>DSTFC04002__coassemble_596_pt1 | contig 59119 bp, 51 predicted proteins | sample DSTFC04002__metabat2_high_PE_045 | metagenome-assembled genome bin DSTFC04002
GAGTAAATTCTACACCCCATTAAGGGAGTGGAATTTAAAATTTCATTTTAGGTTTCACAATTCAGCAAAATTTTATATTTGCCTTTTGAAACAAAGAATGTTACAATTGCTATGGAAAAAAGAGGATAAAGGAGGTACACCATGCAGGTTTGGCATGCTTTGCTGATTATTTTAATCGTTATCATCGTCGCCCTGATTGTTCTGTACTTTTTCGGAAAGAAAGCAAAGAAAAAGCAGGAGGCACAGCAGGAACAGATCGAGGCATCAAAACAGCAGATATCCATGCTGGTAATAGATAAAAAACGGCTGCCGCTGAAACAGTCCGGTCTGCCTCAGATGGTGATCGACCAGACACCGAAACTGATGCGCCGTACGAAGCTCCCCATTGTCAAGGCAAAAATCGGTCCCCGTATTACCAATCTGGTGGCGGATGAAAAGATTTTTGATCAGATTCCCGTGAAAAAGGAAATCAAAGCTATGGTCAGCGGAATTTACATCGTTGAGGTTCGCGGCGTGAGAGGTCCGCTGGAAGTTCCGGCAAAGAAAGTCGGGTTTTTCAAGCGGATGGCTAATAAAGTATCAGGAAAATAAACAAAACAGGAGATCCGGTTATAAGGCCAGATCTCCTGTTTCTTTTGACTGTATATTCATCTCCAGGCAGCAGTCCCCCACATGCTCTTCATTGATCTCCAGAGCGTACTCGATCCTGACGCCGATGTGATCCTGTTCTTCCTGCACTTTCACGCGGGTAGCTGCGATTCCCATCTGCATGGTGCCAAAGGGAGTGGTGTAGTAGGCGATATTCTTCTTATTTTCCTCAAACACCATATGTACGTTGATAACGCCCTTCTTCCTGACTTCCAGCACATGATCTGTGATCTTCACCAGATTCTGGGCATGATCGGCAAATCCTTCAAACATTTCGTCATAGCGGATGTAATGATGTCCGTTTTTCAAATAGTGTTCTCCCACCGTAATCACTTCCACCGGATCCGCATCATCCTCGAGGCTGTCTCCGCTCATAAACTGCAGGCCCCGGATACTGATCAAAACATCTTTTGTCATCTTATCCCTTTCTAATATTCTTCTATATTGATCTGCTGTGTGACTCTTACATCATAGGGCAGAATGGAATTGGCAAACTGTTTAAACTTTTCAGCTGCGTCGCTGACGTAAAAACGATAGGGAAACTCCTCCTCTTTTACGCCGGGGTTTAAAAGATCCTGGTCTGCCAGCAGCCGCTTCAGTTCCTGAGCCGTCTCATAGGCAGGGTTTACTAGTTCCACCTGACCGCCTACCACCTTTTTCACCGTACTGCGCAGCAGCGGATAATGGGTGCATCCCAGAATCAGCACATCGATCTCCACCCGTGTCAGCTCCTCCAGATAGCGTCTGGCCACTTCCTCCGTGACAGGATCCTTCAGCCATCCTTCCTCCACCAGCGGCACAAAAAGAGGGCATGCTTTGCCCACCACCGTAATATTGGGATTGATTTCCTGCAGGAAACGGGAGTACATCCCGCTTCGAATGGTGCTTTCCGTCCCGATGACGCCGATGCGGCCATTTTTTGTGGCCGCAGCCGCAGCCCTGGCGCCCGGTTTCATCACGCCGATGATCGGTATGTCAATCTCTTTTTCGATATCTGAAAGGGCCAACGCGCTGGCCGTATTACAAGCCACCACAATGGCCTTTACATCCTGGGTGCGCAGGAAACGGACAATCTGTCTGGAATAACGGATAATCGTCTGTCTGGATTTGCTGCCGTAAGGCACGCGGGCCGTATCGCCAAAATATACAATTCTCTCTCCGGGAAGATTCCTCATGATTTCCCTGGCAACAGTAAGGCCCCCGACTCCGGAGTCAAACACGCCGATGGGAGCCTGCTTATCTGTCTTCATATTTATACTCCATTTTTCTTTATCTATCGTACAGACTATTTTACCCTCATCAGCCTGATAATTCAAGGGCGATTCTTCAGGAAAACCAACGAAACCGGATTTTTACTTTTCCCTGATCCATCACGCAGGCCATCTCTTCTTCCGTCAGTACCCGCGCCAGTTTCTCCTTCCCCTCATCCGTCACCACACCTTTCAGGGAATTTTCAAAGCAAAGCCCCGGATAAAGCACACACCACCAGTTCCGTCCGGAGGCGCTGCCGATCCTGATCTGCAGCGCCTCGTAAAACCCTGCCGGAAAAGTACAGTCCCCGTAAGTCTTTTCTGGAAACCAGGCTCGCTTCAAGCCGGCTGACACAGCGCAGGATATGCCCTGTTCCTCCAGTGTCTGACGGCTTTTTCCCTCGATCACCCTTAAATGGCTGCGAATCCGACTGCGGCATTCTTCAGCCGAGTCAGCGTCCCGCAGCAAGGGATCCAGGTATGATACGATACGATCCTTCACCTGCAATTTCACCTGCTGCGCTTCCTTGGCATCGCTGTCAGCCAGCACATGAAAACGGATCACGCCGGAAGCAATCCCCTTTTGCAAAGAAGCCTGTCCGGCCGCGGCGATTCCCTGCAGACTGCACATCCCAAGAAGAACCGCCATCAATAAGTTGATGATTATTTTTTTCCACATATGATTTCTCCTGTCATATGGGAGTATAGACAGATTTTTCCGTTTTCAGGCAGAGATTTCCGGATATTTTTCTCCCGCCGTCAGCAGGGGCATCTTCGGCGGTTCTTTCTTTTCATGGCGGCGGCGATATGCCTGGCGCAGAGTAACCATCTGTCTTTTTTCCCCCGCAGGCCGGTTTTCATAGATGCCCGTCAGATAAGTTCCCAGCGACTCCATCTCGCCGCCGTTTAGTTTCATAACTTCTTCCGGATCTTCGCTGCGAAACAATGCCGCCGTCTCTCCTACTACCGGATTTTTTTCCAGATAATCCAGGATATAGTCATAAGCCTCCTGATCCTTCAGCAGATTTTCACCCAGAATGACGGCCTGCAGGTGTCCAAGATCCAGATAATATTCCTGCGTCCTGTTATACTTTTCCATGATTTCTTCCATATTTTCTCCTGACAGCCGCAGCGTCTGCTGTCCCCCGGTATCTTCCTTTCCCTTCCCTTGTCCGGTTGAAACAGCAAGATTCGCCATGGCGTAAATCACCTGCAGCCGGTCTTTTGTAAGATCAAAGGAAACTGCCAGCGGATAGGCTCTTTTTTCCGGTTCTACCCCGCCGCACCCCGTCAAAAGCAGCATCGCCGCCATCGCAATCCCATACATCCACTTTTTCACGTCTTCCTCCTGATTTTACCAAAACAGAGTCCAAAAAGGACGAACAACGGCATAAAAAACGCCCGCACACAACAGGGATAAAAATCTGCCGCCGTTTTCCCCTGCCACTGGACAAATGCAGCCAGAAACATGGCGGCCGCAGCCAGAATCCCATGCCATACTCCGGGATTTTTGCTGATCAGATGCTGACTGTAAAAAAGTACCGTCCCGACAGAATAAAGCAGCGCAAACAGCAAAAAAACCATCCACAGCGCATCGAAACGATCCAAAAAATCCCCAGGAATATTTGCCGATGCCATCAGAGAAGTCAGCGGAAACGGTTTGTTTCCGATTCCTCCGGCGCCGTACAGCTGCTGCACCACGCCAAGACAGGTCACCGCAAGCAGCGTTGCGGTCCCCGTAGCGCCGTACAGATACGGCAGCGATCCCTGGGGACGCTGTACCCGATGCATGAAAAAAGGCAACACACCCACGATGGAAAAGGCACAGAACATATAGTAAGCCCCTTTTAAGACGCCGCGCCAGGTGGGCGCCGCAAACGCGGACCAGTCAAATGTTTCGACCTGAAAGACACAGGCAGCCAAAAGGACTGTAAATCCTATGATCACAGGCGGGAAGGCAGCCTCGGCCAGTCTGGCTCTTCTTTGAATTTTTCTGCCCGTTCCCAGAAGCGCTGCCGCCAAAAATAGAATTCCTGCCTGCCAGGGCCTGCCAAAAGTCAGCAGCCGGAACGATACCATGGAAGATACCTGCCGCAGCATAAATCCGCCGCCAAGGATCAGGTAGACGATGAGCGCCGCCGCCATAACACGGCAAACGGGTCCGCTGATTCGTTCCCGGATATCCCTGGTCACCGCAGTTTTTCGCAGCAGAAAAAACAGATACAGCCACAAAAGAAGAAGGCCCAGCAGACACCCCAGCATTCCCGACCAGCCAGACATCTGGGGCAGGCTGGGCAAGGTAAGCAAAAAGATGCCCGAGAGTCCCAGGAGAATCTGTGCTCCCAACTGTCTTCTGGATATTCTTTCGTTGTCTGCAAACACTTTTTATTTTCCCTCCTTCAGACGGATTCTCTGCTCTCTGCGCGCAAAAACCGGCCGCCGCATCAAACGGCGAAAGGGCGCCCGCACGAAAGAATCTCTCCGGTCATGATAATCGTTCATCTCCGCTCCCACAAACGGCATCAGATAAGGGATCCGAAAACTGGAAAGGCCGGCCAGATGGCCAGACAGCCAGTACAGCCCCAGAACAATACCAAAAATACCCAGATTTCCTCCCAGCAGGATAAACCCGAATTTCAGCAGCCGGAAGGGGGCTGAAAATTCTTCGTTTGGTATGGCAAAAGAGCTTAGCGCGCTCATGGCCACCACCACCACGGACATAGGGCTGACCAGGTTGGCGCTGACCGCTGCATCGCCGATGATCAGGCCGCCCACAATGCCGATGGTTCCTCCCAGAGGTCCCGGCATGCGCACACCTGCCTCCCGAATCAGTTCAAAGGAAAATTCCATGAACAACACTTCAATAAGACTGGAAAAGGGAACTCCCCGACGGGCTTCTGCAAAGGACAGTAAAAGATTGGTGGGCAGGATCTGTGTATGAAACCGGATCACGGCCAGATAGGCGCCGGACAGCAGCAGCGCCAGAAACACCGCCAGATACCGCAGAATCCTTTGGAAAGAGACAATCCCGAAACGATTGTAGCGATCCTCACTGACCTTGAGAAAGCTATTGAAGGTGGCAGGCAAAATCAACGCCACCGGCGAATTGTCACAGATCAGGATCACCCGCCCGTCCAGAATCTCCATCGCCGCCCGATCCGGCCGCTCAGTAGTCTGAAACTGCGGAAAAAGAGACATCCAGTTATCTTCTGCCAACTGCTCCAGCATACCGCTTTCCAAAATGCCGTCGATCTCAAACCGGCTCAGCCTGTCTTCGATCTCCTTTAACAGATCCGGATAAACCAGGTCTTCCATATAGACCAGCGCCGTCATAGTGTCCGTGCGCAGTCCCAGAGGAATTTCCTTCACCTTCATGCCGGTGCTGCGCACCCGCTTGCGGATCAGAGCCGTATTAATCTTCACAGAATCGGAAAATCCCTCGTTGGAACCGCGCAGCACCTTCTCCGACTCCGCCTTCATCACTCCCATGCCGGGATAGCCTTTGCTGGCAATTTTCACTCCTTTTTCAAAACCGTCAGCGAAAAGGACAGTATTGCCGGCCAGCATGGCTTTCATGGCCTCTTCCATGGTATCCAGCTGTTTGACATCCGAAATGCCAAGACTATTATCCCTCAGAAAGTCCCTCAGCTCTTCCTCCGGTACAGTCCACAGTTTGTTGATCAGTTTTCCGATGACGGAATCCTGCAAAGTCATATTGCTGACTGCCACCTCGATATACACCACCAGACAATCTGTTTTCTTTTCTTCTCCCAATTTCATGGGGCGGATCAGTATATCCGCACAGTTTTCACACTCTCTTTGCAGATAACGGTAATTTTCCTGAATATGAACGGATACCGGTGTTTCTTTTTCCATAAACGCCTCCTGTAAAAACAAAAAGAGATGCCTTTCGCATCTCTTTTAGGATATACGTTCCCGCCGGTTTTATTCATTTTCATGAAGGCTTTTTATGATGGCCTTCTGCTGATTTTCGATATGATCTTTCATCCAGCGGTTCGCCCGGACAAAATCACGTTCTTTCAAAGCCTGGTAAATCTCCTGGTGCTCTCTGGCCAGAGTTTTCCGCGCCGCGCTGTCCTTCAGATACTCGATCCGGTAACGGTACATCTGCTCCCGCAGATTGTTGATAATCTGAATCAGCCGCTGATTCTGTGTCGCCTGGTAGATCAGTTCATGGAAATGGACGTCTGCCTGCGCCAGATCTGTGATATCGCCTTCCTCCATCAGATCTTCAAAATCTTGAGCCGCCCGGGCAATCTCCTGCAGATGCTCCTCATCGATCCGTTCGCAGGCAAACTGCATGGCCAGCTCCTCCAGTCCCAGACGCACCTCCAGCACATCATTGAGATCCTGCTCCGTGATCTGGGCCACCTGGGCTCCCTTGCGGGGAATCATAATCACCAATCCTTCCAACTCCAGCTTGCGGATGGCCTCCCGCACCGGCGTCCTGCTGACTCCCAGCCGGTTAGCCAAAGATATTTCCATCAGCCGCTCACCCGGTTTCAGCTCTCCATGAAGAATTGCCTCCCGCAATGTGTTGAACACCACATCCCGCAGAGGAAGATATTCATTCATATTCACATGAAAATCAGATGTCATTTGTATTTCCTCCATTTTCCGGATTTTTCCCGCCCATCCTGCCGCGGTCCGGAAGGTTATAAAAAGAAGTGAGAAAGCTCTGCTTCACCAGTCTGCTCTTTTTTAGCTTCTCACTGGCATATTCCGCCTTCTCCCTGTCGTCAAACAGTCCGAAAACCGTGGGACCACTTCCGCTCATCAGAGCATTCAGCGCGCCCCAGCGCACCATACTTTTCTTGATCTCATCGATAACCGGATACTCCGGCACCGTCACAGTCTCCAATACGTTGCCCAGCTTATCCGCCACCTGACGCAGATCTTTTTGTCCCAGCGCCGCCACCATGCCGTCGATGTCCGGATGCTCCTTCAGATTGGCCGCGTCAAGCCTGCCGTACACAAATTTGGTAGATACGTTGACGCCCGGTTTTCCCACCAAAACATATCCCTGTGGAACCGGCGGCAAGGGCGTCAGGATCTCGCCGATCCCCTCCGCCAGCGCCGTCCCCCGCATCACACAGTAGGGGACATCCGCTCCGATCTGTCTGCCCCGTTCCATCAGTTCCTTTCTGGAAAGTCCCAGAGCAAATATCTTATTTACCCCAACCAGAGCAGCAGCAGCGTCCGAACTTCCCCCGGCCATGCCGGCGGACACAGGAATCACTTTTTTCAGCTGTATGGACAGCCCTTCCTGGATCTGAAATTCATCCATCAAAAGCTTCGCCGCTTTGAAAACCAGATTGTTTTCATTGACCGGAAGGTAGGGAAGATTGGTTTTAATATGAATCCCAGGCTGAATATTTCTGGTAATATCCAACTGATCATACATGCGGATCGTCTGCATAACCATCCGCACTTCATGATATCCGTCTTCTCTTTTTCTCAGCACATCCAGTCCCAGATTTATCTTTGCCAGCGCTCTTAACCGCATAATCACCGTTCCTTTGTTTTTCTTTTGTACTTTGTATACAGTATATTATATTTCCTTCGGGAAAGTCAACCTATTCTTCCACCCTTTTTACCAGAATTAAAGAGGCGCCGGGTGTCAGTTCCTCCCCTTCCAGTTGGTTGAGGCTGCTGATCTCTTCCATGGTTGTGCAAAAGGTTCTGGCGATATCCCACAAACTGTCGCCCTCCTGCACCTGATAACAGAGAATCCCCGGCATGGCGCTGCGGGCTTTTCGATCTACTTCCTTTTCCTCCACCGATACCATGATATTTTCCGTCATACGTCCAAGCACCAGTGCGTTCAGATTCAGCACCGCCTTGATTTCGATATCGCTGCTGTCGGCCATACTGGTGGAAAGCTGTTCCAGATCTGCCCGCAGGCAGGTACGGCAGGAATCATCGATTCCTCTGGCCTCCACCACATGAGAAAAGGGAACCGCTGTCTCCACAGAGTAGAAGGGCATATCGTCGTCGCTGACGATATACAAGATTCGTACCTGTATGATGCCCTCCACCCGGATTCCGTCTTTCACTGTCTCTGCGCTGTCCACTTTGACACTGCCGTCACTGTGACAGATCTGCAGAACTTTTCCCCGCGGTTCTTCCAGCGCAGTCCGTTCCGCAACACGGCATTTGGAATAATTTTTCACCAGCAATCTTTCCAGCGTCCGTTCCTGCCGGACAGGTATACACTGTCTATGGGGTGTGTAAACATCCTGAATCAGCGTATACTCTCCTTCCCGGTAGATCTTCATCTCAAGTTCCAGCACCGCTTCCACCTGCAGGATGCGCTCTTCTCCGTCCACATCCGGCTTTACCTGAGCCGTTGTCTGCAAAAGGGAAGCTTCGATATTGGGGATCATCTCCAAAGTACAGCCGGGACAGGCGACATGTTCCGAAAATGGAATCGCCTGCTCCACCCATTGTAGGGGATCGCTGTCATCATCTGCGCTGTAGAGAGCAAACACAAAAAGTTCTCCCTTGACCGCCACGCTGTCTGCCCCGGCGCGAATATCCAGTCCTCTTACCTCTATATCATTCCACAAAATTTCATGAATATTCGGTTTATTGGAGGCCAGCGTAATCTCCTTTTTCAGCCGAAGGGTATCTTTTTTATGTACTCCCAGCCCCAGCACGCGGATATTTTTCATTTTTCTGGATACATCGGCCGCCTCTTTGATTTCTATGGGAATCTGCACCTGCATCAGCTCATCCACCGCCGCCTCAAAAGAAACCAGTGCCTTTGCATTCAGCTTTCTGGAATTGATCACGTGAAGACTCAGATCTTCAATCTCCCATTTGAGACAGATTTTATCGCCGCTTTCCAATCCCTGCAGATGCAGGATCTCATCGATGGCCAGTTCCCCGGTCAGACTGTAAACGCGGTTGTCGTCTCCTTCGCCGACATACAGCAGATAAAATTTCAGATTTCCGCGGATATTGGCCTGGCCTTCGCTGACTTCCACATCCTCTATAACCACTTCTCCCTTTTTCTGTATCATCCGGCCCACATCCGGCTTTGTATCCGGTACGTTATAATCTTCATCAAAAGTGACCTGATTCACCGCCTCGCTTTTGCGGCTCAGCATATGAAAATTTTTTTTAATCAGTTCCACGGATGTTCTCTCCTTACACAGTTTTTTTTATTCTATGCGGCGTATCCTCTCTTTATGACTCCCGGAACAAAACCGGAGCGTCCCGGTATTCCGTTTTGATCACGATATAAGGATAGGATACCGCCGTGGTAAGTTCTTCCCCTCCGTCCGGCCCCAGAAGCCGTGTCTCACAGCAGATACCCTCGCCTGCCAGCGTCAGCCCTTCCACTGCAATGCTGTAGCCGCCGGAGTTTTGCAGACCGTACCCCACCATAATATAAAGATAATCCTCGCTCTGATATGTCATCTGAAACTTTTCCCCTTTGTGTTCCTGCAAAATATCCCTCACCTCGTCCGGAATATTTTCTTCCTTCACCACCGTATAATCCAGCTCCTGTTCTTCCTGCCCGCTCATGCTGCGGATTCCGCAGCCGGCTATGCAAAGAGAAAGCAGCAGTATCCACAAAATCTGTCCCGCTCTTTTCATCTTCCTCTCCCGTCGTTTCATTTTAATTTCAGTTTATGAAATCTCTTGCAGTAACATTCTGCTTTCTGTATAATTAGAAAGAATACCAGACAAAATATGACATTTCTATGAGGTGGATTTATGATCAGAACCATTATTATCATGGCCATAGTCGTCGGATACCTGATTCTGTCCATTCCTCTGATGCTGGTGGAGTGGATCATCGGAAAATTCAATCCTTACGCTAAGGATATCAGTTCTCTGCGTATCATCCAGGGTGTATTCAAACTGATGCTGCTGGTCTCCGGAGTGAAAGTCACCGTAATCGGAGAAGAGAACGTTCCCAAGGATCAGGCTGTGCTTTATGTGGGGAATCACAGGAGTTTTTTCGACATCATCATCACCTATGCCCGCTGTCCCGGCCTGACCGGCTACGTGGCAAAAAAGGAGATCCGCAAAGTTCCCCTGCTCAATGTGTGGATGATCTATCTGCATTGTCTGTTCCTGGACCGTAAAAATATCAAAGAAGGCCTGAAAACCATCCTTGCCGGTATCGATCAGATCAAACGGGGTATTTCCGTATTTATCTTTCCGGAGGGAACACGCAATAAAAATGAATCCTGTGAGGATCTGCTTCCTTTTCATGAAGGAAGCTTCAAACTGGCCATCAAAAGCGGCTGTCCCATCATTCCGGTTTCTCTGAATAACACGGATCGCATTTTTGAGACCCAGTTTCCCCGGGTAAAACCGGTTCATGTCGTGCTGGAATACGGCGCAGCCGTGTTTCCTACCCACCTTTCCCGGGAAGAACAGCGCCACATCGGTCCTTACGTGCAGAACATCATATCCGAAACGCTGAAAAAAAATGCTTCACTGCTGTAAAACTGCCAGTGAAGCATTTTCTTTTCTCTATTCTGTTTTCGCAAACCAGGACACCACTTTGTCAAACTGCATAAAATGAGACGCTTTGATGAGAATGGTATCACCCTTCTCAAGCAGTGTGGGAAGCCTCTTTTCCAGTTCTTCCAGATCCTTTATGTAAACCACTCGCAGATTCGGATTTGTTTCACGGGCCGCCTGAGCCATATGACAGCTCAGTTTTCCCACACAGACCAGAAGCTGAATATCACAGGAGGCTGCGAAAGCTCCCACCTGACGATGCAAATCTTCCTCATCAGCTCCAAGCTCCCCCATATCTCCCAGCACAGCCGCTTTTCTGCCGGAAGCGTCCTGCAGCACCCGCAGGGAGGCTTTCATAGATACGGGATTGGCATTGTAACAGTCGTCGATGATGGTATAATCCGCCTTTTGGATAATACGGAAACGCCCGCTTACCCGCTCCGGATTTTCAATTCCCCTTTTGATCTCTTCCAGAGACAGATGATAAAGTCTGCCCACAGCCGCTCCCGCCAGGGCATTGTACACCGTATGCTCGCCCGGCGTGGGAATTTTCACATCCACAGCGCCGATATCCGTATGCAGGCGGCAGGACACGCCCTCCAGGCCCAGATTGACAATCTGATCCGCATAGAAATCGCAGGGCGTATCGACGCCGAAAAAGACCGGGCTCTTTCCCTTTACCGTCTTTACGGTGCGCAGTTTTTCGTCATCTCCGTTTAAAACCGCGCATCCATCTTCCTTCATATAATCAAACATCTCTGTCTTGGCTTTCAGCACGCCGTCCAGAGATTTCAGATTCTCCAGATGACAGTAACCGATATTGGTGATCACACAGGTATCCGGCCGGGCGATTCTTGCCAGGCGGTGCATCTCCTCAAAATCGCTGATACCCATCTCCAGCACGGCGATTTCGTCCTCCTCCCGCAGCCGGAAAACCGTCAGCGGCAGTCCCAGTTCATTGTTGAAATTCCCCTGGGTTTTCAGCACCCGATACTTTTGAGAAAGCACCGCGGCAACCATTTCCTTGGTGCTGGTTTTTCCCACACTTCCGGTGATGCCCACCACGGGGATCGCCAGCTGCTTCAGATAAAATTCCGCGATGTCTTTTACTGCCTGCAAAGAGGAATCCACCCGGATCCAGGGGTGCGCCTCCCCTGGCAGCTCCTTCTCTGAAAGGGTGCACAGCGCCCCTTTCTCCATCACCTGGCCGATGAAATCATGACCGTCAGAGCGCGCGCCCACGATGGGTACGAACAGGCAGTCCTCGGAAGCCTTCCTGCTGTCAGTGGTAATGCTTTCTACCTCTGTATCCATCATCTCTTCCGGTCCGTGATACGTGCCCCGGCAGGCAAAAGCAATATTGCGCAACGTTAAATTCTTCATATGTTCTCCAACTTTATTCGTATTTTTTCAAAGAGACCTGCACCAGCAGCTCGCACAGCTGCTCAAATGAGATTCCCAACGCAGCCGCTTCCTGCGGCAAAAGGCTGGTGGGCGTCATACCCGGAAGGGTATTTCCCTCCAGGCAGTAAAGATTTCCCCCCCCGTCCATCAGGAAATCCCATCTGGCGTATCCCTCCACCATCAAAGCCTGGCTGGCCATGGCCGCAAACTTTTGCATCTGTCTGGTTTTGTCCCCGGAGATCTGCGCCGGACAGGTTTCCACCGTACTGCCGGCCGTATACTTGTTTTTATAATCATAAAATCCTTCTTTGGGAGCAATCTCAATCACCGGATAGACGGCGCCATCCACCACTCCTACAGAAAACTCCCGGCCTCGGATGTAGTCTTCCACCACAACCTCATCCTCATATCCGAAAGCCTCATCCAGCGCTTTTTCATATTCTTCTTCGGAATTTACGATAAATACTCCCACGCTGGAACCGCCGCAGCAGGGTTTGACCACCACCGGATACTTCATGTTCAGATCCTCTGGCGTCCTGCGCTCTTCCCCGGATTTTAACACCACGCCTTCCGGCACCGGTACGCCGGCCGCCTTGAGAAGTTTCTTGGATAAACCTTTGTCCATGGCCATTGCGCTGCTTAAATGGCCGGTTCCCGTATAGCGGATATGGAGCAGATCAAAAGCCGCCTGAACTTTTCCGTTTTCTCCGTTTTCCCCGTGCAGCGCCAGGAATACCACATCGGCACATTTACACAGGGCGATCACGTTTGGTCCGAAGAAATCTCTCTTTTCTTCCCGGGCCGCTTCCGCCTGTCCGTTAAAGGAACGGATATATTCCGCTTCCGCTTCCGGATCATACTCTGAGACGAACGCCTCCTCCGGACGGATATCTTCTTTCCCGAAAAACACATCCAGCAAAATCGCCTGATGTCCCCGTTTCCTGAGCGCCCGACAGACCATGGTGCCTGATACGATGGACACCTCTCTCTCCGTGCTGATTCCGCCTGCCAAAACTACAATTTTCATACGTCTGCTCCTTTATATGTATCTGCTGTCTGATTAATATACGACAACCGCTGTGCCGATATCCACCGCGTTGAATATCTTTTCTGCATTTTCATACGGCGTATTTACACATCCGTGAGATCCGTTGGTCTTGTAGATCTCACCGCCGTACTCGCTTCTCCAGCGGTCTGCGTCATGAATACCCACATTGCCGTTGAACGGCAGCCAGAAGGTTACCGGCGAAGCGTAGCCTTCCCCCTCCAAAATAGCGTCCTGTTTCTTGGCATCAATCGCCCAGACGCCGTTGGAAGGAGTATCAAATCCTCTGGATACATTTCCCGTCACCACCGGGGTATCCACGATCTGCTGTCCGTCTTTATAGCACCACATCCGCTGCTCCTGAATACTGATTTCCACATAGGTATCGCCGATGTCATTCTCCTCCCGGCTTTTGGCCGTATAGAGATAAACCGGCTCTCTGGACTCCACCACGCCGTCATTGATGGCCTGGATCAGCGCGTCCGTAGTAGCCGTCTTATTGATGCACCAGCCGTAATCTCCCCCTGCAGCCAGTGTTATTTTCGTTCCGTCATGCTTGGTAAATTCATGCTCCAGACCGAAGGTATCGTATTTCAGACCCAGCTGTCTGACATACTCCGATACTTTATCGGTATCCAGCGTATAGCTGCCGTCCTCTCCCTGCACCAGCCAGTCACGGATCACGCTGCGGTCCACCACCTCGGAACGGGAACCGAAGGTATAGGTGATGTTCGCCGCCGTCATCTTGTTCAGACTTTCCAGCTGAGCGTTGAGATTCTCATCATCGCTTAAAATAGTGGGATCTTCATAGCATCCCAGCTCTTCCAGGGAAATCTGCGTCTTTCCCTCTTCAATGGCGTCGATGATTGCCGCCTTAACCTTTTCCCGGTCCAGTTTGGTTCCCATTACTTCCGGAACGATCTCATAACCGTTTTCCGTCTCTTCGATACGGGCATTTTCCGGTTCCACGATGTTCTCTTTCTGGAAACAGCTCATATTATCCATCACCTCATCCACAGCCGCTTCGTCAAAGGTGGTGTTGGCCGCCATCTCATAGGATTTGCTCTTTGAAAAAGAAAGGGGCCATTTGAACTGCTCCTGTTCATCCATCAGCTCGTCCACCCGGTTGTCGTCCACATAAGTTAACTTCACCTGAGGCGCCATGATGGTTTCCGTCGTTCCTCCCCGTTCTTCAATCTTCAGCGTATAGCTGTTGATCTCTTCGATTACTTTGTCCTTTACCTGATCCACTGTCAAATTACTGCAGTCAATTCCGTTAATTGCAGACCCTTCAAAAAAATGACTGGAATAATAAAAGGAAATGCCCAGATAACCAATCAGCATGATTATCACATAACCGATTAAAACTCCAAGAACGATTTTCCTTGCTTTCCGTTTGTCTTTCATTTCTTCTTCCCTTACTTTATTTTCCTGTTTATTTACAGTTCTTCTTATTTTAGCACTGAATCGAACACTGGTAAAGGGGTTTAAAATAGGAGTTTTTGAATTCACAAAAACTCCTTAGTTTTTTAATATTTTTTTTATATTTGATGCCAGCTTCAAATTACTATTTCTCCAGCAGTTTTTCCACGCTGATCAGTTTCACGCTCAGCACGAAGATCTGCGCAGCCACCGCCAGTTCTTCCGGTGTGGGGAAGGACGGCGCGATACGGATATTGCTGTCTTTGGGATCCTTGCCGTAGGGGAAGGTCGCACCGGCTCCCGTCATGATCAGCCCGGCCTCTTTGGCCTTGGCAACGATGGCTTTCGCACAGCCTTCCATCGCGTCAAAGGAAATAAAGTATCCTCCCTTTGGTTTACTCCAGGAACCGATTCCCAGTCCTCCCAGCTCATTTTCCAGAACGGAGATCACCGTCTCAAATTTGGGGCGCAGAATCTGTGCATGTTTCTTCATATGCTCCCGCATTCCGTTGATGTCCTTGAAGAATCTCACATGGCGCAGCTGATTCAGCTTGTCATGGCCGATCGTCTGATAGAACATGTATTTCTTGGCCTCCGCCAGGTTTGCCTCGGAAGCAGCCAGCGCCGCGATACCGGAACCGGGGAAGCTTACCTTGGAAGTGGAGATAAATTTATAAACCATATCCGGATTTCCTGCTTTCTCACATTCCGTCAGAAGTTCCAGGATCACATCCTGATCATCGTCATACAGATGGTGAATGGAGTAAGCGTTATCCCAGAAAATACGGAAGTCTTTGGCAGCCGGTTTCAGATGGGCAAATCTTCTGACTGTCTCGTCGGAGAAAGAAATACCGGTGGGATTCTGATATTTTGGTACGCACCAGATTCCCTTGATGGCCTCGTCTTCAGCCACCAGCTTTTCCACTATATCCATATCTGGGCCGGTAGGAAGCATGGGAACATTGATCATCTCAATGCCAAAATATTCCGTCACCGCAAAATGACGGTCATATCCCGGAACAGGACACAGGAATTTTACCTTGTCCAGTTTAGACCAGGGGGTACTTCCCATAACGCCCTGGGTCATGGAACGGGCAACTGTATCAAACATAATGCTGAGACTGGAGTTTCCGTAAATTAAAATGTTCTTCTCCGGCACCTCGGACATATCGGCCAGAAGCTTCCGCGCCTCCGGGATACCATCCAGCACACCGTAGTTTCTGCAGTCTACGCCTGCTTCGCAGACCATATCGGAGCTGCTGTTGAGAACATCCATCATGCCATTGCTCAGATCCAGCTGCGCCTTGGCGGGTTTTCCTCTGGACATATCCAGCTGCAATCCTTTGCCTTTTACCTCTTCAAACTCTTTTTCCAGCTCCTGCTTCAGCGCCAGAAGCTCTTCCCTGCTTAATTCCTGATATGCTTTCATACAGGCCTCCTTATTTTTCTTGCATGTTTCTTCTTTATTCTTACTTTTATGGTAGTGACACTATATGCTATTCTATGGGAGAACTGACTTATTGTCAAGCCCATCCTTCATTTTTATAAAAAATTATTGATTATATTCACTGATAGCCTTTTCATTATGCAATTCCAACAACAAAAACTTGCATTTTCACAGCATCGCTTTCCCTTTCCCCCTCCTTATGATATACTATAGGGCAAACAACGTATGGAGGAAACTGCACTATGTGGACAGCAGACAAGTGGAAAGACTATGAAGTACTGGATGCTTCCGCCGGCGAGAAACTGGAACGCTGGGGAGAGTATATTCTGGTACGTCCGGATCCCCAGGTGATCTGGGATACCCCTCATGCCCATCCCGGATGGAAACAGAAGAACGGCCATTACCACCGCAGCAAAAAAGGCGGAGGTGAATGGGAGTTTTTCGACCTGCCTCAGCAATGGTCTATTCATTACAAAGATCTGACTTTCAATTTAAAACCCTTCAGCTTCAAACACACAGGCCTTTTTCCGGAGCAGGCTGTCAACTGGGACTGGTTTTCGGATAAAATAAAAAAGGCCGGCAGGCCGGTTAAAGTCTTGAATCTTTTTGCCTATACGGGAGGGGCCACACTGGCTGCAGCCGCAGCCGGAGCAGCGGTCACCCACGTGGACGCCTCCAAAGGTATGGTAACCTGGGCAAAGGAAAACGCCGTTTCCTCCGGCCTGAAAGACGCTCCCATCCGCTGGCTGGTGGACGACTGCGTTAAATTCGTGGAGCGGGAGATCCGGCGCGGAAATCATTATGACGCCATCATCATGGATCCGCCGTCCTATGGACGTGGTCCAAAGGGCGAGATCTGGAAGATCGAAGATTCCATTCACCCGCTGATTCGCCTTTGTTCCCGCCTCTTATCCCAGGATCCTTTGTTTTTCCTGGTAAATTCCTACACCACCGGTCTGGCGCCGGCTGTGCTGACCTATCTGATCGCCACAGAACTGAAAAGATTCCAGGGAAGGGTAGACTCCCAGGAGATCGGGCTTCCGGTTACTTCCAGCGGACTGGTTCTGCCCTGCGGCGCTTCGGGACGGTGGGAAGCCGTCTGAACATATTTTCACATCAAAAGAGGGAGGCGCTCAGCCTCCCTTCTGAAAAAATCACAGTTCTATTCTCTTACATACGCTCCCACGATTTCCGCGATATACATCGTGTGGTAATCCTTATCCGGATACCATTTCTCATCGATCCAGCTTTCTTTGAACAACTCCGGTTTGATTTTATCTTCATAGAGTTTCCGGCAGACAAGCACCAGACTGCTCTGCGCAAAAGTCGGCTGGTCCTCTACCATTTCCACTTCAAAACCTGCCGTCTTAATCTTGTCTTCATCCCGTCCGGATACCTTGCCCAGATATCCCAGTTCCTTTTTGTATGCTCCGCCGAAGAAAGACATCGTAAACATTTCCCCCGCATCGATGAATTCTTTCGTATAACGCTGCGGCCGGATATAGATCGTAGCTACCTCCTTGCCCCAGAGCACGCCCATGCCGCCCCAGGATACCGTCATGGTATTCACCTGGCCGTCCTTTTTTGCCGTCACCAGCGCCCATTCGTCACCGATCATGCGGAATACATTTTTCTCAATGGTCTTTATATCTGTTTTCACAAATCCCATTCTTCTTCTCCTCTCTTTATCCGTCATATAAGTTCCTTCTTAATTTTATGCTCCCTATTGTCTGCTGTCAATTCCTCTCACTTCCATGATCAACTGCTGTTTCCCATAGACGCCGCCGATGGCTGCCGTCTCCTCTTCGTCATCCCCGGCTTCCCTGTAGTAAGCCGCCACGCAGTTGTCCGGACCGTCAGAGCCCTTCAGAATCAATTCATAATCTCTTCCGGGCTCGACGGGTATCTTCCCCTTCACAATCGGATACATGGATTCTTCCTTCACCATGGAAAGCGTATCCACCTGTCCCTGGTAGATCACCTCCTGAGTCACACTGTCTCTCACCGTCACCTCGATTGTCGAATCGTTGATCCGGTTATGCATGCCCACCCGGATGCGGATATCCGTCAGATAATCCCCGTCGGCAGTAAAGGTCTGCAGGATCTGCGCCGTATCTGTGATATTGACGGTCCCGCAATCGGCTACTTCCGTCTCCGTAGTGTCTGTGAAAATCACCTCTCCCCGCATGGCGTGGACCATACAGACGCCTGCCGGGATGACAAAAGCCAGCACGCCCACCAGAAACGCCGTCCGCAGGTAATTGATCATATAAGGCTGAATCTCTGTCTGGCGCAGGGAATGGTACTTGGGATGGTTAAAGATAAAGTAAACCAGTATGATAATGAAAATACATGTCCCCAGGTTTGCCATATTGTCATAACCGTAGACGTCCGCCATGGTCACCGCAAAAGGACGGTCGCCCAGGATAAACTTGAAAATTCCCGCTTTCAGCATGATCTGATCGGCGATGCCCGCCCACTGGTTCACACTGAAAATATACAGCGCCACAATGAAAATATTCATAATCAGGATCATCATCTTCCCGTGACGGTTCATCATCACACCCAGCACCAGGAAAGGCACGATCACCAGAAACCACTGGGGGTTCCACCTGGAAAAACCGAAGATGGCAAAACTGACGCCGTTGCACAGGAATATCGCCCAGGAAACAAACTCTTCTCTTCCTGAAATGCGCTTTACATAGGCCCAGACCATCAGGTATGCGCCCACGGCCAGAATCAGGCTGAGTTTGGAGATGAAGCCCACCTGAAAGCCTCCGTCTACAAAACTTAAGGCATGAAATCCCAGCACGCAGCGGTAGAAATAGGGCGAGTGGATATAAGGCAGAATGGCAGCCGCCAGCGGCGCCAAAGCCGTCGCCACATAGACTGCCAGATGGCGGAATCTTTTTTCCCGCAGCACCAGCAGCACCGCAAAGTAGGCCAGCGCCTGATATTTAAAAGTAGCCGCAATGCCAAAAAACAAAGCGAACCGGAACAGTCCGTCTTTGAAATAATAATAAACGCCCAGTACCAGGAAGAAAATCATGAAGATATCATACTGGCTGAAGATAAACTGACTGTAAATACCGATGGGGCAAACCAGAAAAGCAAACTTGCAGAATTTTGCCTTTTTCTCTTCAAATCCGATTTCCATGGCAATTTTATACAAAAGATGGGACGTCACAAAATACAGAATAACCGGCAGAAGCTTATACCACATGAGATTGATAAAAGAATCCTGCAGGATTCCCGCAGGAATCCGCCCCAACAGATAGAGAGGAAGATTCCAAATCGCAAAGGCCAGGAAGGTACTGGGCAGGTAATTGGCATAAAATCCCTGAGACTGCTCATAACTGGCTTTGTAAAAGTCATCCAGAAAACCTTTATAATATAGAAACGACCGGTTCCCCGTGACGATGATGTCTCCTTCCACAAAGGCAACAAACAAAAAAGCCATCGCCGCCAGCATGACAAACCAGTCCACTTTGCTGATCTCCTGCAGACTGAAAGCCGGAAGTCCCTTCATCCAGTTAATCTTCTTGATCTTCTCTTTCATCCTCCTGTTTTCCCTCCCCTTTTTCAAAATTCAGCCGCTCTTCTTCCACCACCAGCGGCCGGTCCAGCACTCTGGTATTGATGCTTAAAACATATTCTCCCAGAAAACCAATGAAAAACAGCTGCAGCGCCCCCAGGAAAAAAATGCCGATCAGCATGGGCGCGATTCCAGCAGAAAACCGGTCCCAATACATGATTTTCAGCACCAGATAGAAAATGCCCGCCAGAAAACTCAGCGCCGCCACGGAAAATCCCAGGAAGGTGGCCAGCCGCATGACCACTTTGGAATAAGAAGTAATTCCCACCATGGCATAATCATAAAGGGTATAAAAATTGTTCTTGCTCTTTCCGGCTCTTCTTTTTTGCTGGACGTAAGGAATCGCCTTGTAATCAAATCCAAGCTCCGCAATAATGCCTCTCAGATAGGGCATGGGATCATGAAGGCTGCGCACCACATCCACAAACGCTTTATCATAAAGGCCAAATCCGGTAAACTGCTCGATATGATCGATATCCGTAATTTTCCTAATCAGCTTATAGTAACAGGCGCGGATCCAATACATGATTCTTTTTTCTTTACTGGCCTTTTTCACGCCGATCACGATCTTATGTCCCTGTTCCCATTCCCGCACAAACTGTACGATCATCTCCACCGGATCCTGAAAATCCGCGCACATACGGATCACACAGTCCCCCGTGGCTTGTTTCAGGCCGTGTACCGGGGAGCGCATCTGGCCGAAATTCCTGGCATTGAAAATGGCCTTGATTCTTTTATTCTCCCGGCACAGCTGCCGCAGTTTCATCTGGGTGCTGTCTTTGGAATGATTATCGATAAAAATAATCTCATAATCATACTCCGCCAGTTCCCCGGTGAGCACCCCCACAATGGCGTCTGCCAGCGGGATGACATTGGCCTCCTCATTGTAGGTGGGAATCACCACAGAAATTTTCTTTCTCATCTCATTGTTCTCCTTAACCACTCCACCGTCCGGCGGATCCCCTCCTCAAAGGAAAACGCCGGCTCAAATCCCGTATCCTCTTTCAGCGTCCGGATATCGGCGCACAGATTCATCACCGCTTCCGGCGGGTAAGGCCGCCGTCCGATGCCAGGCCGGATGGCCGGATCCACTGCGTCACGCATCTGGCCGATAAATTCACTAAGGCGGCGGGCCTGTCCGCTGCCCACACAGTAGACGGCGCCGTCACGTCCTCTCTCTCCGATCAGATAAAAAGCTCTGCCTGCATCTTCGCTGTACAGGTAATCCCATCTCTGCCCGGCCGGCGTAAAAGAGGTCTCCTCTCCTCGCAGCATCTTACGGATGCTGTCGGAAATCATCGATGTCTCTTTATCGTAAATGCCGTACACGCTGAAGATCCGGGGCCAGATACATTCTATCCCCAGTTCCCTCGCCCGCAGAAAAGCCAGTTTTCCCGCCGCCAGCTTGCTGACGCCGTAGGGCGTCGTCGGATGCTCCGGCGCGTCCGGCCCGATGGATTCCAGATCCAGTACCCCATACTCTGCCTGGGACCCGGCGCCGATAAACCGGCCGCATCCCAGATCCTTTGCCGCCTGCAGCGCCTGCAGCGTATATTCGATATTTCTGCTTTGCAGCACGGTACTCTTATTCCTGTTTACCCCTGTATTTCCCCAGGCAATATGATAGAAGGTATCGCAGGAAGCGGTCACCTTTTCCGGCAGCGTTTCCATCTCCTCCAGAGAACAGTATATGGGATGCACCAGCGGACTGGCAGGGAGCCGGCCTTTTTTTGCGCTGTCTTTTCTGATCACCGCGCAGACTTCCACCCCGTTTCTGATACATTCTTCTGTCAGAGCCACTCCGATCATGCTGGTGGCCCCTGTTATCACAATTCGTTTCATTCTCATTTATGATTCCTCAATCAGGTCAATAACCATATTTTCCTTCAGCTCTTCCCGCTCCAGGAAAGGATACATATCTTCCAGAGGCGCCGAGACCATCCTGCCGTCCGGCAGACGTCTGGACGCGGTTTTGGGCTGGGTGTACTGTTTTTTGGTCACAAACACCTGACAGATCACAGCGCCCGGCTGATTCAGCACTCTGCCGATATCCTCTCCCAGAGATGCGCTGTCACGGCAGACAGCGTAGGGAATACCGTAGGCCCAGGCCAGTTTTTCCAGATCCGGGAAGCTTAAGTCCCCGCTTTCCGGCCCCACTCCCACCAGCGGCTCCCCGAAGAAATTCATCTGCGTCTGGCGGATCGAATGGTAGCCCTCGTTGTTGATGACAAAAATCTTGATCGGGAAACGATTCTGCACAATCGTCTGCAGTTCCTGCAGGTTCATCTGCAGACTTCCCTCCCCTGTCACACAGATTACTTCTTCCTTGGCCGCCCGGCAGACGCCGATGGCCGCCGGCAGACCGTATCCCATGGAAGCCGTATTGGGATTGGTGATAAAACGGGTTCTTTTCTTGATCACCGCGCTCTGGCTGCCGGCCACCCGTGAGGTTCCCACGCTGACCACCAGCTTGGCCCCTTCTTTCAGCCGGGAAGTCATCTCGTGGAAAAAGGCATAGATATTCGTCCTGCCCTCCTCCATCGTCCGGTAATGCTCCCCGGTCACCACCGGATATCGTTCCTTCCACCGCCGGCACTGTGCCAGCCAGTCCTTCCCCTGGAACAGCGGTCTTTCTTTGGAATATCCCTCTTTCAGCAGCAGGATCAGCATCTTTTCCATCAGCTCCAGCACATTGCCTGCCACCGGCATATCCACATGAAGGCTGGGCTTTTTCAGTTCCTCCCCATCGATGTCATTTAAGATCGTATAGGCCTCCCTGGCCCAGGTCTGATAGTAAAAACCGGTCTGCAGGAAGCTCTGTCTGCTTCCCAGGGAAAGCAGCAGATCACAGTTTTGTATGGCAAAATTGCCGGCCCGGTCGCCCGTTCCGCCATTTCGTCCCACATACAGAGGATGATCCGTCTCCACTGCGTCCACACTGCTCATCCCGGTCACCAGGGGAACTCCCAGAAGATCCGCCAGCCTGCGAAAGGAAGCATATCCCCTGGACAGCCTCACACCGTTTCCCACGAACACCACCGGTCTGCTGCTGCCCATAATCCGGTCCAGCACTCTGGCCGCCGTCTCCCAGGAAATTTTTTCCGGAATTTCATCCGCATCCTCCCCGGGATCATAGCGCCGCAGCTTTTCCGGCTCGATAACAGCCCCCTGCACATTGAGAGGCACGTCCAGCCACACTGGACCCCGGCGGCCGTGAAGAGCCAGATACAACGCCCGCTCCAGATGATAACGGATATCCTCTGCCCGCTCCACCATCACCGCATATTTGGTCATAGGAGCGGCGGAAAGAGTGATATCGTACTCCTGCACTCCCATGGTCCGCAGCTTCAGTCCGCTGCTGCGCACGGTGGTATCGTACCGTACCTGACCGGAAAAGACGATCATGGGAATGGAATCTGTCCAGGCACAGAGCACTCCGGTGAGCGCATTCACCGCCCCGGGACCGGAGGTAACACAGACCGCCGCCATCTGATTGTCCACGCGGGCGTAGGCCTCCGCCGCCATGGCTGCGGCCTGCTCATGGTGATGATAGGTGCATTTCAGCACCGGGTGATGCCCGAAGGAATCATTCATGTGCATAGCGCCCCCGCCAGTCACCGTAAATACGTCGCGGATTCCCCGCTCCGCAATATAATCCGCGATATAATCTGAAACTTTCTTTCCCATCTTCTTCGTTCCCCTACTGATAATCGGGACATCTGTTCTCACAGACCATCCTCTTTCCCGATGCCTGCACCGGGATCTCATCCACATAAGTCACATCAATCACCGCTTCTTCTCCCAGATACCGTCGGTAGGAAGATACCACTTCCTCCTCATTGATCCGGTCGCGATCCGCATTCAAAAGCAGTTCATACCGCTTCTTTTCCCATTGAATGCATTTTGCCTGATGAACGATGCCTTCCAGATTCAGCAAAACGTTCATGAACACATGGATGGAGAGAGGTTCCCCTTTGCAGTTATACAGCAGGGAACCTCTCCTGCCGTATATTTCCCGGAAGATCCCGTGTTTTCGCCCTGCCGCGTCAACGGTCATTTCCAGAATTCCCGTATCTCCCGTATCGTAGCGGATCATGGGAAAGGCTCTGTTATAGTAATCCGTCACCACAATTCTTCCCAGTTCTCCGGGCCGCGCCGGTTCATCGCTGTCAAGCTTTAAGATTTCAATGTAAAAATTGTACAGATCTACGGTATATTCCTTCTGATCACCCAGGCCGATGGCGATAAATCCATTTTCATTATTTCCATAAGAACGAACCGGAGAAAAACCAAAGATTTCCGTCAGAAGATCAAAGGTGGCATCCGGCAGCGCCTCTCCCATGGAGAAAATCATCTCCACATCCCAGCGGGAAATATCCACCTGGTGCTCCCGGATATAGCGCGCCAGCGCCGTCAGCGCACTGGAATAGCTGACCAGCACCTGGATCTTCTGTCTGCGGATCCGCTCGCAGATCTTCGCCAGGGAATCCTCCCCCATATTGGAAATGTCAATCATCAGCAGATTGTTTTTCAAAGACTTCCAACGGCTGATGGTATTTTTCCCCTCGATCCATACCCGGAATTCTCCCCGCTTCATCCCCATGCGAAAGCCATTCAGTTCCATACAGGAAATAAAATTCATATTGATACGGTCCATCTTGTCCCCGTCACAGAGTACGGTAAACGGCGCGCCTGTGGAGCCGCTGGTGGAAAGACGATACGTTTTTTTCCCGCCTTCCTGCCATTCATCACAGAGGATCCTGTCAAAATTCTGATTATAGTCACTTTTATTCATCACCGGAAAATCTTCCAGTCTTTGCGCCTGCGCGTATCCCCGGTAAAATTCTGAATGGTTCTTTGCGAAACCCAGAATCGCTTTCAGCCTTCTGTCTTCATATTCCTGGCTGATACCCTCCAGGATCTCTCTTTTATTCACTTCTTTGAGCCGGTTCAGCCTGCCGCCGTGAATCCGGTCCAGCAGGTTGAACGCCGCGCGCCTTACCACTTCACCTGTCTGCATACCACTCTTACCTCCTGATCTTTCCATAGCCCAGTATAATTACCGCCGCCACCCGCAATACGTTTGCCGCCAGCGCAGCGTAAGAAAACCCTATGATTCCGTCCCGCATGGTGAAAAGCACCACCAGCACCGCCATGATCACCAGATGGGAGGTCTGCAGGATCAGCTGCCAGGTCTCGCCGGTGAAAGTCAGTACCAGAATAAAAAGAAATGCGGAGTACAGCGCCAGAACCTGCGTCAGGTTCACCACCGTCACCAGAGTGCTGACCGCATCATATAAATCCGGATAAAAGATCCGGATAAACAGGGGCGTTCCAATCTGGCAACACAAAAAGAACACCGCTGCCACCAAAAATCCCGCTCCGGCAGCCAGAGTGAATTCTTTTTTATTCAGTGTTCTTTCCCGTCTGGTCAGATAGGAAATCACGATTGTATTGATGGGCGCCACCAGCAGCACCATGGTTTTCCCGATGAGAGAAACCACGTAATACCAGGTGACCGCTTCATTTCCCACCATATGCTTCAGCGCCAGCCGGTCCATATTCAGGGTGGTATTGGTGATCAGATAGGACAGCGTCAGAAAAAATCCTCTCACAGCAGCGGTACCAAAGTATGCGCTTTTCTTCCAGAACCTTCTGAAAACGCTTCCGGTGATTCCCACGTAAATCAGCGCAGCCCCCTCGCCCAGCAGGAAAATTAAAAACCAGTTCCCTGTCAGACGAAACAGGCCATAGCCTGCCAGATAACCGATACTGATCAGCGCATAATAAATAAAGTATTTCCGGTATTCCAGATTCAGCCGGTATTCCACATCGCCATAATACCGAAACGCCGTCATCAAAACGAGAAGCAGCGTCAGGGCCATGGTCAGACCGCCTCTCACCGAGGAGCCGGATCCCAGGATGGCAGCCACACCCCCCACGCCGGCAAATAACAGCAAAAGTCTGTCATAATCCCCGTTGGTCACGCTGCAGGTTCTGCGGACCACCAGGCGGCTGGTGGTCAGCGCCTGTCCCACAGAAGGACACAGGATACTGACCAACCCCATGATGTAAAGCACACTGCCCAGCTCTTCCTGCCCCATCCGGGCATTGAGAAGGGGATAGACGGCCAACTGCAGAACGCCGTTCATCAGCAGCATGCCGCCCATGGTATAGGCTGTATTTCCCAAAATCTGTTTCCCCTGGGCTTTTTTCACCGTTTCTCCCCTGCTTTCCATCTGTTTTCAATGTATTTTCGTTTCCCGGAAGCCAGCACCGGAATCTCATCCACATATTCTACGGTAAGCTGTGCCCGTTCCCCCAGATACGGCCGGATCCGTCCCACGATATCATCCACATCCATTTCATCGCGGTCGCCGTTCAGCCACAGCGTATAACGCGCGGCGTCCTCCTGGATGAAGCGAAACTGTTTCACTCCTTTCACATCCCACATATTATTGGTGATGATATAGGGAGTCAGCGCTTTTCCGTCACAGTCGTAGATCAGATCGCTGCGCCTGCCGTACAATTCTGAAAGATACAGTTTGTATCTGCCGTTCTTCACCCTTTTCCTGGCCACCGCCGTATCCCCGTTGTCATACCGCAGAATGGGGAAAGCGTAGTTGTACAGATCTGTGATGACGATTCTTCCCAGTTCGCCGGGCTTAGCCGGTTCATCGCTGTCCATCTTCAGGATCTCATAATAGTAACTCTCCGTATCAATATGATATCCTTCCTCCACAGCGTCCTGGATCCCCATGATGCCGTTTTCCTCATTGGAGTACCAGGCTCTCACCGGACAATGGAACTGCGCCTGCAGATTCTTGCGAAGAGACGGGGCCATGGACTCGGAGATGGGAATGATGGCCGCCACCGCAAATCCACTGGTGTCTCTCCCGGTGCGGGTGATATAACGGCTGATCTGCTCCAGCGCGGAAGAATAGCCCACCAGGCATTTCACCTGTTTCTTTTCGATCTGCCGCAGCATCTGCTCCACTCCATCGTCATCCATATGAGAACTGTCCATCATGATCATATTCTCCATCAGAAGCTGCAGCCTGCCTTTTTTTACATTGTTGACCCAGACACGGATGAAGGCTTCTTTCATACCGATGTAATAGCCTCCCGCCGCGCTCAGGAAAATGCCTCCCGCCGTATTGTGATCGATCTTGTCCTTATTCTGCACCATCGTCAGCGGCGTACCGGTGGAACCGCTGGTGGACATCAGCCGGTTGTCCTTCACATTTTTATAGGGCTGCGAAAGAAAATCGTCGTAATGCTGCCGGAAGGTGTCCTTGTTGACCACCGGCAGACTGGACAGGGGCGTATCCTCTCCAAAGTCCTGATAATATTTCGTCGTCCTCACCGCATGACGGATCAGTTTCCTGATCTTTTCTTCCGTCCCCGCGATGGATGTTCCGTTTTTAAAACTGTTCTGTATCTGATTGTAATACTTTCGCACCTTTGATCCCCGCAGACCGTCCAGCATCCAGAACCCGTACCATCTGAGTTTCTCATCCAATGCCATCTATTTCACCGCCTCTTTCAACACCCGGATCATCCGGTCGATCATCGCATCCGTCATGCCGGGATAGACGCCGATCCAGAAGGTATCCGTCATGATCCGGTCCGTCACCGTCAGATCTCCCGCGATGCGGTAGCCCCTGCCCTCTCTTCTCATCTGGTCAAAACAGGGATGCTTCGTCAGATTTCCGGAAAACAGCATCCTGGTCTGCACGCCCTGCTCTTCCGCATACCGCACCACTTTGTTCCGGTCACAGCCCTCTTTGCAGGTGATCAGGAAACCGAACCAGCAGGGATCGGAATTTTCACAGGGTTCCGGCAGAATGAAGGAATCCTGCAGATCCAGAAGCCCTTCTTTCAGCCGGGCAAAGTTCTCTTTTCGCCGCACCACAAAGGACGGGAATTTTTTGATCTGAGCACATCCCACGGCCGCCTGCATATCCGTCGCTTTTAAGTTATATCCGAAATGGGAGTATACGTATTTGTGATCGTATCCCACAGGCAGCTCCCCGTACTGGCGGTCGAAACGGTGTCCGCACAGATTGTCCCGTCCCGGCGGGCACATGCAGTCCCGTCCCCAGTCGCGCAGAGAACGGATGATCTTATGCAGCAGCGGATCATTGGTATAGACCGCTCCGCCTTCTCCCATGGTCATATGGTGAGGCGGATAAAAACTGGATGTTCCGATATCACCCACCGTACCGGTCAGGCAGGTTTTGCCATCCAGGGTATACGTACTTCCCAGGGCGTCGCAGTTGTCTTCGATCAGCCAGAGGTTATGGTCGTCACAAAACTGCTTCACCGCCTTTAGATCAAAGGGATTTCCCAGAGTGTGGGCCAGCATCACACCCTTTGTCTTTTCTGAAAGAGCAGCTTCCAGTCTGGTTACATCGATATTGTACTGGGGGATGGTCACATCCACAAACACCGGCACGGCGCCATACTGTACCATGGGCGTCACCGTGGTGGGGAATCCCGCCGCCACCGTGATGATCTCATCGCCGGGACGTACCTGCCGCTCTTTCAGCAGGGGAGAAGTCAGCGCCATAAAAGCCAGAAGATTGGCAGAGGAGCCGGAATTCACCAAAGAACAGTATTTTACCTTCAGATATTTCGCAAACTCCGATTCGAATTCATCGGTATAGCGGCCTGCCGTCAGCCAGAATTCCAGGGCGCTGTCCACCAGATTCGTCATCTCCTCCCGGTCATATACCCGGGAAGCGTAAGGGATCCTCTCTCCCTCCTGATAAGGTTTTTTCTGATGGTACTGATCGCAGTAAGCCCCCACCATATCCAGAATCTGTTTCTTTGCCTCCTGCTCCGTCATATGTTCAAACATGTCATGCTTCCTCCATAAATTCTCTGATTTGCGCTTCCATACATGATGCCACATCGCCGCCGGAAGCGTATACCTGAAACCATTCCACCGTTTTCTTCACGGCTTCTTCAATATTCCAGCGGGGCTTCCAGCCAAATACCTGCCGCATCCTGGAACAGTCCAGTTTCAGGAAAGACGCCTCGTGGGGACCGTCCTGTGACTGGCTGATCCAGGTCTGTCCTTTCCCCCAGGCCCGGCAGAACAGTTCCGTCAGTTCTCCGGTGGTGATACAGTCCTCATCCGAAGGCCCCACGTTATAGTACCCTGCGTATTTCCCGTCTTCATACTGCCTTTTCGCAATCAGAAGATAGGCAAAGAGAGGCTCCAGCACATGCTGGAAAGGCCGGATGGACCAGCGGTTTCTCACCTTCACCGGCTCGCCTGCCATGGCCGCCCGGATACAATCGGGAATAATCCGGTCGTTGGCAAAATCTCCTCCTCCGATCACATTGCCCGCTCTGGCCGTGGATACCGCTGTCCCGGAACCATCGAAAAAAGAATTCCGGTAACTGTGGGTTACCAGTTCCGAACAGGATTTACTGTTGGAATAGGGGTCATAACCATCCAGCGGATCTGTCTCCCGGTATCCCCATTCCCATTCCCGGTTTTCATATACTTTGTCTGTGGTCACATTCAAAAAAGAGCGCACTCCCCCCAGGGCGCGCACTCCTTCCAGAAGATAGACTGTCCCCATCACGTTGGTCTCATAGGTATAGACGGGATCCTTATAGGAATCCCGCACGATGGGCTGTGCCGCCAGATGAAAAACGATCTCCGGCTTTGCCTTCTCCAGCACCTGCCACAGATGCTCCTTATCCCGGATATCCCCTGTAACGGACTCGATCCGCTCTTTGACCTTACACAGCGGAAAAAGAGCCGGCCTGGTAGGCGGCTCCAGAGAATACCCGGTCACCTGCGCCCCGGCATCCGCCAGGATCTTCACCAGCCAGCTTCCCTTGAAGCCGGTATGCCCCGTGACCAGCACTTTTTTCCCTTTATAAAAATCCAAATCTGTCATTATTTCCACACTTTCCATGGAGCCTGGCCGCTCTGCCACAGCTCCTCCAGTTTTTCTTTCTCCCGCATGGTATCCATACACTGCCAGAATCCATTGTGACGGTAGGCATTCAGCTGGCCCCTCCTGGCCGCCTCCTCCAGCGGATATTTCTCAAATACCGTATCATCGCCCTCGATCAGATCCATGATCTGCGGCTCCAGTACCATGAATCCGGCGTTAATCCAGCCGCCGTCTTCCTTTTTCTTCTCTTTGAAATTGGTGATGGTGCCGTCCTCCAGGATATCCAGTACGCCGAACCTTCCTCCCGGCTGGGCCGAAGTGATGGTGGCCATCTTCCCGTGGGAACGGTGAAAAGCCACCAGATCCCGGATATTCACATCCGAAACCCCGTCCCCGTAGGTCAGAAGGAAAGGTTCGCCTTCCAGATAGTCTGCAATCCGTTTGATTCGTCCTCCGGTCATGGTATACAGCCCGGTGTCGATCAAGGTCACCTTCCAGGGTTCGGAAATATTATTATGAACAATCATCTTGTTGTTCTGGGTAAAATCAAAGGTAATATCACTGTTGTGCAGATAGTAATCCGCAAACCATTCCTTGATCACATGCTGCTTGTATCCGCAGCAGATGATAAACTCATTATATCCATAAAAGGAATATAATTTCATAATATGCCAGAGAATCGGTTTTTCCCCGATTTCAATCATTGGTTTCGGCTTCAGATGACTTTCTTCACTGATCCTGGTACCGAAACCGCCGGCCAGAATTACCACTTTCACGTTCTTTCTCTCCCATGCATTTCTTGTGCTGCAGAATATCGACATCCTACACAGCTTATTTTACATGATTTGCCCCTGTGTTGACAAGAGTATAAGAGTCGGAATCCTGGTTATTCTTCACTGGAATACCATATTTTTCAGGATAATATTTTCCGAACACAGATTTTTTACGTAAAAGCAGTAATCACCCTCCTCTGTTATTTCCATATCCACTGAAAACTCCAGCTGTTCCTTTTCTTCCTGTTCTTCACAGCTATAGTTTACCGGATAAAATTTCCCCTGATAAACATCCCCCATTTCCAGCGCCTGGTCGATTCTTATATTGTGCCGGTAGTAAAACAGACTTTCCGTCTGAAATGACAGATGTACTTTGTCCCCCTTCTCCAGATTCCACCCCTGAAGGATTTTCTCTTTTTCTTCTCTGGCAAGTGTAACCGTCCCGCCTATGGGAAGGCGGATCTCATGGGAAGGTGTGCCCCAGGTTACCTCCTGTACAAGTCACAAGTCCTGTCTTTTCACTGCTTTTGAAAACAAATCCCCGAGAAGCCGTCACCGCAGTCACACTGAGCAGGAAAAGCGCTGCAATCAGAGCAACTTTTCGTTTTCTCATCTTCCCTTGCTTCCTCTTGGGTATGTATTTCCCTTTGCCGAATATAAAATCTGGTTCATACACTTTCCTCCCTTCTTCCCAACGCCCGGCCAGTTCCTTTCTTGCCCGTTCCAGTCTCTTACGGACTGTGGCTTCTGTAATTCCCAGCAGACTGCCGATCTCACTGTTGGAATATTCTTCCACATATTTTAAAGTCAGAATATCCCGGTAAATGGGTGACATATCAAGGAGAACCTTCACCAAATCTTCCTGTTCTCCCAGATCGTACCGGTCATAAACCCACAGCTGCGGCAGATGGCAGATCACCTCATCCTCTATGGCACTTTGCTTTTTTCGTTTCCTTTCCCGATACAGATTAATCGCCGTATTTCGAACTACAATCAGCACAAAGGAACGCGTCCTGTTATCCTACGCTTCCGGAATCTGATCCATCCGGGAAATGATCTTCAGGAAGGCATCATGAACACAGTCCTGTGTACCCGGCACATCTCCCAGGATCTGCAGCGCCACATGATACATTGGCTGATAGTATCGCTGATAGATCCGCTGAAATTTGTCTTTCTCCCGCTCCGACTCCAGCATCGTCATATAAGAAAGCATTGTATTTTCCCCCTGAAATAAAAGAATCCTCTTGTTGTTTCTATTTATAACAAACAACAGAAGGATTCTGTGACATTTCATTTTCTAAAACACCTGCGATTTCAGGCAGAAAACGCTCATCTTTTTTCCCCGGCCAGCAGCATATAGGAAACCTTTTTCATCTCCTCCGGCTGCAGACAAAGCCCTATCTGGCGCTGAGCGCCTTCCAGCCCCAGGTCAAAAATCATCTGCACATACATCTGAGTCAGAGCTTCGCGGACATCCAAAAATTCCGTCTGGATGAACCCCGCGCAAACAGCCATGTCAAGCCAGGTTTCCCGGGTATACAGACTGCGCACCATCCTCTTCCCGGAAGGCAGCCCTCCGCGCTGCCACAGATCGCTCAACAGCAGCTTCCCCTGGGGAACCAGCACCCGCCCCGCCTCCCGAAAGGCCTTTTGGGGATCCGAAAAGACAGAAAAAGAACACTCGGACACCAGGACGTCGAAGGATCCATCCCCGAAGGGGAGCGCTTTCGCATCTGCAGTCATAAATGTGAGCTCCGGATATTTCTCCCGGCATTCGCTGATCCGCGCTTCTGAAAGATCCACTCCGATGACGCTTGCGCCGAATTCCCGTGCAAGCAGCGCTGCCGTCTCTCCCCTGCCGCAGCCAACTTCCAACACCCGCCGGTTTTTCAGTTCGCCTCCCAGTGACAGAAGCTGTCTGGTCAGAAGCGTTCCTCCCGGTCGGAGGGATCTGTATTCACTGGGATACTCCATTTTCCTTCCCCTTTCTCACTCTCATGCGTTTCTTGGGACTGCGCTCCGGGCGAAAAGCGCAGACAGTCTCTTCTGCAATGACCGTCTTCGTTCCCGCCGGCAGGACATCGTCCATCAACCGGTCCCACATAGCCTTTTTGTCGACCTCCTCCCCCGGAAGAGTCCGAACAAGAAGATCCAGGCTGTCTTCTCCAACGGAGCACTCCAGATCCACAGCAGCATCGTCTGCAAACACTACCTCTTCGATCTGGGAAAGAAACACACGCCGTCCAAAGATCACACAACTGTTGGAAAGTCTGCCGCGGATCGTCTCCAGCCGGGGCAGCACCCCGCCGCAGGGACATGGCTGCGTGCTGATTCTGGCGATATCACCGGTGCGATAACGGATCAAAGGCATCGCCTCCCGCCCGAAGGTGGTGACAGCCAGCTCTCCGAAACCATCGTCATCCGGGTCAAGGATCTCAGCGTACAGATCGCAGGCACGCAGATGATAGCCCCGATGGGCACAGCAGTCTACGCCTCCGGCCAGCCCCGTCTCCGTGAGTCCGTAGTGAGAATAAACTTCCGCTCCCCAAAACCTGGAAATCCGCTCCCGTATGGCGTTCGGAACATCATCGGCGCTCAAAAGCACGCACCGTACCCCTCGGGGAAGCCCGTGGGACCGGGACCATGCCGCCAGGGCGGCAACCTGATAGGGGATCCCCACAATCACATCCGGGACAAAGTCCAAAACAGCCTTCCAGGCCGTCTCCAGATCCGTCACCTGCCCGAACACCCGGGTGATCACACCGATAGAAGAGAGGGAGCGGTCAATGGTATCTCCCACGCTTCCTTCCGAAGAGCTTCCCATCATCACCAGCAGCCGATCCCCGGGACGGATAAAGGTGAGAAAGGCGTGGTAATAAAATTCCACGGAAGGCGCCAGATCTCCCCTGGTGAAAAAGATCCTTTTCCGTTTTCCTTGGGTACCAGTGGTAGGGACGCTGAAGATCCGCTCCACGCTTCCCGGCGGAATACACAGAAAACGGTTTTCATTTCCGGCCAGATCCTGCTCCGAAGTCACGCCCAGACGGCGGATGTCCCCGGCCGTGCGTATGGAATCTGCGTCGATTCCCGCCAGATGCTCTGCGTAAAACGGGCTGTGCCCGACGGCATAACGCACCGTTTCCCGAAATCGCTGCATCTGATAACCAAGCAGAGCCTCCGCAGAGAGTTCCTCCCAAGAGATCCCCAGTCTGGACGCAATCCATGGGTCTGTAGGTGTTCTCATATCTTACCTCCGTTAAAAGCCATTCTGATCCACAGGCGTCAGATATTCTGCGCACAGGGGAACGATCTTCCCCTGTCGGTACACATGAAGACTGCAGCTTTGAAGACGCTCTGCATCCAGGTTCATGGCGTCCTGAAAGGGCATGGAAGACAAAGTGAAAGACTGTGAGCGCACCTTCTTCAAAAATACATCCATGTCCGAAACGACGCTCTCCTCCATGTCCAGCCTGAGCCGATACTTCTGCATGCCGGCAGAAGACGCATCTTCTTTTTCAAAAACCGCAGCGGTCGACTTGCCGCTCTTCGGCTCCTCCGCCCGACGGCGGAGCCAACGCCGTGCCACGAATTCCCGGTTTTCCCTGGCGGTGATCGTCCGCCGCGGCGCAGTATCGCTGCGGGTCAGCGGGATCAGCCGGCCCTGTTCAGCGATAAATGATCCGTGAAATCCGCAGAGGGGATGATCGCAGCGGGAGGGAATAAAGTCATGGAACGTAAGCCCGGTCTGTTCGCAAAGCGAGTCGAGCAGCTCGTCCAAAGTACAGCGATCCGCATCGGAAGGCTGCGACCCCGGGATTCTGCCAAAATAAGAAACCGGCTGAAAATGGACGCCCCGGATCGCTGGGGACCGGTTGACGGCAAACGCCACCATGGCCCCCAGATCATCAAGGTTGACGCCGGGTACCACGGTGGGCACCAGCGTCACCGCCAGACCGGCCTTATCACTGTTATCGATGGCCTGTTCCTTAATCTCCAGCAGATCCCGTCCCCGGAGCGTACGGTACACTCTGTCGTCCGTTCCGTCAAACTGGAGAAACACGAAATCCAGACCGGCCTCGGCCAAAGAACGTGCCAGTTCCGGCTCCTTTGCCAGTCTGATTCCGTTGGTATTTATCTGGACATAAGGAATCCCCGCCTCTTTCGCGAAGTGAATCAGTTGGGGAAGATCATCCCGTAACGTAGGTTCCCCTCCGGAGAGCTGCAGCATGGGGCCGGAACAGCGGTGCGCAATGTCCCGGATCGCTTCCTTGAGACAGTCTAACGAAGGTTCGCTGCCAACTCCGGCGTCTGCAAAGCAAAACCGGCAGCACAGATTACACCGCCTGGTCACCTCCAGCAGCACACAGCAGCTCTGGCGCAGATGCTCGCCGCACAATCCGCAGTTTTCGGGACAGTGGCGTCCTCCCCCTCCCGTCAGTTCCTGTGCCTGGGCCGTCCATCCGGAGAAGGGCAGCCGTCCCCTCCATATGATGGTTCGGAACGTTCCGTGCTCCGGACAGGTCTTTTCCATATAAACGCTCCCGTCCGGCTGCTGATCCAGCCGGGCAGAAATGTTGGCAAGACAGACAGGACAGACGGATCTTGTCTTACGAATAATCAAAGCAGCTCCCTCCCCCGGTTATTTGTCCTCCAGAGCCATCTCCGCATCGGCGATCTTGCCCTCGGCCAGCTCCTGTGGAATGTACACGGCTTTGCACTGCGGACAGCGCATCACTTCCGTGTGAAAACTGTGCCCGAGGTATTTGAAATCAGCCCGGGCCAGAACCATTTTTACGCCGCAGCGTTCACAGAGAATATCCTCAAAATCAACAAATTCAGCCATTTTATCCTCCCACAATCTCCATGCGATGGGAATATACGCGGCAAAGCACATACTTCCCTCCTTCTTTTTGGTAGTGAACCCAGACGGTAACCACACCTTCCCGGGTACTGGCTATGTACACGCCCTGTTTTTCAAATCGTGCGCCGCCGTTTTCCGCATCATATATCGCCCGGCGAACCGCATCCTCCGAGATAAGCGACCGCTCCATCTTCTCCCGCAGATCGTCGGGGATCTCCAGCTTTATATCCTCCCAGGGTTCCCGGGGGATCACAAATGTCTCACCCATATATTTCTCCATCATATCCTTTTTCAGCCGCAGCATGTTCTGCCGCCGGCCGCGAATCGGCACGGCAGGCCGCGTCCCGTCATCCAGGCCATAGAGCGCGTCCAGAATGTGCATGGCCTGCTTGCCCCGGGCAGCAAAGGTCTCCCGGCAGTTGGCGCAGTAGGTCACGTAAGGCAGATCACTTTCAAAAGCTCGTTTCCGGGAAATCTCTTCAAACAACTCAGGATTGGCCGCCTGAATATGACCGCCAAAACCGCAGCAGCGTGCCAATTCTCCATGTCCGGAAAGTTCATGGATCTTAAGCCCCGCCTTTTTTGCCAGTGTGCGCATGCCGGTTCTGGCAGAAGCATCCTCCGAAGCGGCGCAGGGATCGAACACGGCTGCGTCCATCTGCGTCCCGGTTTCCCACCCCGGCAGCTTTGCAAGAATGTCATAAAGGGAGACAATCTTTATTTCCGGCAGCTTTTCCTTAAGCTGCCTCTCACAGGATGTGCAGGCACAGATTACCGTGGGATCGCCCATATCGAAAAGATGCCGGCGCAGCCGGTCCGCCACGGCGTTTTCCAGTTCCTCCATGCCCGCCCATCGGGCCGGCGTTCCGCAGCACTCCAGGAGAAGTCCGCAGGACAACCCTGCATCACCGATCAGAGAATCATAAGCTCTTTCCACATACTGCGGATCAGAAGCCCCCAGCTGACAGCCCGGAAAAAACACATAATCACACTTCCTGTCGCCGTCCGGCGCCATCACAAGGGCGGCATCCTCCAGCGCAAAGGTCATCTCCCGCAGCCAGTGATCGTGAAAAACAGGAGGCAGGATGCCCATCTGAACCCGGTCCCGCCGGGAGTAGAGCATGGCCGCGCCCACATCCACATTTTCAGGACATACCCTTTTACAGAGACCGCAGAGATTACAGGAGGACACCTCCCGGCCGATGGTGCGCATGGAAGCGCCGGCTACCACCACTGCATCCTGATAGATCTCTGTGGTGATGCGGATCGGGTCCTTGCGGTATTTTTGAAGCATCTCGCAGGTCTCCATACACTCGCTGCAGTCGCACTGCAGGCAGCGCCCCGCCTCCGCTGCAGCTTCTTCTCTGGTATAAATTTCCCCTGCCGCTTTGACAGCCGGGATCGTTTCCTTTCCTTCGGTACGGATATGCTGCTCGCAAAATCCGTTGTTCTCAGGACGAATACTCTCTGGCATGGTGCCCGAAAGCAGATAGCTTTCTATTTGCTGTGCGGCCTTCATGCCATGAAGACAGGCCTGAATATCGCCGCAGCCGGTACGTTTTCCGCCCAGGAACACCCCCTCCCTGGCAGTGCATAGCGTACTGCTGTTCCAGCTGGCAAACAGTCCAAAATCCGCACCATTCGCACCGGTGGCCACATAGACGGCGTCCGCTTCCGGAATCTCCAGTCTCTTATATCCATAGACGAATTCAATCTTTTCCAGCACCATCTGCGCGGCAATCTCAGCTTTCATCCTTTCCCAGGCAGGGTGCGCGCGAAGAGAGCCTCCCCAGCATTCGGCGGATTCATACACTGTCACGTTGTATTTCCGGATGGCCAGTCGCAGCGCGCAGATAAGACCGCTTAGTCCTCCGCCGATCACGGCGATGTTTTCCGTACGCGCCGGAAGACGATAAGCCTGGGGCGCCTTTTTCTTCGTTCCCAGAAAACAGGCGGCTTCCAGATCATGGATCCGCACGCTCTCGTCCAGAAGACGACGCGTACAGTAATTCTCACAGGGGGCGCCGCACAGCAGCGACACGGTCTCGGGGAACACCAGATCACTGCGCAGCTGACGATAAGCACTGCTGAAACGGCCGCTTTTCATTTTTTCCGCAAATCCGCGGATATCCATATGAAAGGGACAGGCGCCCGAGCAGGGAGCCGGCTGCCCCCGGAAACAGCCCCGGGAATAGGCTAAGGCCGTATCTTTGTCCATATTGAAAACCTCCTACAAATGAGCACATAATACGATACAGACAGTAACAAAACCACCATTAACCGAAAGACAAGGGGCCGGCCAAAAGGCTCGGCCCCGTCTGCTTAAGCAGTGGTCAAAAATCATATGGGGTTATCGATAATCTCCTGAAGCTCGTCTTCAAAATCGGTTCCGAAGAAATAGGGTTCCGGTTTGAGCTCCTCGCCCCGTGCCTTGGCCTCCAGCGCAGCCTTGATCTTTTCCGGTCGGGCGGGTTCTTCATAGATCCGCACACCGGCAGCATCGTAGATACCGTTGATGACGGATACGTGGCCGCTGGACTGGAAGGTCTCAGAACATCCGGAAGAACCGAAAGGCGTCAGTGCGGGATCACGCGGAGTCTCGATATAAATAGCATTAAAATCGTCCGGGATATCCAGAATAGTGGGCACACCGCAGACCAGCATGTTCTTGTCTTTCTGGACATCGAAGTAATCCTCACTTAAGGCGATACCGATACTGTGGGAGGTTCCGCCAAAGGCCTGCCCGTCCACAGCCAGTTTGTTGCCGATCTTGCCCACGTCAGCCACAACCGTGTAGCGGACCACCGTGGCCTTACCGGTCTCCGGATCCACTTCCACCTCGCACAGATTCAGCCCGTACATATAGGCGCCGCGGGCCTCGCCCTGACCATCGTTGGGATCCGGCTCGTGCATGCCTGTGCTGAAGTAATCGGCGTGGCCGGTGTACTTGATCTCGATGCCCTCGTTCTTCATCTCATCGTAGCTCCGGAAGGAACCGTCCGGTTTGCGCATGGCGTCCATCAGTTTGTTGCAGCCGTTGATACAGGCCAGGCCGTACATGATATGCGACCGGCTGCCGGCGGCTATGCCTGTATCCGGGCAGGTCTTGGTGTCACCCATGACCACGTGAACCTGCTCCGGTCTGATACCAAGAGGCTCCAGCGCCTTGACTGTGAGGGTGACGGTGCCAATGTCGCCGCCTTGGCCCATGTCCTCCCATGTATTGTAAACCGTCACGGAGTTGTCGGGATTAAGCTCCACATACATTTCTGCATTGTCGATGCCGCCCAGGGTGCACTGGAATCCGCCGAAGGATACGCCCACGCCGGCCAGTTTGCCCTCCGCTTTCTTGGCAGCGGCTTCCGCCTTATATTTCTCGTAGATGGGCCGCGCCTTGTCAAACATCTCCTTCATGGGATATTCCTTGTAAAGCTCGCCGTAGATCGCCTTTTCTCCTGGCTGAACCAGGTTGTTGTAGCGGAACTCAAAGGGATCCATGCCCATCTTACGCGCCAGCATATCCATCAGCGCCTCACTCTGGGCATAAGCCTCGGGAGAGCCGAAACCGCGGTAGGCCACGCCATGGCTGTGATTGGACAGTACCATACGGCCCAGGCCCTTGGCGTTTGGCAGACTGTAGCCGTGATAGGGCAGACGGATCATGGCAGGCAGCTCGATGTCGGTCTGATTCACATAAGGACCGGTATCCATCACGCTGTCCCACTCGGCAGCCACGAGCTTGCCGTTTTCATCACAGGCCAGACGGGCATTGTGGTAGGAAGAGGTACGCTTGCCGGAGAAGTGCATAAACTCCTCATAACTCATGGTCAGGGCACAGGGACGGTCCAGATTCTGTACGGCAGTGGCTACAATCGCATAGCTGCCGGTATACACAGAGGAGCCGAAGCTGCCGCCCGTGGGGTTGGTGATCACGCGGATCTTTTCCGGATCCAGGCCGATGCCACCGGCAATATAACCGCGCACCTGATAAGTCGCCTGGGACTTACACTGGATAGTCATGTTGCCCTCCGAATCCCAGTATGCCTGTACGGTGTCAGGCTCAATGGGCATGTGGGGCTCGTGCTGAGTGTGGAAGCTGCCTTCCACAGAACAGTAAGCATCATCGATCACTTCCGAAGCATCCTGATCGCCGTGGAACATGGGAACGGTCAGCATCTGGTTGGGCGTACCCTCAAAGATCTGCATGGCGCCGGGAGCCATGGACTCCAGCGCAGTCATGTAGGCGGGCAGGATCTCCAGGTTCTGTTTCACCTTTTTGGCGGCAGCCCGGGCCTGCTCGCGGGTTTCCGCACACACGACAGCCACCACATCGCCGCGGCGGTAGATCTTTTTGCCGTTGATAATGGGCATGTCATTTCCATTGCCCTTCGCGCGGGGGTTGTATATGGGATTGGGCATCATATTGGTGCCCTTCACATCTTTGGCAGTCAGCACCTTGATAACGCCGGGCATCGCCTCTGCCTCAGAAGTATCAATGCTGATAATGTTCGCATGAGCGACCTCCGACTGGACGATCGCCAGCTGAACGGTACTCTTTGGCATCTGCTGGATCAGATCGTCGCCGTAATCGAACACGCCGCAGGCCTTGGCCACAGCGGTGGGCCGGGGCATGCTGGAACCGTAGACGTCCTCGCCCTCGTCTTTGTAGATGATATCTTCCATAGAAGCCTCACCGCGCATGACTTTGGCTGCCATCATGACAGCGTCAACGATCTGCTTGTATCCAGTGCAGCGGCAGATGTTGCGGTTCTTGTAAAACCACTCTCGAACCTCTTCCCGGGTGGGAGAAAGATTCTCAGAAAGCAGCGCGTACGCGGCTACGATAAAACCGGGACTGCAGAAACCGCACTGGATGGCGCCGCAGGTGATGAACGCCTGCTGGATGGGATGCAGATGCTCCGGCGTACCGATCCCCTCGATCGTGGTGACGGCGGCATACTCGGGTACCGCCTTCATCTTCCGGGTACAGGATCGGGTGAGCTTCCCGTTTAAGATGACGGAACAGGCACCGCACACACCGGTGCCGCATCCGATTTTAGTACCGGTCAGGCCGATACGCCGCAGACAGTCGGCCAGCGAGTCCGTCTCGGGATCGTACACAAACACCCGGGAAGCCCCGTTGACAACCAGGTACTTACGGTCAAGTTGTTGCATTGGACATTCCTCCTTACTTTTTAAAAATTTTCCCAATCACCGTACCATAAACCGGCGAAATGGATGACTTACCGTTACTCTTCTTCCAAAATTTCCGACAGGATATCGCAGGCAGAACTGATCACCGCTGGACAGCGATCCATCAAATTTTGCGCATAAATCTCGGCAGTCTCCTCAGCACTGGCAAAAGATTTGCCAAGAATCTCCCGGCAGAGGATAGAACCGTTCTGCCCGGCAAAGCGGGTATTAAACTCTTTTACCTTCTCCTCCAGCTTCTGGATCTGTTCCCTGGTGGGATCTTCGCTCCAGCCATATTCCATGGACAACGCCAGGTTTGCGCCCACCACGGCGCCACAGGTTCCTCCGTAAAAACTGCCTCCGCCGAAGGCACCGGAAAGCTGCAGCGCAAGCTCCTCACTCAGCCCCAGCTCCGGAGCAAAATGAGCGAACACACACTGAGAACACATGTAGCCCCTGGCCGCGAGTTCGCCGGCTTTTTTTGTCGTCATCATGCCTTCACTGAATTTCATGCTGTATCACCTACTTTTCGGTACTGGATTCCCTTTCCTGTTGTCTTTACATTAAAAATACCATGGCTGGCATGACAACGTCAAGTTGCAATAAAACAATAACCTCTTTTATGAAAACATTGTGCAAAATGTCGAAATTATTTAATAAAAAATCGCTGTCCCCCGCCTATAAGAGGTACAGCGATTTCTTCTTATCTGAGCATCTTCAATTCTTCCAGCGAAATACAGTTGGGAATGCTCCCTGATTTCACTGCATTCACACACTCCATGTAATCCATCCACATAACGGATTCCACCTCTTCTTTTTGCAGACGCAGCTTCGTGATATCGATCTCTTCCCACAAAAGATAGACCCGGCTGACCTGCCGGTCTTTGAACAATTCCCCGTGAAACACCTCATCCCAGCAAATCCGGCGCAGTCCTTTATCTTCCAGTTCCTCCGGCCGCGCAGTTACTCCCAGTTCTTCTTCCAATTCCCGCAGAGCAGATTCCAGATAACCGCAGCCCGCCGGAATATGGCCGGCGGAAGAGATATCGTAGCAGCCGGGATGAGAATCTTTCTTGGCGCTTCTTTTTTGCAGCAGCAGATCCATCCCGCTTTTTCGATTTTTTCTGGCGATCCATACATGGGAAGTCCGGTGAAGCAGCCCTTCCCGGTGTATCAGGGCGCGCTCCTTTACCTCCCCCGTAGGATTCCCCTTTTCGTCCACAATGTCCAGCAGTTCCATCTTCTTTCTCCTCCTCTTATCCTTTGAAATGAACCGTGATGGAACAGATTTCCGCAATAGTTCCCACCCGCATATTCGGACCGAAGACCCCCACTCCGGAGGTGACAATACTGTGCATATCATCTTTTTTCAGATACCCGCAGGCATTTTCCCACATCATAGCAGTGAGGATATTGCCAGGAAACATCTGCCCGTCGTGGGTGTGCCCGCACAGATCCAGATCTGCTCCGGCATCAGCCAGTTCCTGCAGCTCCCCTGGCTCATGATCTATCACAAAAATCGGCTTTGACAAGTCCAGCCCCGACGTAATCTCTCCCGGCGTCCGGCGCACCGTGATTCCCCGCCCGGGCTTCTTGGCATCCGGCCGTCCGTAGAGAACGATCTCGTCGGCAATCATCACACTTTCATCACGCAGCAGTGTAATCCCAGCCTGTTCCAAAAATGCATCCATCCGGATGTCGCTTTCTTTTTTCCCTTTGCTCCTGAACGTAAATCCGGCCAGAATTTTCTCCTGAATATCATGGTTCCCATAGCAGGCATAGACGCCGTACCTGCTCTGTATACCCTTTAGAATGGATGCCAGTCTTTCCGGATTCTCCAGCGCCTCGTACTCATTATCAAAGATATCACCGGCGATCACCACCAGATCCGGATCTTCCCGATTGATTTTCTCTACCATCCGTTCCATATGACGGCATCCGATATTGTAGCCCATATGCAGATCGGCCGCCAGCACGATTTTCATCTCATCTATAGACTTCGTTTCCTTTTCCACGGTAATCTCATATTCCGTAGTCCGGATGATCCGCGCATTGACAACGCCCCAGAGACTGACCGCAGTGATCAGCAAAATGCAGAACCCGCCGGCCAGGACAAACGTACGGGGTGAACGCAGTTTTTCCTGATTGACCCATCTGCATCTTTTCAGGAAAAAGCGCAGGATATCGGCAGCCGCCACTGTCAGTATCACATAGGCCAGCACTCCCAGCCAGTAATTGCCCACATGCATAAAAAAACGCTTCGCCTCTCCTGCCGGCAGTAAAAAACCTGCCAGCAGAGCGCTGGCGAAAAAAAGATAAATCACGGATATCAGGATCTTTACCCGCCGTTTGCCCAGACAAGGATGAACGGCTTTCAGCCAGCGAAACAGCCAGCGGATAAGATAAATATTAACTAAAATATACACCGGCGATAAAAAAACGGCAATCATGATGGTATATTCCTTTCCGCCTGCCACGCCATATGGTTTCTTTGATCATAATCAGTGATTCCCTTTCCCGTATTGGGGAATCTGGCAGACCATGCCGTATCTCCTGCAAACAGAATTACCAATGCAGCACAGATCGGAATCAGAACGTTTTTTGGAATCTTCCGGATCCAGTTATCAAGAACAGGAGCCGCCACATACACAAACGCCATGCCGCCTATGCCAAACACAAACAATCCCTCCGCACAGATTCTTCCGTTGAGATTCAGGAAGTATCCGCTGTAATCCCACCATTTTTTCCCGTCGTGAAGCGTCTCCAGCAGCCAGGATGTACTATACTCCACGACACCGCACAGCAGAACAATCAGCATAAATTCCAGGGCGGGACGCTTTCTCGCTCTGTGAAGCAGCGTCAGGATCAAAATCCCGCCGCTGCCATAGATGGGGAGCCACGGTCCGTGCAGGACGCCGCGATTGACAAAGGTACCATCGGTAATCAGATGGAGACTTACTTCCCATCCCCATCCCACAAAGGAAAAAATGAAAAACAAAAGAATCAAAGAACAAACGGAATAGTGGCGCAGATAATAAATAATTTCAATCCACTTTCTCTTCTCTTCCTCTGCTATGGGAAACAGCCGTCCCGGATAAACCTTCTTCTCCACTGCCGCCTTCAGCGCCATGATCTGCAGCTGCTTGGCCTGCCCTCTTTCATATTCCCGTTCTTTCGGACTGTATTTCAGCAGAATCCCCAGGTATTCTGCAAAAAATCTTGCTATTCCCTTTCGCTCTGCGAATGTTTCCTCAGGCTGCTCCATAGCGGCAAAAACATCCGCATATGCCAGGCGAAGCGTTTTGTCTTCCGGCTGTTCATACAGATACCGGTCATGAAGGATAGCTATATTTTCCACCCGTTCATCCAGGGCAAGTTCCCTTAAACGAACGTAATATTCACAGAAAACAGCGTTTCTGTAAGGCGTTACAAACAAAACATCCGACAGTCCGAACGTTGCCATGCCCAGTATATACCAGCCGATAAAAGACAGATCCAGCACAAAACATTCCCATTTATGACCGTTCATCATCCTTCTGGACAATGTAATGGCCTCTTTTGCTGTGACATCCGGATTTTCTGCCACAATATAAGGTACCAGAAAATAAGAATAGTGCTTAATAATGCCCCCCACGATGGTAAACGTCCACAGAAAACGTAAGATCCATTCCACAAACAAGACCCTGGCCGCCTTGCACCATCGTTTCACCCGCAGGAGAAACAAAAAGCGCTGAAAAGGTACTTTTTCATATGTCCGGCTCTCCAGAAAAATCCGCGCAGACACCACGCAGAACAGATTCTGGACAAAAAACCAGAAAACAAATACCACCGCCAAACCAGCCAGCACCATACACCATTCGCCAACTGTCTGCGATCCCACGAAGGAATTTATGGCGGCTGCCAGCCTTCTCTCAAAGGTTCCGGAAGTAATACCGTTAATCAACGGCCCAAGTACCCCCCTTCTCGGGGCGCTTCCATCCGCAGCCGTTTCCGGAATCTGCAGATGGAGCACACTGTCAAAGTTGGAAGATTCCGAACTTAAAAACAGCGCGATCAGACATACCGCCACAAACAGCAGATAATGTTTTTTTAAAGATTTTCTGGCCTGTGCTTTTATCTCTTTTCTCATGTTTCCCCTCTCATATATGACGATTTTTCCTCTTCGTTCTTTTCCATCATACAGGATTTTGCGAGGATTACAAGAGATCTGCATTTAATTTAAGAATTTCGTAAGAAAGGTCAGCGCTCGACCGTCAAAATCTTCTCACATCACCACTTCATATCCTTCCCGTGACAGTGGAATCACGCGGCTGGCGTATTGCGGCTGTTCCTCCTGATAACGTGTGATCACAGAGTAATCCCCCCAGAAGTGCATGGGAAATACGGTTTGGACGTCGATCTGCCCCAGAAAATAATCCATACCCAGCCGGTACCATTCCTCCTGGCGGGGATCCAGAGGAGCAAAAGCAACATCAATCTGTCCGGCCTTTTCCTTTAAAAGTCCGATTTCCCGCTGGTAACTGGCCGTCATATTATTGTATTCCTGTTTGGATTCTCCCTTCCAGACCCACCAGTTCAGATCGCCGGCATGGTAAATTTTCTTCCCCTGATACTCTGCCAGAAACGCCACTCCGCAGTCTGTGGAATGGCAGGTATAAAGTCGAATGTCCTCTCCGCATCCGTCTTTTGTCTGCCAGGACTGATGCGGTTTCAAAAATGTCACCCTGCCGCTTTCTTTTTCCGATAGACCGCACCGTTTCACTTTGTGGCGTACCTCTGAAGCCAGAATATACTCCACCTGGGGATAATCGGCAAATCTTTCGAAAATCTGCGGATTAAAATGATCCCCATGGCTGTGGCTGACAAACACCAACACCTTCTTTTCGGGAGAAACATATGGAATCTCTCCCCTGTAGTAGTCAAACAGCCACACACAATTTTCCCACTCCATTAAAAAACCACTATGGCCGATATAGGTCACTTTCATAACGTTCCATCCCTCCTACGTGTACTCTCCTGTACGATCAGCCGGCTGTCCAGCTTCACTTCTTTTTGCACGGCATCTTTTCCCTTTTCCATCAGTTCCGTCAGCAATTGAGCAGCTTCCCTGCCAGCTTCTTCAAAATGCAAATGTACCGTCGTCAATGCCGGATCTGTCACGCGGGACAAAGTACTGTCCCCGATCCCTGCGATCTGTATATCATCCGGCACTTTTTTTCCCACAGATTTGATGTATTGCAGCGCGCCGACAGCGATGGTATCAGTGGCACAGATGACGGTATCCAAATCGGGAGCCCGCTGCAGAAGTTCCTGCGCCTGCAAAAAGCCAGATTCCATCTGAAACTGACATTCCAGGATATTTCCTTCCGGAAGGAATCCTCCGGCGGCCGCTACTGCGTCCTGCACCCCCCGCAGACGTTCCCTTCCCACCGCTTCATCCCGTCTGGTCACTCCCAGATAACCAAAACGACGGCCGGTTTTCGTCAGATACTCCGCCAGATTCCGCGCCGCCTGATAATCATTGTGATAAACACAGGAATAACCTTTGAGATATTGGCTCAAAATAACAATGGGAACGGAAAGATTTCTCAGCGCCTTTCGATGCTCTGCTGTAAAAATTGTACCCAGCAGAATAATTCCATCTACATGGTTTTCCCGGAACAAGGTCAGAAAACGCAGCTCCTCTTCTTCCTGGTTTTCCGTGCAGGCCAGTAAAATCTGATATCCTTCCCGGGACAGCGCCTTGCTGATTCCTGATACCATACGGCTGATGGAATCCGAATTAATTTTCGGGATGATCACTCCCACAAAATTCGTTTTTTTACTGCGCAGCGTCTGAGCGGAACTTAAGGGTCGGTATCCTGTCTCCTCGATCACCTGTCGGATCCTGGCTTTTTTCTCTTCGCTGACGTACCCCTGATTCAGATAACGGGACACGGTCGCCCGAGACACTCCGGCCAGCCTGGCAATTTCATTAATATTCATACCGCAGCTTCACTTTCTTTCTTATTCATACAGATACGAGAACGATTTCACAAAAATTTTAGCATCTGCAAACCAGGATGTCAACGCAAGACCCTGCCATTGATCATCTGCACTATTGCACAAAAAAGAATAGTAAATTTTGTCTGGTATTTCTGTTTACTTTTTGACCATCTTCCGTTACAATAAAATCATCTTATGAGAACGTTCTCATATAAAAAAATGATTCTCCAAAGAATTCTTTTATTTATAAGTTTTTTATATATGAGAACGTTTTCATTATATTTTAAAATGCAGGAGGGAAAAATCATGGATTATGGAAAAGCAGCGAGAGAAGTCCGCGACCATATCGGCGGCCGGGAAAATATTATTTCCGCCGCACACTGTGCCACCAGACTGCGCCTGGTGATCGCAGACAACAAAAAGTGCAGCAAAGAAGCGCTGGAAAATATCGATGGAGTAAAGGGGGTGTTTGAAGCAGCCGGACAGCTGCAGATCATCTTTGGTACCGGCACGGTCAACAAGGTTTACGATGAATTCGTCAAACTGACCGGCATCAACGAAGCCAGCAAAGACGAGGTGAAACAGGCGGCAGCCAAAAAACAGAATCCATTCAAACGGGCCATCAAAACGCTGGGCGATATTTTCGTACCCATTATTCCCGCCATCGTCGCCAGCGGACTTCTTATGGGACTGCTGGAAGGTCTGGCCAATGTATGGCCGTCCATGACGGAATCCGGAACCTATACGATCATCCATCTGTTCAGCAACGCGGCTTTCGTATTCCTGCCCATTCTGATCGCCATCAGTGCCGCCCGGTCTTTTGGAGGCAACCTTTTCCTGGGCGCCGTCATCGGTATGATTATGATTCATACCGATCTTTTGAATGCCTGGAGCGTAGCTGGCATGGATCCTTCCCAGATCCCCACTGCCTCCGCATGGTTCGGACTGTATGATATCAATCTGGTGGGCTACCAGGGACACGTGATCCCCGTAGTCATCGCCGTGTGGCTGATGTCGGCTCTGGAAAAGAAACTGCACAAAATTGTACCGGAGATCATCGACCTGTTCGTCACCCCTCTGGTGACGGTACTGGTAACCGGCTACCTGACACTGACGGTCATCGGTCCGGTCTTTTCCACCATCGAAAACTACGTTCTGGCCGGCGCACAGGCTCTGATCGCCGTTCCCTTCGGTATCGGCGGCTGTATTATCGGCGCCGCCTATGCGCCCACCGTCGTAGCCGGCGTTCATCATATGTATAACGCACTGGAAGCAGGATTGTTAAGCAGCACAGGCCTTAATACCTGGATGCCGCTGGCCACAGCCGCCAATGTGGGCCAGGGAGCCGCCGCATTGGCGCTGGCTCTGAAAACAAGAAATAAAAAGACGAAATCCATCGCGCTTCCCGCATCCCTTTCTGCTTTCCTTGGGATTACGGAACCGGCTATCTTCGGCGTCAACATCCGCTACATGAAACCCTTTATCGCCGGATGTATCGGCGGAGCCTGCGGCGGTCTGGTAGCCGGACTGTTCAAAGTAGGCGCCACCGCCTACGGCATCACCGGCATTTTCGGTTTTCTGATCACCACCGATTATGCTTTCCAGTATGCTCTGGTGATGCTGGTATCCTTCGCTGCCGCTTTTATCGTTTCCTGGATCTTATACCATGACCCGAAAACAGCGACAGACGTACCTGTTCCCGAAACCGGACACACAGAAGAAAAGACAGCAGCCCTGCCAAAAGGAAATCCGGCATCCACCATCGTCGGCAGTCCCATGGAGGGCCGTTCTATCCCGCTGTCCGAAGTCCCCGATGATACCTTCGCCTCCGGAGTACTGGGAAAGGGCATGGCTGTCATACCGGAAAGCGGAAACATCGTCTCTCCCGTCAACGGAACCGTCACAGTCCTTTTTGACACCGGCCATGCCATCGGCATAACTTCCGAAGACGGTATGGATCTGCTGATTCATGTGGGTATCAACACAGTGGAATTAAAGGGAGCCCCCTTCACCGCTCATGTTTCCCAGGGCGATACCGTGAAAGCCGGACAGCTGCTGCTGACTGCCGACCTGGAGCAGATCCGTCAGGCCGGTTACGACACGACCACACCGGTGATCATCACCAATTCTGATCATTATAAACAGATCGTCACGGCTGCAGAGCCGGGAAAGATTACTTTCCTGGATCCCATACTGGAGGTAGAAAAAGCAAATGTGTGAAATGTATCGACTTTATTTTCATCTGATGCCGCCAGCCGGCTGGCTCAATGATCCCAACGGTTTGTGCCAATACCAGGGCAACTATCATGTATTTTTCCAGTATGCTCCGGAAAGCTCTCTGGGCGGGCGCAAATTCTGGGGACACTACGTGTCCCCGGATCTGATCCGCTGGAAGTTTCTCGGAACCCCGTTATGTCCCGATACAAAGTGGGATCAAGACGGCGTCTATTCCGGCAGTTCTTTCATTGAAGACGGTTTTCTGGAACTATTTTATACGGGAAATGTAAAAGAAAAAGGGGATTTTGATTATATTTCTGCTGGCAGAGGGGCAAATGTGTTGTATACTAAAAGCAGCAATGGAGAAACCTTTGAAGAAAAAAAGCTGCTGCTTTCCAACGCAGATTATCCCGCAGCCTACACCTGTCATGTGCGGGACCCCAAAGTATGGAAAGAAAACGGCCGGTATTATATGATCCTGGGCGGACGGCGCACAGACAATCATGGAGCCGTGATGATCTATTCTTCCACAGATAAAAGGAAATGGACCCTGCAAAAAGAAATGTCCACCCGCGAACCCTTCGGTTACATGTGGGAGTGCCCGGATCTTTTTGAACTGGAAGGAAAACGTTTCCTTCTGTGCTGTCCCCAGGGGCTTAAAGCGCAGCCGGAGCGGTACCAGAATCTGTATCAGTCCGGTTATTTTGTCTGCGACGACTTTACGCTGGAAGATCAAAAGGACTATGTCTGCATTCCCGCAAACTTCCGGGAGCTGGATTACGGCTTTGACTTCTATGCCCCGCAGACCTTCACCGACCAGCAGGGACGCCGTATCCTGATTGGCTGGGCAGGCATGTCGGAAGAGACGGATTACGGAAGTGAACCGACTGTCCGTGAGGGCTGGCAGCATTCCCTGACTGTTCCGCGTCAGCTTTCCTGGTCAGACGGTGTTCTGCACCAGTATCCCGTCTCTGAACTGGAGCAGCTGCGCTGTCGGAAGCTTTCCCTGGACAACGACTTTATCGAAGCGCCGGCCTTTGATCTATGTCTGACTTTTGGCGGTTCTGATCAGTCTGTTCGTTTCAATGATGATCTGATTCTGACATGCCGGGAAGGACTGGTGACTCTGACGTTCTTGAACGACGCCGGATGTGGAAGAACCTCCCGCTGTGCGCGTCTGAAGCAGGCGGACAGTCATATGAACAATCTGCGGATTTTAAAGGATACCTCCTTGCTGGAAATTTACATCAACGATGGAGAACTGGTATTTACCACGAAGTATTTCCCGGAAAACACGAAACGCACCGCCATCACGGTCACCGGAACCGTCCTGGATGCGCAGTTCTGGGAACTTCGCAGGATGGAGGTAGAAACAGATGGAAACGAAAAGAACTACTCTGCTGGCAATCGGCGAAGCGCTGATTGATTTTATCCCCGGACAGGTTGGAAAACCTATCAAAGACGTATCGTCCTTTCATCCGGTGGTGGGCGGCGCGCCTGCCAATGTCTGCGGCGCCTTCGTCAAACTGGGCGGCCGCGCACGGATGATCACACAGCTTGGCATGGATCCCTTCGGCGATAAGATACTGGAAGATTTCCGCCGATACGGCATCGGCTGCGAGGCAGTCAGCCGGACAGAAAAAGCCAATACTTCACTGGCTTTCGTAGCGCTGAAAGAGGATGGAAACCGGGAATTTTCCTTTTACCGCAAACCCGGGGCCGATATGATGCTGGATCCTTCCCGGATCTTGCCGGACTGGTTTGACGATGGCTTCGGCCTGCATTTTTGCTCTGTGTCTTTAGGGGATTATCCCATGAAGGAATCTCACCGCAAAGCCATCTCTCTGGCAGAAAAAGCCGGTATGCTGATCAGTTTTGATCCGAATCTCAGAAGACCGCTCTGGAATGACGATGAAGCTTTAAAAAAAGCTGTTCTGGAATTCCTTCCTCTGGCAGATGTACTGAAACTTTCTGATGAGGAATTGTTTTTCCTCACCGGCTGTCACGATATCGAAGAAGCCAGGCCTTTACTCTTCCAGGGACGGGTACAGCTGATCGTCTACACGGAAGGCGCAAAAGGCGCTTTTGCCTGCACCCGGGAGGCCTGTGCCCAGTCCCCTGGCATATCGGTAAAAGCAGTCGATACCACCGGAGCCGGCGACGCCTTTATCGGCTCTTTCCTGTATCAGCTTTTCAGCCGGGGGCTTGATGCAAAAACCCTTTCCACCCTGTCTGCCAGGGAGCTGGAAACCATGCTGGACTTTTCCAACCGTTACTGTGCCTGCAGTGTGCAAAAGGAAGGAGCCATCGCCTCCTATCCCGCTGCCGGAGATATGCAGTGTCCGTAAACTGTCGGAAGGAGCGCCGTCAGCGCTCCTTCCCTTTTCTTTTATTCTCCTACAGAACCGCCTCCACCAGCGTTCTGGTATATTCCGTCTTAGGTTGCATAATCACCTCATCCGGCGTCCCCTCTTCCACGATTTTCCCTTCATACATAACCAATACCCGATCACAGAAATTCTGTACCAGAGCCAGATCATGGCAGATAAACAGGCAGGCCATTTTCTGCTCTTTCCTCAGCTGCGTCAACAGTTCCACAATCTGTCTTTGTACGGTGACATCCAATGCGCTGGTGGCCTCATCGCAGATCAGGATCTCAGGCTGCATCGCCAGGGCTCTGGCAATGGCCGCTCTCTGACACTGACCGCCGCTGACCTCATGGGGATACCGCCCGGCAAATTCTTCCTTTAAACCGCATCTTAGCAAAAGTTCCCGCACCTGCCGTCTGGCCTCCGGTCTGGAAATCCCGCTGTTTCGCAGACCTTCACCGATCCCGTCTCCCAGCGTACGCCGCGGATCAAAGGATGCAGCCGGCGACTGAAACACCATCTGAATCCGCTGGTAAATCTGCCGCAGACGTTTCCCTCTCACCTCTGTAATGTCTTCCTGCCTCAGCAGGATCCTGCCGGAATCCGCCTTGATCAGCCGGGTAATCATCCTTGCCGCCGTACTTTTCCCCGAGCCCGATTCTCCTACGATACCCAGGATTTCTCCCGGATACAAGCAGAAACTCACATTTTTCACCGCTGCCAGATCTTCCTGTCCGCCTCTTTTAAATATCTTGGTCAGATTTTTCACTTCAAGTACAGGTTCCATCTATTTCCTCCGAAGCCGGGGCGCTGCCAGAAGCAGTTCCCGGGTATAAGCTTCCCTCGGTTCCCGCAGTACTTTTTCTGCTTCCCCGTATTCCACTGCTTCTCCTTCCCGCAGCACCAGTACCGTATCCGCCATGGCAGATACCACACCGATATTATGGGTTACCAGAATAATGGACGTACCGTATCTCCTGCGAAACAAAAGCATTTCTTCCACCATCTGTTTTTGTACCGTCACATCCAGCGCACTGGTCGGTTCATCCGCCAGCAGTACGGAAGGATTGGGCAGCATGGCCATCGCGGCGCCGACACGCTGCTTCATACCGCCGGATAATTCAAAGGGATAACTTTCCAGAATCCTTTTGCTGTCAGAAAATCCCAGACTGGCCAGCAGTTCGCCGGCCCGCCGGTCCGACTTCTGACGATTCAGTTTTTCATGCGCTGCCAGACTTTCGTATATCTGATCCCCTATGGTACGGACCGGGCAAAGGGAATCACCGGCATCCTGGAAAATCATACCTATTTTCGCCCCCCGGATCAAACGCATCCTGCGTTCCGGTACTTCCGGAAGATTCTGTCCTGCAAACCAGATATCTCCCTTCGTCACCATCCCGCCCTGTCCCAGGATCCCCAGCGCCGCCCGGATCAGCGTGCTCTTTCCGGAACCCGATTCTCCCACAATACCCAGAATTTCTCCCGGACAGAGGGAAAAGCTGATATCCCGGACAGCCGGTCTGCCGTTATAACAGATTTCCACCGAATCATAGATCAGTCTTTGTTCCATCTATCCACTCCATCCTCAGTTGATATCCAGATCTGCCGTGATCTCATAGTAATCGCAGGGATGAGCCGTAAGCCCGGTCACATTGGCTCTGGAAATCATGGTCATCCGCAGATGGGAACAGAACACATAGGCGTTGTCGTCCAGGATAATCTGCTGCATCTGCACCGCAAGTTCACTGCGTTTTTGTACGTCAAAAGTCTTTGACAGTTCCTCTGCCAATTCTTCCAGCTGATCATTGTGGTAATGACCGTCATTCTGTGCGGAGTCATCCAGGCAATGATAGTTGAAAAAGTACTCCGGATCTCCCGTGGGCGCCGTCACAAAAGCGCTCACGTAGATATCCCATGCGGAAGTATCCACCCGGATACTGTTGTGATCCGCCGTGCTGTTAATCTCCACATCAAAGCCAATATCACCCAGCGTGGCCTGAGCCGCTTCCGCCAGCAGCGGCAGTTCCTGCCGGCTGGGATAGGTCAGCCACCGCAGCGTCAGTGTTTTTCCGTCTTTCTCCCTGACGCCGTCGCCATCTGTATCCTTCCATCCGGCCTCCTCCAGGATCTTCGCAGCCTTTTGGGGATCATAGGAATCCTCCCTCACCGCTTCCCCGCCGAAAGTAAAGCTGTCTGGATATACGCCTGTGGCCGGATATCCGTTTCCGCCCAGCAGCGTTTTCACAAAACTTTCCTTGTCAATTCCCAGCACGATCGCTTCCCGTACCGCCGGATCAGATGTGATCTCGCTTTCATAATTCATGGCGCCGAAAAAGACCCGGCTGGTGGCTGTGCTGCTGAATGTATACTGATCGTTGTCAAAAAGAGGATAGCTGGCATAAGGCATACCGTAAGCCGCATCGATCTCGCCGGACTGCAGCGCCATGGTCAGCGTATCACCGTCGGAAATAGTGCGCACAGTAATCCTGTCAATCTTCGGTTCGCCATCCCAGTAATTTTCGTTTTTTACCAGTTCCAGACGGGCATCTGTCTCCAGAGATACCGCCTGGTAAGGCCCCGTACCGACGACGATTCCTTCCTCGCTGATTCCGGCGTCCATATCGATGATACAACCATAGGGATCGGCCAGATAATTGATCAGCGCCGGCACCGGTTCCTCCGTCCGGATCGTCAGAGTCTGTCCATCCGCTGTAATCTGCGCTATATGCAGATCGCCGGCTGCCCGCTCATGATCCGCTGTCAGCGCGTCCAGACATTCCTTTACCGCCTCAGCATCCATGGGACGTCCATTGGAAAATGTCACGCCATCCCGCAGCGTAATCACCCAGGTCAGCTCATCCGGATTCTGATAGTCGGTGGCCAGCCAGGGTTCGATTTCCATGGTATCTGAAAAACGAAACAGCGTCTCCCCCACGCCGTAACGGATACAGGGCCAGCCTCCGCTGTCTTTGTGGGGATTGATGTCTGCCTCGCCGTTCTCGGCATTAAAAGTTGTATCTCCGAAAATAAAGGTCTTTTCTTGGGCTTCTCCTTCACTTTTGGCAGTCTCTTCCTGTCCCTCCTGTGCGCCGGGACTGCAGGCTGTCAGAAGCGATGCCGTCAGAACCGCTGCCAGCAGCAGAGCGCTTTTCCTCTTTTTCATTATCTTTCCTCCTCGTCATCCTTGTCTGCTTCCATTGCCGGGATCCACATAATCCCGGATCGTATCTCCCAGCAGGTTAAACAATACAACAGAAATAAAAATGGCAATACCCGGCGTCAGCACCGTCCAGGGATAAGTCTGCAGCATACTTCTTCCTTCGCTCATCATACTTCCCCACTCTGCCGTGGGCGGTTTTGCGCCCAGCCCCAGAAAAGACAGGGCCGCAATCTCCATCATCATGGTCCCGATATCCAGCATGGCTGTCACCAGCACCGGCCCGATGATATTGGGAAGAATATGCCGAAACAAAATCTTCAGCGGCGTGCTCCCCGCAAGACGGGCTGCCGCAATATACTCCGAACTTTTCACCGCCAGGGTCTGTCCCCTGGCAATCCTCGCATATTTGGGCCAGCTGATCACCGCCAGGGCAATCACGGCATTTCCCACGCCGCCGTTTAAAACAGCCGCAATCGCCAAGGCAAACACCAGACCCGGAAATGCCAGACAGATATCTGCGATGCGCATAATGATACTGTCCGCCGCCCCCTGAATGTAACCGCAGATCATACCGATCAGAGTCCCTGCGGCTGCAATCACTGCTACCAGGATCAGCGCGGAAAATATGCTGACCCGGGCACCGACGATCACCCTGGAAAGCATATCCCTTCCATACCGATCCGTACCAAAAAGATGACCGGCTCCCGGCGGCTGAAGCGCCGCAGAAAGATCCTGCTGATTGGGATCGTAAGGACATAGCGTTTCAGCAAATATGGCCGCCAGAATCAACAGGAGCACCAGCGCTCCGAACAGGATCAGCCTGGCTTTGGTGTGATTTTTTTTTCTTCTCTGCCCGCGAACTGTTACCTTACCGCTGCTCATGCGTCCTCACCTCCCGGCCGGATTCTGGGATCCAGCAGACTGTAAGTCAGATCAGTGATCAGATTGACCGCCACGTAGATCAGCGCCATCCAGACCACATAGGCCTGGATGACGGGATAATCCCGCATATTAATGGCGTCCACTGCCAGCTTTCCTACCCCGTCCCACATGAAAATGGATTCCACGATGGCCGTTCCTCCCAGGAGATTTCCAATGGAAAGGGCCAGCAGCGTGAGGATCGTAACCAGCGCCGCCCGCAGCACGCTTTTTCGCATCGTCACAGAAAATTTCACGCCCCTGGCCTTTGCCCCTGTCACATATCCTTTACTCAGTTCATCCAGCACCGCGGCCCGCACCTGCCGCAGATATTTGGCTGACATGGCAATGGCCAGCGTAAGGGTGGGCAAAGCCGCGCTGCGCAGACTGATCCCTTCTGAAATCACCGGAAACACTCCCAGCCGGATGGCAAAAAAATACATCAGCACCAGAGCTACAAAAAAATTAGGCAGGCTGTTGCCGATAAAGCTGCATACCCGGATCAGATAGTCGATAAATCTGTTCTGCTTCACCGCAGCGAGAATGCCCAGCGGGATCGAGATGATCACCGTCAGCAGAACGGAAGTCAGGGTAAGAAACAAGGTTGCCGGAAGTTTGGAAACAAACTCCGTAAACACATCTTCACCGGAAATATAGCTTTCCCCCAGATCACCTCGAAGAAACCTCCCCAGCCAGTTGACGTACTGCATCAGAAAAGGCTTATCCAGTCCCATCTCTTCTCTTTGCGCCTCTATAACTTCCTCGGACAACGCTACACCGGAAGTATCCGCTTTTTGCAGTACGGCGTCGCTTCCAGCGATCCGCATCATGGCAAAGGACAGAAAAGTGACGCCAAACAGAATGGGAATCAGCATCAATAGCCTTTTAAACAGTATTTTTTTCATCTGACGCATGCTCCTTTCTCTTCCTTCGCCCGCCTGTCACACATGAAAACGATCATACTTCCTGCAGCAGTCGATACAGTATTTTTTCCCGTTTACCAGACGGATCCAGTTGCTTCCCGTCCGTTCATGGCATTTCTCACAGATAACAGAATCAAAAATTCTCGCCTTTTCCGGCAGGGGAATCTTTGTCTCTTTCACATCGAAAAGTTCCTCCGGCTCCTTACTCTGCAAGTATTGAAAGGATTCCTCCCGCGTCATCCCCGCCGGCCGTTCCCGCAGTACCAGGCGTACCGACTTTCCCGTTGCCCTGTTATAAAAGGAGAAGGCCTGTTTCCCTGTCATATGAAACAAAAGGTTTCCCTTCCCTACGCTGCATCCCAGGATCACCTGGATGGCATCCACTCCGCAGGCGTCATTTTCCGAGATACAGACCACCTCTTCATCCTTGGGCGATACCAACTCCAGCAGCTTCACAGCATACCTCGCCGCCTGATAACCAATGGTCAGACCGCCGCATTCATGTCCGTGGAAGTCTGCGCATTTCTTCCATAATTCTTTTTTATCCATAGTCTGCCCTCTCTCTGTGATTTTTTCTATTTACATTCCCGGCTTTTGAACCCGCAGCATAAACAGCGGAACCGGATTATAGAATTCATCCTTTTCCACGTAAACCCTGCTGCTGATTCCCAGATCAATGGAAAATTCCCGGAAACCTTCTTCGCCAAGCGCCATAAGATCCCAGGCCGGCCGCTGACGGGAACTGATGGGCAGAAGACGTTTGATCTCTTCACACTCCCGCATCATCTCATTTCCCAGTCTGTTATGTGCATGTCCTCCCGGCAGTCCGGAAGTATCCGAACAGTCGTCTGCCCCGTAATCCGCATCAAAGTTCAGCAATATTCCGCCCGGTTTCAATACCCGTTTCCATTCCCGGTAAGCTTCCTGAGGGTGAGGCAGCGTCCAGGTCAGATTCCGCGAAATCACCACATCAAAGGTATCATCCCCAAACTCCAGCTTTTCCGCATCCATCACCAGGAATTCACAGGAAACCTGTTCTTCCCCGGCAAGCTTTCCCGCGCTTTCTACCATCTGAGACGTCAGATCCGTCCCCGTCACCTGATGTCCCAGACCGGCCAGCAAAATGGAAAAGAACCCGGCTCCGCAGCCCACATCCAGAATTTTCAGTTTTCTTCCGGCAGGAATCTGCGCACTGATTTCTCTAAGCCAGCGATCTGCCAGCGCACTGTGAAGTTCCCTCCTCCTCTGGTCCAGGAAGCTGTCGCTTCGTTTTCCCCAATATTTTGTGATCCGTACCTTCCGGTCGTCGTAATTTTTCACAATCCGCCCGTAGGCAATAACCGGTCCATCCTGAAGTACCTGCAAGGAACCGGTACAGTACAGCACCACGCCGTCGCTCTCCGCCCGGCAGACTTCCATCACTTTACCGTTGTAATCTCTTACTTCTCCCAGGATATCGCCTTTTTGAATCATATCACCTGGATTTTTAAAGGGATACCAAAGGCCCGTATGCCAGGCGATCTGGTAACAGACGTCTGTCACATCCAGCGGATAATAGGTGCGGTAATCTTTCTTACTGTCATAGATTCCCAGATGGCAGAGAATATTGCGCACATCACGGCAGGTGGAGGACACTTCCTCTGCCGTCCACTGCCCCATGCCGCCCCGTTCAAGCAGTATACCGGGAATACCGCAGGATGCCGCATAGTTATACATACCGCCGGACGCCACATTGGACCTTACCATATAGGGCACGTCCACCTGCTGCGCCATCTCCCGCGAAATGTCCGATATCTCCGGTTTAGCCATCCCTGCATAATAGACATAGGGCGTCAGTCTTTCATAGTCGTCTCCGCTGTGCAGATCGATCAGATAATCTGCCGCAGGATACAGCTGCTGAGAGATGGCCCAGGCCAGCTGCTCCATCTCTGTACCTTGCGGATCTCCCGGGAACACCCGGTTCAGATTCTTATGATCTTCGTATCCCAGACTGCCGCTGCGATGTTCAAAGGCCGGACGATTGATTACCTTAACAAGGATCACCGTACCCTCTATTTTCTCCGGTTTCAGCATAGCAGACAATTCCACCGCCGCCTGGATACCCACATATTCGCCGGCATGGACGCCTGCCGTAACCAGCACTGTCTTTCCCGGTTTCACCCCGTGGAGAATCGTTGCCGGCAGCCGGAATTTCCCTTCGGCCAGTTCCAGATATCCGCTGAGCCGTTCCCCCGGCTGTACATCCAGATTCAGCAGATGATACGTTCCATTTGCCGTCCGTTTCTTTCTGGCACAGACCATAAACATGGGGGTGGAACCATAATTCAGTTTCTCTTCTTCGCTCCAGACACATTTCCAGACATCTTCATCCGCCTGCACGGATTCCATATCCAGCTCTTTTAGAATCTGCAGATCCCAGGCAGGTCTTGTAATCCCTGACAAAGGCATCTGAAGTGCGATTTTTTCCATCCGGTCAATATCCGTACACAGATAATGATCTTCCAGATGCTTCTCCTCCACGTTTTTTCTATCCTGCTCGTACTGTCTTTTTTTCTCTGCATCATACAGATAGCCATACCAGTTGGCGTCAAAATTCAGCAGTACGCCGCCCTCTTTGAGTACCCTCTGCCATTCGCTGTAGGCTTTCTGCGGCTTCTCCAGATTCCAGGTCAGATTTCGTGATATCACCACGTCAAAGGTTCCATCCGCAAACTCCAGATTCTGTCCGTCCATCTGCCGGAAGGTAATCTTTTCTGTCAGATTCCCTGCATTTTCCCGGGCTTTCTCCAGCATCTCCTCTGTGTAGTCCACCGCCGTCACGTTATACCCGGCCTCTGCCAGGATAATGGGGAAAAATCCTGGGCCGCAGCCTACATCCAGGACTTTCAGTTCCTCCTTCGCTTTCCTGGGAAACTGTTCCTTCAGCACCGAAAGCCATGCTTTTTTTTGCATGCCGGACAATTCCTTTTGATTTACCTGAGAATATCCCTCTGTGCGGGTACTCCAATACGTTTTTATCTCTTTCAATAATTCTGTCATAAAATAACCCTTTTCGTTCTCTTTATTGATCCATTTTACTTTACCAGATCGTTAAACTCCTCACAAGCCCCATAGGGGGATTCAAATGCCGCCCGATGATCTTTGTCCTTTTGGAGCACACTAAAAAAGAGCCTGATACAGCGCAGTCTCTTCTTTGAGATCTGCGCTGTCAAGCTCTATTCATCTGAAAATCACTTTACATATTCCAGCGCGGTTTTTTGATCCAGGGAAAACATTTTTTGCAGCTTCTTAATGAGTATTTCCCGCGAGAATCCTTCCTCAATATAATCGTTAACAAAAGTTTGAATCGTTTCCTTTCGCTCCTCCTCTCTGACGTCTGTTATCATCTCCTGCAGTCCGTTCATCGTCTCACTTCTTCCTGCCTCTCGTCCTTCCTCTCTGGCATCCGCTATCATTTCCTGCAAGCCGTTCATCGTCTCACTTC
>DSTFC04002__coassemble_600_pt1 | contig 58046 bp, 51 predicted proteins | sample DSTFC04002__metabat2_high_PE_045 | metagenome-assembled genome bin DSTFC04002
AATTTGCAGAATTAATTTTGGCCGGCGAAGGGGATAAAAAGATATATAAAGCGGCGTTGACAGAAGGGCCGTCCATTGATATAGCATTGTTTGGAAGAATGGTGGCAAGTGATCCCTCGTTAAATTATGATGCAGCTGCTCAGGTTGCACATAGTATCTCCACACATGAAGTGAGAAATGAGTATGACTATTTTACAGCCGTGGATGATGTACCAGAAGAGGATAATGCCGGAGCAGGCCATCTTGGAACCGGTGAATTTCATTCAGCTACTTTGTATCGATATGCCACAGTAAATATTTGTGAGTTAAAGAAAAATCTTAAGGAAGATACTGCACAGGCAGTTCTTGGTTTTATCAAGGCATTTCTTCTTTCTATGCCTACCGGGAAACAGAATTCTTATGCAAACAGGACGGTACCGGACTTTGCATATATCACACTTCGCACAGACCAGCCTGTAAACCTGGCTGGAGCTTTTGAAAGACCTGTTTATACCAGACAAGAGGGATATATGGAAAAATCTGTGCAGGCGTTAAAGGAGTATGCTCATAAGACATACAGTACCTTCGTGGAAAAACCAGAAGAAGCCTATTGTATTGGAAGAGAAGAAAAAGATCTGGGGATGGAAGTTTCATTGAAGGATTTGTTGGATATTCTGAAAAAAAGTCTTGATACATTTTGCGAGGAGGAATAGGGATGAGTACTCTTTTACTGCGGCTTGCAGGGCCATTGCAGGCATGGGGCAATGATTCAAAATTTGAAACGCGCCGCACAGGGAGAGAGCCTTCCAAAAGCGGTGTGATCGGACTTTTAGCTGCAGCTTTGGGAAAAAGAAGGGATGCGCCGCTTGAAGATTTGAATTGTCTTCATTTTGGAGTTCGAATTGATAAGGAGGGTGAGCTCCTGCATGATTATCACACCGTACAGCTTAAGACCGGGAAAACATATGTTACCCACAGATATTACCTGTCAGATGCAACCTTTCTTGTGGGGATAGAAAGTGAAGATGACGTTTGGCTGGAAACATTAAGACAAGCATTATTAAATCCTGCATTTCCGCTTTTTCTTGGAAGAAGATCTTGTGTGCCTACGTTGCCGATGGTATTGGGAATACGTTCTGCCGGATTGTTAAAGGCACTCCAGGAAGAACCATGGCAGTTGACGCCGTGGATGCAGAAAAAAGAACAAAGAAAAGGAACAAGATTTCTTCGGGTGATTACGGATGCGCTTCCTGATGATAAAAATGCAGTCGGGATAAAGGATATGCCGGTCTCATTTCATCCTGATAACAGAAAATATGCTTATCGGCCAGTAAGAGAACACACTCCGGTTATTATAGAGGATCATTCTATGCGGGATACAGAGCATGATATTATGGCAGAATTATAAGGAGGTGTCTGGATGTATTTGACAAGGATGGAACTTGACACAAAAAGGCGAATGACTATGAAGGCACTGGTATCCCCAAACCTGATTCATGGAGCAGTAGAAGCAGCATTTCCAGGAGAAAAAACGAGAAAGCTTTGGAGAATTGATACGCTTAAAGGACATTGTTATCTTATGCTTTTAAGTGACAGAGAGCCTCAGCTGGGACATGCAGTGAAACAGTTTGGTATTCCGGATTCTGAAAAGCCATGGGAAACGAAAGAATATGATCCGTTGCTGAAGCGGATTCAAAATGATACTTTCTGGCATTTTCGTCTGACAGCAAATCCTACCAAAAGCATTAAAAATGAAAACGGAAGACGTGGTACAGTTCAGGCGCATATTACTCCGTTTTACCAGACAAAATGGCTTTTGGAACGCAGTGAAAAAAATGGTTTTTCGGTGCGGGAGGAAGATGTATTTGTCGTGGAAAACTCCTGGAAAAAATTTTACAAAGGCACTGAACGAAAACGACCCGTTACTTTTTTATCCGTAACGTATGAAGGTATTTTAAAGATTACGGATGAAGAAAAATTTTGCCAAGTGCTTGTTGATGGACTTGGCAGGGGAAAGGCCTTTGGAATGGGGCTGCTTACGGTAATCAAGGCAGGTGAAATGAATTATGACTGACTTTCCTGGGATGGAAAAACCGACGCTGCAGGAACTTCCCCAAATTTCCAGTCGTCTGAGTTTTCTGTATCTGGAACATTGCCAGTTGAGCCGGGAAGACAGTGCGATTCTGGTGAGGGATGATCAGGGAACAGTAAGAATTCCGGCAGCGGCAATCTCCACTTTGCTGTTGGGGCCAGGGACTAATGTGACTCATCGGGCGATTGAGTTGATTGGTGATGCCGGGGTGGGAATTGTCTGGGTAGGAGAACATGGGGTTCGTTATTATGCCAGTGGCAGGGCTTTGACCCATCGGGCGCATTTGTTGATGCGTCAGGCGGAAATGGTAAGCAACCAAAGACTTCATTTAAAGGTTGTTCGTAAGATGTATCAACTTCGCTTTCCCGATGAGGATGTAAGTGGTTTGACTACTCAGCAGCTCAGAGGCAGAGAAGGTAGCCGTGTTCGAAAGGCATATAAAAGCGCTTCGGAAAAATGGGGTGTGAAATGGAAAGGGAGAGAATACGATCCCGATAATTTTTCAGACGGAGATCCTGTAAATCAGGCGTTATCTGCTGGAAATGTCTGTCTTTACGGTCTGGCGCATGCAGTTATTACTGCACTTGGCTGCTCACCTGGGTTGGGATTTATTCACGTTGGACATGAATGTTCTTTTGTATATGATGTTGCAGATCTGTATAAGGCAGAAATTACCATCCCACTTGCTTTTGAAATAGCATCGGAAAATCCAGATGATCTGCCAGGTGTAGTTCGTCGAAGAGTCAGGGATGTGATAGCGTCTACTCATCTTCTGGAAAGAATGGTTAAGGATATTCGATTTCTTTTGTTAAAAGATGATGAGGAGGATACAGATATGCCGGAAGTCGATGTTACATATTTATGGGACAGTCGAAAAGGAACAGTTGAAAATGGACGAAGTTATTCAGAAAAGTATGGAGTTGAAAAATGGTAGTTGTTGTTCTTTCGGATTGTCCGGCTAAATTAAGAGGAGATTTATCAAAATGGCTCTTTGAAATTAACACAGGGGTCTATGTTGGCAATGTTTCAGCGCGTGTAAGAGAATTACTTTGGGAGCGAATCTGTGATAACGTCAAACATGGACAGGCAACGATGGTTTATTCATCTCAGGGAGAACAGAAAATGGAATTCTGTGTTCATAATACGAGTTGGGAAATTGTGGATTTTGACGGCATAAAATTAATGAGAAGACCTTTGTCAAATATGAGAATCAGAGAAAGTACAGAATCAATTAGCACGGAAGGATTCAGTAAGGCTGCGAAATATGCAAAAGTAAATCGAATACAGAAAGCCAGACAGAGAGTGGGACAAGACAAAGAAGAATATGTTATCATCGATATTGAGACAACAGGATTATCACATTTGTCGGATGAAATACTGGAGATCGGAGCGCTGCGTGTTTCAGATGGAAAACCAGCGGAAGAATTTCAGGCGTTAATTCAATGTGAAAAGCAGATCCCCAATTTTGTTGAGGAATTGACAGGAATAACAGGTGAAGTGATAAAACAGGAGGGGAGACCTTTACGTTTGGTATTGCAGGAGCTTCTTGATTTTTTGGCGGATCATTTATTGGTGTGCCATAACGCAGCATTTGATTATAAATTTCTTCAGGCAGCATGTAAAAAAGTTGATCTTCCTGTTCCAAGAAATAAATGTGTAGATACTCTTATACTGGCAAGGCGAAAGCTGAAAGAGATAAAGGACTATAAATTACAGACAATAGCTGAGGAATTTTCTGTTGATATAACAGGTACACATCGGGCCCTAAAGGATTGTTATATTACATATGGGATCTATAAGAAGTTAAATGAAATGTAGTCCAGAAGATTTTAAAACACCTGGATTTTCAAACTTTTTTTAGTGTATTCCCCGCGCGAGCGGGGGTGATCCCGATGGCATTTTAACCACGTTTCCCTCCACGATGTATTCCCCGCGCGAGCGGGGGTGATCCTCCACGGGTGGAGGTGACGATAAGGGAGGTGAGGTATTCCCCGCGCGAGCGGGGGTGATCCCCAGAATTGGTCGTAGTGGCGCTTGTACTGTATGTATTCCCCGCGCGAGCGGGGGTGATCCCCAGAATTGGTCGTAGTGGCGCTTGTACTGTATGTATTCCCCGCGCGAGCGGGGGTGATCCCGAGCAGAGCGATCCGAAAGGATAGGATCAGGTGTATTCCCCGCGCGAGCGGGGGTGATCCCCATTCAATGAGTGAAGCCCGGAATTCTTCCTGGTATTCCCCGCGCGAGCGGGGGTGATCCCGAGATCATAGCTCCGGTGGACGCGCTTCCGCTGTATTCCCCGCGCGAGCGGGGGTGATCCCGACAGCATCATTATAAATCCAACTGTCGTCAAGTATTCCCCGCGCAAGCGGGGGTAATCCCTCTGCTGACCTCTGCTCTGTCAGTTCTGGCACGTGTTCCCCGCATAAGCGGAGTTAACCTTAGTTCTGCAGTTGTAAAAAACACATTCCTTATATGATAGAGTGATTATTGATAAAAAAGCATTCATTTCATATTCTAGAAAAATTTAAAAGCAAATTGATGTGTTTTCACAGAGAAAAGAATATTTACTTGACTTTAATTATTTTAATATGTATCATTTAAAATAATCCCTGCATTAGCAGGGGTGATCCATATGAACAAAATGGTTTGAAATAATCCCTGCATTAGCAGGGTGAATTTTTGTGTTGTTTTTTCTATGTACTAAACTAGAAATTTGGAAATGAAAGATGCATAGAAAAATTGTTATATCTGTTTTCTGATTTGGAAAATAATAATAAATATTCCGCATGATGAGAGAAAAAACTGATATAGTCAAGATTAGTTGACACATTTTGGGGTTACTCACAGTATTTGGTTTCGTGGATGAATATTAGGGTGTGGCGGAGCTGCCAGTCCGGTGCGGCGCACCGGAATAATCAACGGAACCAGTTGAGACGCCCGCATACCAGAAACAGTACAATATATAAGCAAGGTCAGAACCTCAAAATCGGTTCTGTCAGGAATAACGGATATGCTCCCTTGAAATAATAAAACTGTTTATTTGAGGGGAGTTTTGTTATGCATGGACGGATATTACCAGAAGTGAAACTGCAGGTTGTAAAAGATTACATTTCAGAAAACGGATCCTATCTATCACATACCAGCGAACTTGGAGTGGATGAAAGCATTTTTAGAAGATGAGTTAACAAGGACAAAGTATACATTCAGTACCGTATGCTGCATTTTAAACATACCACAAAAGAATTTTCGGAAAGAGCCGGTGCAGAGCATTCCCATGGAAAGTGGGCAGAGTGTTCAGCCTGTTCACTTTTATCGTAAATGACAGGTTCGATGGTAATGGAATCAGATTTACATAATTCTTTCAATCGTATGATAAACAGATTCCATTTTGTGGGATCGTCGGGAGTAATCCGGCAGGTATAGGAAGGGATGGAGACACGCCGGAAAAAACTGCTTTTTGTGATGTACTGTGTGATCAGTTCCCGGTGAAAGCAATCCATCGTATAATCCACGATGTAATTTTTCACACATTTGTTCAGGTGCATGTCGCAGACATACAGCACTGTTTTTTTGCTGCTTCCGCAAGGGGTGTATTCTCCGGCGGAAGCTAGTTCCAGCAGTGTGCGTTTGATAGTATGATACATACTGACAGCAGAATTTTCGGCAGCCTCCCTTTCCTTTTCGGTAAAAGATGTTTCATATGATTTACTGGAATTACGCATCTGATCTTTAAAACTCATTGGAAACCTCCTGTAAGTTTTTCAGTATTCTGCCGTGCATTTCAGGCACACGATGAAATAGTAGTCCATCAGCATTTCCTCACTGCGTTCCCAGGGAAAGGAAGCAGGGTATTCCATCTGATTTCTGGTGTCGAATATAATGGGTTTCACATCGATGGAATCCATCCGGCACAGGGTGATCAGGTGTTCCAGCAGACAGTCCCAGTCTTTGTATTTGTCCGGTGTGATCGTACAGGTCTGCCAGATGACCGGTGTGTATCGGAAAAATGATTTCCGGGATGTTTTGTGTGATGTAATTTCCGTCTGAAAGGTATTCATGTGATCATAATCTACGTAACTGTTTCGGACGTATCTTCGGATTAAAGTTTCTTTGCTGCTCACGTAAAGAACTGCATATTTTTTCCCGTTTATTTCTGTATAATTGCCCTTTGAGACAACATGGAGCAGCTCTTCTTTGATGATTCGATGCAGTGCAGCAGCATAATCCAGGGCATCCCGCCGGCGTGTCTGGTTTTCTTTGGAAAGGATATCTTCCGGGGTTCCGGAAGCATTTTTCAATTGTTCTTTAAAATCCATGGTTTTATTTCCTCGCATATTAAATCCAATTCCATACCGGTTCAGCTTCTCAGAGACTTAAAGGATGAACCGGTCAGGGAAAGAAAATGCTCATTGTCGATGAATGGGCGTCCGGAAAGGATAATTTTCTCACCGTTGACCACATAGTAAAAGAATTCCTCCTTTGCGTTGTCGGAAACGGTCTTAGACGCTTCCCGGTAAGAATAAGAGAAGGAACAGGTTAAGCCGTCTGCGGTTACGAAGGAAAAATTTTCCGGTGTACCTGTCAGCTGGTAAGTTCCTTCCCGCAGCAGCACTTCATAGAGACAGCCAAAAGACATGGCGCCGCTATGTGCCAGAATCAGGTCGGGATAGCACAGGAGCAGACCGTCGGCGCGGGTGATGGAAAACCGGTTTTTACTGTTTCGGATCACGGCCTGTTCCATCTGTTCTTCTTCCACCTGTTCCATTTCCAGGCGGTAAGTGGCAGCGTATTTGGCCAGCGCGTCTTTTGCTTTCAGTTCCAGAACTGCAGACAGGCTGTCTTCCGTAAGCTCTTCATCGTCGTTGTACAGATACACATATGAATCATGGGAGGAGAGGGTGTCTGCATCGGAATCGGCAACGAAAGTCTGCGATTCCCGGAAAGCAATCCCGAAACGGATCCGGCAGGGATATTCCTGCTGTGAGATATAATCGTTCAGGTGTTCCAGCTGCAGGCAGACTGTCTCGATTTCGGCGGCATTGTCATAGAGTTTTCCGACAGACAGCAGGTCTGAAAGTTCCTGGCATTCCACATCATCCAGACCATAGGGGTATTGTTCCTGATAATTGCGCAGATAATATTTTCCCATCTCCAGATGGTAAGTTGTTTCCATGGAAGAGGCGGGAAAAAGAGAATAGTACTGATGGCTGATCAGTTTGAATTCCACTTCCGGCAGATCCGCCAGATAAGCCATCCATATGCGGTCGGTATATCCATCGCGGTTCTCCTGATCCAGGTGATTCCTGGAGACCACGATTTTTTCATCCAGCACCTGCTGGCGGAACCATCTTGCAGCATCACTGCGGCTGTAATGCTTTCCGCACCCGCAAAGAGCCAGCAGACAGAAAAGAAAAGTAGATAAAAAGAATATTTTCTGATACCATTTCTTCATAATAGGATCACCTGTGTTTTCTGAGCATTCCATAGGCTTGTTCTTAGAAAAAGTATAACAGAGACCTTACAGAAGCGCAATGTAATAAAATCCCCATTCAAAAACCCGTTCATATGTGGTAGAATAAGCATACATCTGAGAGAAAGAAGAGGATTAAAACATGAAAATAGCAGTAACCTATGACAACGGAAATATTTTCCAGCATTTTGGCAAGACAGATTTTTTCAAAGTTTATGAAGTAAATGATAATCAGGTGGTTTCCAGTGAAGTGATCGGCTCCAACGGTAGCGGTCACGGAGCGCTGGCGGATCTTCTTGCCGGTCAGTCCATTGATGTGCTGATCTGCGGCGGTATCGGAGGAGGAGCGCAGGATGCGCTGCAGGCGGCGGATATTGAAGTGTGTTCCGGAGCGCAGGGAGATACGGATCAGGCAGTGGAAGCTTATCTGAAAGGAGAACTGGTATCCTCCGGCGTCAACTGCGACCATCACCACGAGGACGGGCACAGCTGCGGCGGCCATGAGGATGGCCACACCTGTGGAAACTGCGGCGGCGGATGCGGTTCGGCTCCGGCGCTGACAGGGCGGAACGTGGGGAAAACCTGCCGCACCCATTACAAAGGCACCTTCAATGACGGAACCCAGTTTGATTCCTCCTATGACCGGGGCGAGCCGTTGGAGTTTGTCTGCGGTGCAGGCCAGATGATCCGGGGATTTGACGCTGCGGTGGCTGACATGGAAGTGGGTCAGGAAATTGATATCCATCTGATGCCGGAAGAAGCGTATGGTATGCCCAATCCCAATGCCATTCTCACGCTGGAGATTGCCCAGCTGCCAGGTTCGGAAGATCTGGAAGTGGGACAGCAGGCTTATCTGACCAATCAGTACGGACAGCCTTTCCCGGTGAAGGTGACGGCGAAGGATGAAAAGATGATTACCCTGGACGCCAATCATGAAATGGCCGGCAAGGAATTGAATTTCCATATCGAACTGGTTGAGGTGAAATAGTACGAAGTTGAGAAACACAGAGGAAAACAGGTGGGACCGGCTGCTGCGGATCAGGACCACAGGGCGGGATGACTCCCGGGCAGATCAGTACCGGTACCCCTACGAACCTACGCCCTATTCTGTGCTGGAGCGGCTGGCCGGCGCCGGATATATCCGGAAGGGGAATACCCTTCTGGATTACGGCTGCGGCAAGGGTCGGGTGGATTTTTTCCTGGCCGGACAGACCAGATGCCGTGCCATCGGTGTGGAATACGATGCGAGGATTTATGAAAAGGCCTCGGAAAATCAAAAAACGGCAGTATCCGCAGGGCGCACTGTTTTTATGCGGATGGCAGCGGAGGATTATCCGGTTCCCGGGGAGGTGGACCGGATATACTTTTTTAATCCCTTTTCGTTGGAAATTCTGCGCAAAGTCATGGGAAGAATCCTAGAATCTTATTATGAAACGCAGCGGGAGATCCTGTTGTTTTTCTATTATCCATCGGACGAATATCTTTCTTTTCTAATGATGGAGCCGATGCTGCAGTTTCAGGATGAGATTGACTGCCAGGATCTGTTTGACGGAGGGGATCCGCGGGAGAGAACTCTCATCTTTGAACTGGTACATTATGGGCCAGACGGCGGGGTGACGGGATAAAATTCAGAGAAAAGAGGAAGGAAGTTTCATATGGCATTGTATGCAATGGGGGATCTGCATCTGGGATTCCAGGCGGGAAAGTCTATGGATATGTTCGGCCGGGTCTGGAAACATCATGAACGTAAGATAAAAAAATATGTCACTCAGATGGTGAAGCCGGAAGATACCCTTGTGCTGACCGGGGATCATTCCTGGGGAAGAAAACTGCCGGAGTGCCAGGAGGATCTGGCTTTTATCGAAGCGCTGCCCGGGCGGAAAATTCTTCTGAGGGGAAATCATGACATGTTCTGGGATGCGAAAAAAACGCAGCGTCTTAACGGAGAATTTTCAGGGCGGCTGTTCTTCCTGCAGAATAATTTTGCCGTCTATGAAGATTATGCCCTGGTGGGAACCAAGGGATTTACCTTTGAGGGTCCCTTTTATCTGGACCGGTGGGGGAATCTGACCGGCTGGGATGAAAAGAAGGAACAGCAGGCCCATAAACTGGTCAGGCGGGAGATGAATCGTCTGCGTGATTCTTTTGAGCAGGCAAAGGCGGCGGGTTTTTTGAAGTTTATCATGTTTTTGCATTACCCGCCCACCAATATTCTGGAAAAGACCTCGCCATTCACCGAAATCGCAGAGGAATACGGAGCAGAGGCCGTCGTGTACTCCCACTGTCACGGGGAGCGCCGCTATGGAGACAGTATCCGGGGTACTTATCACGGCGTCCGCTATATGCTGGTGTCGGGGGATTATCTGGAATTTCGTCCGGCGCTGGTGCTGCCGTGACAAAGAAGGAGAAAGTAAAATGATTGATCTTGAAAAAGCCCGGCTGGCTTTTGAAGAGTATCTGGAGCAATTCTGCCGGGAAGATGAAAAAATAAGACTGAAGATCGTTCATACAAAAGGAGTCGTCCGCTGCGCTGCAAAGATCTGCGACGGCATGGGGCTGTCCAGGGAGGACTGTGATCTGGCGCAGCTGATCGCCCTGCTCCATGATATCGGGCGCTTCGAACAGGTGCGCCGGTTTGACAGTTTTGAGCCTTCGGTGATGAATCATGCCGCCTACGGAACAGAGCTGCTGTTTGGAAGCCGTCAGATGATCCGCCGGTTTGTGAAGGAAAATACTTGGGATGAAATGATCTGTCAGGCCATCGGCCGCCACAGCGACTATTCGGTGGGAGAAGGATTGTCTTCCCGTGAATTGCTCCATGCCTGTCTCATCCGTGATGCGGATAAGCTGGATAACTGCCGCGTAAAGCTGGATGACTCCATCGAGGTGATGCTGGGCTGCAGCGCCGGCGAGGCGGGAAGTCAGTACATCTCCCCGGAAGTCTGGGAGGAGTGCAAAAGCAGGAAATCCGTCCACCTGGAGAAACGGAAGACGAAGATGGACTACTGGGTTTCTTATATCGCATATTTTTTTGATATCAATTATCCAGCTTCCGCCCAGATCATCCAAAAAGAGCGGTATGTGGAACGGATCATCGGGCGGATTCCATACCGGAATCAGGAGACGAAAGAAAGGATGCAAAAGCTGGGAGAATGGGCGAAAGAATATCTGCAAAAACTTGCGGGCGGTCTGTGACCGCCCGTAAACTTTTTTAGAATCGTTTCCGGTACAGCCGTTCGGCGCCGCCGATGACAGCGTACAATGCCATGGCCATAAGACAGAGGAGAAAGATGGACAGGATCAGCCAATCCATCTTAAACACCTGGCTGCCATAGATGATCAGATGGCCCAGTCCCTGACGGCTGCTGATGAATTCGCCGATGACGATGCCCACCAGGCACAGACCGATGTTGACCTTCATCACACTGAACAGAAGCGGTATGGAAGAAGGCAGGACTACCTTACAGAAGGCATCCTTCCTGTTCCCGCCAAAGGTGTAGATCAGCTTCAGCTTTTCCTCGTCCACCTCATGAAATCCGGTACACAGATTGATGACGGCGCCGAACAGGGCCACCGACATGCCTGCCACGATGATGGTGGCGGGCCTGGCGCCCAGCCAGACGATGAGAAGCGGAGCCAGAGCCGATTTGGGCAGACTGTTCAGCACCACCAGGTAAGGCTCCAGAATCTGTGCAAGCCGGGCAGAGCTCCACAGCAGGATGGCAGCGGCAAGAGACAAAAGGGTAACCAGGGCAAAACTGACCAGGGTTTCATATAAAGTCACTGCGATGTGGGTCAGCAGCTGATGATGCAGCGTCATATCAATCAGTGTTTCCGCGATGCGGGAAGGACTGCTGAAAATAAAAGAATCGATCCAGGAGAAGCGTGCGCTGATCTCCCAGAGCGACAGAAAAGCAAGAAAGAGCACCGCGCGGGCCGTCTGGATCAGGCAATGATCCCTTTTTCGTGCTTTCATATATTTTTCCTGGGCGGCGGATACATGGACAGAATCATGCATGACTGTTCAACTCCTCCCATATCTGATTGAAATACGTTTTGAAAAGCGGAGCGTTCCTGGAAGACAAAGGCGTGCGCTCAGCCAGACCAAGATCGATATCTATGATGGACTTTACGCGGGCAGGACGCCGGGTAAGGACGATCACCGTATCTGCCATACTGATAGCCTCGGAGATATCGTGGGTTACCAGGACGGCGGTTTTGCCTTCCCGGCGGATGATGGTCCCGATGTCATCGCTGACCTGCAGGCGTGTCTGATAATCCAGAGCAGAAAAAGGTTCATCCAGCAGCAGAAGCTCCGGTTCCAGAGCCAGGGTACGGATCAGCGCCGCACGCTGGCGCATGCCGCCGGAGAGCTGGGATGGCCGGGCTTTCCGAAAGGAGTCCAGACCGTAGGTGACCATCAGACGGTCAATGTAAGCTTTCTTTTTTGGCGTGATCCGTTTCTGGGTTTCCAGTCCCAGAAGAATGTTTTTGTACACGCTGCGCCATTCAAAGAGATGATCTTTTTGCAGCATGTAGCCGATATGCTCCGGTTTTTCCGGAAGGCTTGTTCCGTTTAGCAGAATCTGACCTTCCTCCGGTTTTAAAAGGCCGCAGATCAGATTGAGAATGGTAGATTTCCCGCAGCCGCTGGGACCGACGATGGCGATAAAACTGCCTTTGGGAACCTGAAAGGAAATATGAGAAAGCGCGTCAGTCTCTCCGGCCGGTGTGTGGTAGGAGAGACTGACGTCTGTTAATTCCAGCAATGGTTTCTTCATGGCGCCTCCATATGATTTTTCAAATGCGGACGCTGACGGTCCGCTGTCTTTTTATATCATATGAATTCTTCCGGGAATCGTGCACTGTCCTATGCTTTCACATCGGTTCTTTTCAGAATCAGGATGGACAGCGCAAGGAAGATCAGCGTATAAAGAAGAGCGGAGGCGGTAAAAGATACTGCCAGGCCTCCCAGCATATCCTCAGAGCGATTGGCATTCATTCCCACAATCATCAAAGAGTAAGGATAAAAGCAGCGAAAACCGGTGTTGGAGACCAGCAGTCCCACAATGCTTCCGATGGCAGCCAGGCCGATGGGAAGGGCAAAGCTGCGGATCACCATAGAAAGAAGACACTGCAGGGCGGTTACCGCAAGAGCTCCGAAAAGTCCCCGGATCAGCCAGAAGAGGATAGTCAGGGGAGGCAGACCGGGAAGCCCGGCGGCTTTGCCGGTGGCGATAAACAGGACGCCTACCCACAGTTGGGTCAGGACGGCCACAGAAAAGGCGCTGATGAATTTTCCCAGAAAGATCCATGAGATCGGTACCGGCGCCGTCATCAGAGCATTGCGGTTGTGGTGAAAGTTTTCCACTCGCCACAGGTAGGCGCAGTAGATGGCGATCATCGGACCGAAGAAGAAATTGGAATAAAACAGCGTCTCCTGGGTCCAGAGAGAATACCATCCCGATGTGAGAAGTTCCAGGTTGTTGAGATAATTTTTCATTCCCATGAAAGCGGGGATGAGAGGAAGCAGGAAGAAAGCGATCCAGATAAAGGAACGCCTAAGTTTCATCTGCTCCGCTTTGATACAGGACAGCAGCATGGTGTTAAACCTCCTTTTTCAGATAACAGTTCAGTCCGATCAGATAGAAGAGCAGACCAAAGAGAAGAAACCCTCCGATCCACCCAAAACGCAGAGGCATTGTAAAGTAAGAAACCTCATTGGTCGTCTCATGCATCATCATCGATACGGGATTGAAGACGAAATAGTAGCCCCAGGGCACAATATAGGGAAGAATCGTGTTGGGGAAAAAGGCGGAGAAAACGCCGGTGAAGGTGCCCATCAGCCCGATAAAAAGGGGCATCAGCTGGTTTTTCATCAGCAGGGAGAGAATCTGCTGGATCACATACAGTACCAAACTGACCACAAATGTGGAAAAGAAAAACCAGAGCAGCAGCACGACGGGCACTTTCTGTGTGGCATGAAACAATTTTCCCATTAAGAGAAGAATACCGGTCTGTGCTGCAGAAAACAGCAGGATGCACAGCGCATTCAGCAAAACTTTACTGTGAAAAAGACTGGATTTTGACTGCATGGTAAAAAGCATTTTGTCCGTTTCTCCTTTGGTTTCCATATCACAGACGCGGCTGGCGCAGGCGGCCAGAATCACCGGCAGGAAAATGAGATTCATCAGCGTAAAATTGAGAATCAGCATGTAATAGCCGACCTGTGCTTCCTTTGCGTCGAAGGGATAACGGAGCAGGCTGATAAAAATCCACAGCGCAGTTACGAGGAAGGCGCACAGATACAAAAGCCAGAGTTTTCTGCGCCGGCATTTTTTTTGTTCGATTAAAAGAAAACGCATCACAGGCTCACCTTCTTTCCAGTCAGAGAAAGGAAGATTTCCTCCAGGGATTTATCGGTTTCTTCCAGCCGCAGGATACCGATCCCCTGTTCCACCAGGGCGGTTATGGCGGCGGCGGTACGTCCGTCCCCTTCATCGGGAAGCAGAAGATAGGAGGGATGAGAAGAGCAGGTGACGGCGATTCCCCGGGTGCTTAAAATACGGGCTGCCTGTTCCCTGTCGGTGGTTTTTAGTTTCAGCTTCCGGCGGCTTTTGTGGTGTAAAGAAGCCAGGGTATCCTGAAAGATCAGCACACCTTTGTTGATGATACCCACGTCTGTGGCCATCTGATCGATTTCACTTAACAGGTGGCTGGATACCATGACGGTCATCCCGTATTTCTTCGGCAGGGAACAGATCAGATCCCGCATTTCCTGGATGCCGGCGGGATCCAGGCCGTTGGTGGGCTCATCCAGCAAAAGCAGCCGGGGGGAACCGATCATGGCAGAGGCCAGACCAAGCCGCTGCTTCATACCTAGGGAATACTGGCCGACTTTTTTGTGCTGCTGATTTTCCAGACGTACGATGTGCAGTACACGGTCGATTTCCGTCTCCGGCGCCTGTTTGAGCATACAGACCAGATTCAGGTTTTCCCGGCCGGTCAGGTGGGCATAGTAGGAGGGGGATTCGATGAGGGAGCCGGTGTGTTTCAGGATATCCAGCCGTTTTTTCGAGGTGAGATACTTGCCGAGGATCTTCACATTTCCTTCCGTCGGTTTGACCAGTCCCAGGAGCATCTTCATAGTGGTGCTCTTTCCGGCGCCGTTTGGCCCTAAAAATCCATAGATGCCGCACTCCGGTATCTTCAGATCCACATGGTTGACGCTAAGCTGGCCATTGTATCGTTTTGTCAGGCTGCTGGTTTCAATGGTATAGTTCATAATTCATAACCGTCCTTTCTTTTGAAATATGTCTGGCGGAACGATGATTTCTTACGGTTTTCAGGATAACACCGGTTCCTTACGTCAGGATGAAGACAGCCTTACGTTTACCTTAATTTTTAAAAAAAGATCTGACAGAAAGGAAAAGGTATATTAAAATAGGGAAAGAAAGACAAAAGGAGGGACAGACCGTGGAAAAGATCTATGAGAGCCGGATTTTGCTGGTGGATGATAACCGGGAACTGTGTGATATGGTGCAAAGACTGATGAAAAAAGCCGGTTTTATCAATATACGCGCCGTGTATTCCATCCATGAGGCCAGTCGTGAACTGGAGAAAGGGCAGGTGCAGCTGTGGATCCTGGATGTGAATCTGCCGGATGGCAGCGGCTTTGCTTTTATGGAAACCCTGCGCAAAAAGTCCCGCTGTCCCGTTCTGTTTCTGTCAGCCAGGGACGAGGATGAAGACCGGCTGCAGGGACTGGGGCTGGGAGCCGACGATTATGTGACGAAACCTTTTCTGATGAAGGAGCTGATCCTGCGAGTGACGGCGATCCTGCGCAGAAGTTACTATTATCCAGGAGAAAAGGAAGCAGAGGATGGACTGCAGCTGGGAGCGTGCCTGGTGGATTTTGCAGCTGGAACGGTGAGACGGGACGGACAGGAAATTTCCCTGACGGCAAAGGAATTGCTGCTGCTGAAAAAGCTGGCGGACAACCGGGGCAGGATCGTTACCTTCGATGGATTGTGTGAAGCAGTCTGGGGCGATGGATATTTTGGTTATGAGAATACGCTGATGGTGCACATGCGCAGGCTGCGGGAGAAGATCGAAGAAGATCCTTCCCATCCCCGGTATCTGCTGACGGTGCGGGGACTGGGATATAAACTGGAAGGGAAAGGATAATGAGATGAAGCGTTTACTGAGAATCTATCGGCGCTACTGTGTCACGGCCGTGGTGCTGGCCATTGTGCTGATCGGGGTAAATATCACAGGGATTTTGGGACTTTCCTGGTATAATATGGTACACTCAGACGAGGGGAACCGCTCGAAGCTGACCTTTCGCAGCGTGGCAGATCAGCTGGTCGAAAAGACGCAGGAGGGTTATGCTCTCTCAGAGGTGGGAGAATCCTATCTGGAGGACAGCAGGGCGGCTTTTTTGATGCTGCTGGACGAGAGAACGGGAGATATACTCTATTCCTGGAATCTGCCCGGAAAGCTGAATCACACCTATGATCTGGGAGAGGTCGCCTCCTTTACCCGCTGGTATCTGGAGGATTATCCCGTCAAAGTGTGGGATACACAGGAGGGTTTGCTGGTGGTGGGAAGTCCGGTGGGATCGGTGGTACAGTTCAGCGTGGCCTATCAAAGATCCCAGATGGAGACGATTCTGCAGTGGATTCCCGTCAGTCTGGGACTGAATCTGGCGGTGATTTTGCTGGTGGTGCTGATCCTGGGACAGCGGTTCAATCGCTCTTTGGCGCCCATTGACGAAGGGATCGAACAGCTGGCCAGAGGGGAACGGGTATCCATAAAGGAAAAGGGAGTGGTAAAGGAACTGGCATCCAATCTCAATCAGGCTTCCGGTATTTTGCAGGAGCAAAGCGAACGGATCAGCCGGCGGGATACGGCCCGCACAGAGTGGATCGCCGGCGTTTCTCATGATATCCGTACTCCTTTGTCCATGATTTTGGGGTATGCGGAAAATCTGGAGAACAGCAGCAATCTGACAGAGGAAGAACACCGTCAGGCATCGGTGATCCGGGAGCAGAGCATCCGGATCCGGCGGCTGATCGAGGATCTGAATCTGACTTCGAAGCTGTCCTATCAGATGCAGCCGCTGCGGGCGGCGGTTTTCCGGCCCTCGGCGCTGCTGCGTCAGGTGGTGACGGAATTTTTCAATCAGGGTCTGGAAGAGAAATATACCATTGACCTGGAACTGGAGCCGGCTCTGGAGGAAAGAGAGGTAAAAGGAGATGTGCAGCTTCTAAAGCGGGCGGTGGAAAATCTGATCCAAAACAGTGTCCGCCATAATCCTGCAGGCTGTCATGTGAGAGTAACATGCAGTACAGACCAGGGAGAAATCGTCATTGCAGTGAGAGATGACGGCAAAGGCATTCCCCGGGAAGTGATCCGATCTTTGCAGGAGGAGAAAGCGCCGCCGAAAGGAATCCATATCATGGGGCTGCGGCTGGTCAGACAGATCACACAGGCCCATAAAGGCAGTTTTTTCATCCTGGACGACGGGAATGAGGTGCAAATACGGCTGCCAGGGAGTATAATGTCCCGTGATAAGAAAGAATAAAGGAAGGGATTATATGATACAGGAAAGAAAAAACCTGCCAAAAGAAAATTATCAGCGGCAGCTGGATCATATTTTGGAGGAACATGAAAAGAAAAATGAGACGCCGTCTCTTTTGCTGCACAGCTGCTGTGCACCCTGCAGCAGCTATGTGCTGGAGTATCTGTCCGCATTTTTTCAGATCACGGTATTTTATTTCAACCCGAATATCTCTCCCCGGGAAGAATATGAAAAAAGGGTGCAGGAGCAGCAGCGGCTGATCGGGGAAATGAAGCTTCCCCGTCCCGTTTCTTTTCTGGAGGGGGCGTACCACCCGGAAGATTTTTTTGCCATGGCAAAGGGGATGGAGGAACTGCCGGAGAAGGGAGAGCGGTGTTATCACTGCTACCGTCTGCGTCTGCGGGAAACGGCACAGACCGCGGCACAGAATGGTTTTGATTACTTTTGCACCACGCTTTCCATCAGTCCCATGAAGAACGCCCGCTGGATCAATGAGATCGGCCGGGAACTGGAGCAGGAATATCAGGTGAAGTGGCTTAGTTCCGACTTCAAGAAAAAAGAAGGATATAAACGGTCCATAGCGCTTTCCCAGGAATATGGGCTGTACCGTCAGAATTACTGCGGATGTGTTTTCTCCAGACGGGATTAGAGACAGCGTGTTTTGTGTAATTTAACACTTGCCATCACCGTAGTGAAATGGTAAAATCAATCAGAAATAGGCGAAAGAAATGGGGAATGAACATGGCACAGTTATGGGGCGGCCGTTTCACCAAGGAAACGGATCAGCTGGTGTACAATTTTAACGCGTCCATCGGTTTTGACCAGAAGTTTTATGAACAGGATATCCGGGGCAGCCAGGCACATGTGAAGATGCTGGCGAAACAGGGAATCCTGACGGAACAGGAAAAAGATCAGATTCTGGAAGGCCTGGACGGTATTTTAAAGGATGTAAAGGAAGGAACGCTTGCGATCACTTCGGAATATGAGGATATTCACAGCTTTGTGGAAGCCAATCTGATCGAACGGATCGGTGATGCGGGCAAAAAGCTGCATACCGGCAGAAGCCGCAACGATCAGGTGGCACTGGATATGAAGCTGTATGTGCGGGATGAAATCGACGAACTCCAGGGACTGGTGTTAAAGCTGATGGAGACTGTCAACCGCATTATGGGAGAAAACCTGGAGACGTACATGCCGGGATTCACCCATCTGCAGAAAGCGCAGCCGGTGACGCTGGCTCACCACCTGGGCGCTTACTACGAGATGTTTTTCCGTGATTACAGCCGTCTGAAAGATATCCGAGAGCGGATGAACACCTGTCCGCTGGGCTCCGGCGCGCTGGCGGGAACTACCTATCCGCTGGACCGGGAGTATACGGCGCAGCTGCTGGGCTTTCGGGAAGCCACCAGAAACAGCATGGATTCTGTTTCTGACCGGGATTATGTGATCGAGCTTCTGTCGGCCATGGCCACCATGATGATGCATCTGAGCCGTTTTTCTGAAGAGATCATCATCTGGAATTCCAATGAATACCAGTTTGTGGAGATCGACGACAGCTACAGCACCGGCAGCAGCATCATGCCGCAGAAGAAAAATCCGGATATCGCGGAATTGGTAAGAGGAAAGACGGGGCGGGTGTACGGCGCTCTGATGTCCATTCTGACCACCATGAAGGGGATTCCCCTGGCGTACAACAAGGATATGCAGGAGGACAAGGAGCTGACCTTCGACGCCATCGACACCACCAAGGGATGTCTGGCGCTGTTTGAAGGAATGCTGGCTACGCTGCAGTTTAAAAATGACGTGATGGAAAAGAGCGCCCGCCACGGCTTTACCAACGCCACGGACGCGGCGGATTATCTGGTAAACCACGGCGTGCCCTTCCGCGATGCCCACGGTATCGTGGGACGGCTGGTACTGTATTGTCTGGATCGGGGGATCTCACTGGATGATATGACGCTGCAAGAGTATCAGGCTATCAGTCCGGTTTTTGAAGAGGATATCTATGACATCATCAGTCTGAAGACCTGTGTGGAAAAGCGCGTGACAAAAGGCGCGCCGGGTCCTGCAGTGATGAAAGAAGTTGTGGAAGAAAATAAACGGTTTATAGAAGAGGAGAAGAAAAAATGAGCGAAAAATTACGAGTTGGAATCCTGGGTGCGACGGGTATGGTAGGACAGAGATTTATCTCTCTTTTGGAAAATCACCCCTGGTTTGAGGTGGTGACGGTGGCAGCCAGCCCAAGAAGCGCCGGAAAAACTTATGAAGAGGCTGTGGGCGGACGCTGGAAAATGGATACTCCCATGCCGGAGGCGGTAAAGAATCTGGTGGTAATGAATGTCAACGAGGTGGAGAAAGTGGCGGCCAGCGTGGATTTCGTCTTCTCCGCAGTGGATATGTCCAAAGAAGAGATCCGTAAGATCGAAGACGATTATGCGAAGACAGAGACTCCCGTGGTATCCAACAACAGCGCCCACCGCTGGACGCCGGATGTGCCCATGGTGGTGCCGGAGATCAATCCGGAACACTTCGATGTGATTGAAGCACAGAAGAAGAGACTGGGAACCACCCGCGGTTTCGTGGCGGTAAAACCAAACTGTTCCATTCAAAGCTACGCGCCGGTGCTGACCGCGTGGAAGGAATTTGAGCCCTATGAAGTGGTGGCCACCACTTATCAGGCGATTTCCGGAGCAGGAAAAACGTTCAAAGACTGGCCGGAGATGGAAGGAAACATCATTCCTTACATCGGCGGTGAGGAAGAAAAGAGTGAAAAAGAGCCATTAAGAATCTGGGGCAAGGTGGAAGACGGCGTAATCAAGCCGGCCGAGTCTCCCGTGATCACCTGCCAGTGTATCCGTGTCCCGGTGCTCAACGGACACACGGCGGCGGTTTTTGTGAAGTTTAAAAAGAAACCCACCAAAGAAGAACTGATCGACCGTCTGGTAAACTATAAAGGACTTCCCCAGGAACTGAATCTGCCCAGCGCGCCGAAACAGTTTATCCAGTATCTGGAGGAGGACAACCGTCCTCAGGTAACGCTGGATGTGGATTACGAGAACGGCATGGGCATTTCCGTGGGCAGATTAAGAGAGGATACGGTTTACGATTATAAATTCGTCGGCCTTTCTCACAATACCGTGCGGGGCGCTGCCGGCGGAGCCATTCTCTGTGCGGAGACATTGAAAGCGAAAGGTTATATTCAGGCCAGATAATATGGCGAAGGATTTATATATTGCTGAGAAACCAAGCGTTGCGCAGGAATTTGCAAAAGCGATGAAGCTGAATGCCCGTCGGATGGACGGGTATCTGGAATCGGAAGAAGCGGTGGTGACCTGGTGTGTGGGGCATCTGGTCACCATGAGCTATCCGGAAAAATATGATGAGAAGTATAAAAGGTGGCGGTTGGATACCCTGCCTTTTTTGCCTTCTGAATTTAAATACGAGGTCATCCCATCGGTGAAAAAACAGTTCGATACGGTCAGCGGGCTGTTGAACCGCAGCGATGTGGCGCGGATCTATGTCTGTACCGACTCCGGACGGGAGGGTGAATATATTTACCGTCTGGTGGAAAGAATGTCCGGTGTGAAGGGAAAGGAAAGACGCCGGGTGTGGATCGATTCCCAGACGGAGGAAGAGATCCTGCGTGGGATCCGTGAGGCGAAAGATCTGTCAGAGTATGATAATCTGGCGGCCTCAGCCTATCTGCGCGCCAAAGAAGATTATCTGATGGGTATTAATTTTTCCCGGCTCTTGTCTTTAAAATATGGAAACAGTGTCGCTTCCTTCCTGGGAAACCGATATCAGGTGATTTCCGTGGGACGGGTCATGACCTGCGTGCTGGGTATGGTAGTGCGAAGAGAGCGGGAGATCCGGGACTTCGTGAAAACACCTTTCTACCGTCTGATGGTTCGCTATGAACTGTCCGGCGGCACGCTGGAAGGGGAATGGAAAGTTTCTCCCACCAGCATGTATTTCCAGTCGCCGGCTCTTTACAAAGAAAACGGACTGAAAAAGAAAGAAGACGCAGAAAAACTGCAGGAAGCGCTCAGCCAGAATCAGCCGGTGACGGTCCTGGTGGAGAAGGTGGAGAGAAAAACGGAGAAGAAAAATCCTCCCCTTCTCTATAACCTGGCGGAACTGCAGAACGATGGTTCCCGTTTTCTGAAGATCAGTCCCGATGAGACGCTGCGGATCGTACAGGAACTGTATGAGAAGAAACTGGTGACCTATCCCAGAACCGATGCCAGGGTATTGTCCACGGCTGTGGCAAAGGTGATTGCCCGTAATCTGAAGGGACTGTGCCCGTATCCCCAGGGAGGCGTCTTTGCCGCGCAGATTCTGGAAGAGGAGAGGTATAAAGGCATTTCCAAAACCCGGTATGTCAATGACAGCCAGATTACGGATCACTATGCCATCATTCCCACGGGACAGGGCCTTGGGGCCTTAAAAAGCGTATCCGAGACATCACGCAAAGTATACGAACTGATCGTCCGCCGTTTCCTGGGCATTTTCTATCCGCCGGCAGAGTACCGGCGGATCACCATGACAGCAAGGATCCGGGAGGAAACCTTTGTTACCGGGGAGAAGGTACTGACAAAGCCGGGATATCTGACGGCATCGGAAGTTTCGTTTTTGAAGAAAAAAGAAGAAAACACGGGAGAAAGCCGTCGGCTGCTGATGGATCTGAAGAAGGGACAGATCCTGCCGGTACGGGAATTTGAGATCAAAGAGGGCGAGACATCGCCTCCCAAACGGTATAATTCCGGCTCCATGATCCTGGCCATGGAAAATGCCGGTCAGCTGATCGAGGACGAGGAACTGCGCTCCCAGATCAAAAGCAGCGGAATCGGCACCAGCGCCACCAGAGCGGAGATTCTGAAAAAGCTGATAAACAACAAGTATATCGCTCTCAACAAAAAGAGCCAGATTATCACGCCTACGCTGCTGGGGGAAATGATTTTCGACGTGGTAAACGCGTCGATCCGCTCTCTTTTAAATCCGGAGCTGACAGCCAGCTGGGAAAAGGGGCTGACCTATGTGGCGGAGGGAAGTATTACACAAGAGGAGTATATGCAGAAACTGGAGAAGTTCGTCGGTGACCGGACGTACAGAGTGATGGGGCTGAACAATCAGTACCAGTTACGGGGCTTATATGAAAAAGCCGCCGGTTTTTATAAGAAGGGAGTCAGAAAAAATGGATCAGATCACCATTAAAGATTTATATAACCTGGAAGAGACCATTGCGGGGGAGCTGTTTGCAGGGAAAACGTATCCCTGGGAAGTATTGCCGGAAATCGGCGCCTTTATCGTAAAGCTGGGCAATACGCTGGATCCGCAGGAGTATGAGAAGGCCGGAGAAAATATCTGGATTGCCCGTTCGGCAAAAGTGGCGCCCACGGCCTCCATCACAGGGCCTGCCATCATCGGAAAAGAAGCGGAAATCCGCCAGTGCGCCTTTATCCGGGGCAACGCCATCGTAGGCGAGGGCGCCGTGGTGGGCAACTCCACGGAACTGAAAAATGTGGTGCTGTTCAATAAAGTCCAGGTGCCCCATTACAATTACGTGGGAGATTCCATCCTGGGCTACCGTGCTCACATGGGAGCCGGATCCATCACTTCCAATGTGAAATCGGACAAGACGCTGGTGGTGGTAAAGGGAAAAGAGACAAAGATCGAAACGGGTCTGAAAAAATTCGGCGCCATGCTGGGGGATCAGGTGGAAGTGGGATGTAATTCCGTGCTTAACCCCGGCACCGTCATCGGGCCGCGGAGCAATATTTACCCCCTCTCGTCGGTGCGCGGAGTGATTCCAGCCGACCATATTTTTAAAGCCCAGGACCGTATCGTGGAAAAACAGTAAAATGCAGGGAGCATATCAGGCGAATGATATGCTCCCTTTTTTTGGCGCGCGTTTAAGCCAGAAACAGCATCCGGATTCCCGCCAGCGCCAGCAGATGAACGGGATAGAAAAGATAAAAAAGATATTTCAGCGAAAGTCCCCGTTTCCCGTTGTACAGGTTGATGGGAAGGAAGGCCAGACAGGCCGGGGCTTCCCACAGAAGGCTCAGGCAGCCTGCGATTGTCTGCAGCAGCGGATAAAAGCGGAAAAAGTACAGTATGGCGATCAGAAGGATGCCGTGATAGCTATAATCTGTTTTCAGCAGCCAGGCAAGCCCCATGCCTGCGGCCACCGCACCCAGCTGTATGTAAGGATTCTTTTCATAACGTTCCATGACCATCAGCACCAGAAGACCGATGAAGAGAGTGAAAAATACGTTCTGGTGGCCAAATTCCAGCAGCTGGTTATTGAGGGCAAGATCGAAGGGGATCTCGGAGACCAGCGCGAAGACCCCAAGCCGGGTTACGTATTTTCTCCGGTTGGAGGTGTAAAGAAATCCCTGCAGCAGCAAAAAGCAGAAGATGGGGAATGCGATGCGGCCGATGAAACGCAAAACCCTGTAAAACAGATACAGTCGGTACAGCGGCGTACCGATCACGATGGGAGCGCCTGGCAGCAGAATCCCTTCGTAAAGGATAGCAGCGCCGATGTGGTCGATCAGCATACACAGCAGCGCCAGGATTTTTAAGGTGCTTCCGGAGAGCCGGGCGTACCGGCGCCGGGCAGCGGGAAATACAGAATTTTCCATGAAAACCTCCTGATATTTGACGTGGAAACAGTATACCACATCGGATACATTACGGGCAACTTCGGGTAAAGAGAAAAGTGAAATGAAAATCGGACACATTTTTCACTGGACTAATCTGCGGTTTTATGAGAAAATAACCGTAAAAGATTGAAAGAGGTTGAAAGGAGTCATACAATGATTTATTCACATGAAGTAGAAATGATGTGTCCTGTAGCTCAGGGTGTGAACCATGGGGCCGCCCCCATTCCGGAGGAAGCAAAATGGGTGAAGGCAAAAGAGATTAAAGATATTTCAGGCCTGACACACGGTGTGGGCTGGTGTGCGCCGCAGCAGGGCGCCTGTAAACTGACGCTGAACGTAAAAGACGGTATCATCCAGGAAGCCCTGGTGGAGACCCTTGGATGTTCCGGTATGACCCATTCTGCAGCCATGGCGGCGGAAATTCTTCCGGGCAGAACACTGCTGGAGGCGCTGAACACAGACCTTGTCTGTGACGCCATCAACACTGCTATGCGTGAGCTGTTCCTTCAGATCGTTTACGGACGTTCCCAGAGTGCATTTTCCGAAGACGGACTGCCCATCGGCGCGGGACTGGAGGATCTGGGCAAAGGACTTCGTTCTCAGATCGGAACCATGTACGGTACGCTGAAAAAAGGTCCCCGTTATCTGGAAATGGCAGAGGGCTATGTGACCGGTATCGCGCTGAACGAAGACGATGAGATCATCGGATATCAGTTTGTCAACCTCGGCAAAATGACAGATTTCATCAAAAAAGGTGACGATCCGACAACTGCATGGGAAAAGGCCAAAGGTCAGTACGGCCGTGTGGATGACGCTGTAAAAATCATTGATCCCAGAGCAGAGTAAGAACGAGGAGGAAGAAAAAAGATGGCTTTATTTGAATCATATGAAAGAAGAATCGATAAAATCAACAGCGTGCTGAACAGTTACGGCATCGCTTCCCTGGAAGAGGCGGAGAAAATCACCAAGGATGCAGGACTGAACGTGTACGATCAGGTAAAAGGTATCCAGCCCATCTGTTTTGAAAACGCGTGCTGGGCTTACATCACCGGCGCTGCAATCGCAATCAAAAAAGGCTGCAGACGTGCCGCAGATGCAGCAGCCGCCATCGGAGAAGGACTGCAGGCATTTTGTATCCCCGGTTCTGTAGCCGATCAGCGTAAGGTAGGTCTGGGCCATGGAAATCTGGGCAAGATGCTGCTGGAGGAAGAGACAGACTGCTTCTGTTTCCTGGCAGGTCATGAGTCCTTTGCCGCTGCAGAGGGCGCGATCGGTATCGCCGAGAAAGCCAACAAGGTTCGTCAGAAACCGCTGCGTGTTATCCTGAACGGTCTTGGAAAAGACGCCGCTCAGATCATTGCCCGTATCAACGGATTTACCTATGTGGAAACAGACTACGACTATTATACGGGAGAACTGAAAGAAGTATTCCGCAAACCTTACTCCGACGGTCCCCGCGCAAAAGTTAACTGCTACGGCGCCAACGACGTAAGAGAAGGCGTGGCGATCATGTGGAAAGAGGGAGTAGACGTTTCCATCACCGGAAACTCCACCAACCCCACCCGTTTCCAGCATCCGGTGGCAGGTACATATAAGAAAGAGTGCGTGGAAGCAGGAAAGAAATATTTCTCTGTAGCATCCGGCGGCGGTACAGGACGTACCCTTCATCCGGACAACATGGCGGCAGGCCCCGCTTCCTACGGTATGACAGATACACTGGGCCGTATGCATTCTGACGCTCAGTTTGCAGGTTCTTCTTCCGTACCGGCTCATGTGGAGATGATGGGTCTGATCGGAGCAGGAAACAACCCCATGGTTGGTATGACAGTCGCTGTTGCCGTTTCCATTGAGGAAGCTGCCAAGGCTGGGAAGTTCTAATAATATTAAAATTAAGCGATATAATGCAATAGTAAGACCGCACCGGCTGACCGGTGCGGTCTTTTGTCTAATACAGTTCAAATGGCAGAAATTTTTCGATTGCATCGACTGCTTATCACCCCAAACCTGATCAGTATAAAACTGATAATATTTAGAGCGGGATTTGTCTACGGACAGAATTTTTCTTTGCAGTTCCTGGCCATTGAGCCGATCCTGTCCCTGGCCCTTTTTACGGCATCTTTCTATTTTTGCTTTTACATCTGCATAAATAAACAGACAAAATGGTGATAATTCCCGCAGCACATAATCTGCACAACGTCCAACAATCACACAATTAGATTTTTGCGCCATTTCCCGGATAACTTTGCTCTGTTCCGCATAGACCGTCTGGGCTTGATCCGTAATGATATCAGAGGGGCGAGTGAATGTCCGTCCTATAGTAATTGGAAGAAGTGGGAGCGGCAGGAAAATCACACTCCGGCCCAGGGAAACAGCCAAAGCTTTTGCGGTATATCGCGTTGACTGCCAGAATGAAATCATCAGAGGATATTATACCCAGCGAGGAAAAAGGCGCAAAAATACCACATACTTTTATCAACAGTAAAGGCAATCAATTCTGTATCTCCGGGATTGAAGATGGAAAAGAAAGATTTGGAGAACAGAACAATTTAAGCGCATGTAAGCGCTACATGGTTTCCCGGGAGATTTTTGTCACTCCAGAATATAAATCCTTGATTCAAAATCATGGCTGGCGTCGGGAGCGTCCGGTGATTCGCCGGAACAGGCATCGCTGGTGATCAGTCCCACATTCATTAATTCGTCGCCGTAGAATTCACCCAGGAAGACGCCGTCTTTGCTGACTTTATAAAGACGGTCGGGATCCAGTCCCGCCAGTTTCATCCGGGTGTAGGGAGGGTTGACGGAATTTAAGATCCGGTACCAGCCCACGATAGCCTGGCTGCGGTCATCGCTGACAGTCATCCAGGATGCGATGTTTCCATCAAAGGGGCTCTTCAGCCGGAAGAACGTCCCATACTGCAGCAGGCGGCGCCATTTTTTCATAAAAGTTACCTGATCCTTGATTTCGGCCAGTTCGCGTTCACTGAGCCGATTCAGATCCATCTCGTAACCGGAAGTTCCGAAACATGCCACATTGGCTCTGGTGCTTAAGGGTGTCGCGCGTCCCACCTGGTGGTTGGGGGAGGTGGATACATGGGCGCCCATGGAGCTTACCGGATAACAAAAAGAGGTCCCATACTGAATCTTCAGACGTTCGATGGCATCCGTATCATCGCTGGTCCATCCCTGGGGAGCGTAATACAAAAGCCCGGGATCGAAACGTCCGCCGCCGCTGGCGCAGGATTCGAACAGCACCTGGGGGAAGGTGGATGTGAGACGCTCATAGAGATCGTACACGCCCAGAATATACCGGTGGAACACCTCTCCCTGCCGGTCGGCAGGCAGGGCGGCGGACCAGCATTCGGTGATGCTGCGGTTCATATCCCATTTCACATAAGTGACGCTGCCGTCTTTTAGGATATCGCTTATCATCTGGAAAATGGTATCCACCACTTCTTTGCGGGAAAAATCCAGCACATGCTGATACCGGCCGTGGGTCTGATTCCGGTTTGGTACCGTCAGGATCCAGTCGGGGTGTTCCCGGTAGAGATCGGAATCTTTATTGACCATTTCCGGTTCTATCCAGATACCGAATTTCATACCCATTTCACGGATTCTGGATGCCAGTCCGGGGATTCCGTCAGGCAGACGGTCCCGGTTTACGACCCAGTCTCCCAGTCCGGCGCGGTCGCTGGAGCGTTCTCCGAACCAGCCGTCGTCCAGGACGAACAGTTCAATTCCTGCGTCTGCCGCCGTGCGGGCCAGCTTCAGGATTTTTTCTTCTGTAAAATCAAAGTAGGTGGCTTCCCAGTTGTTGATCAGGATCGGACGCACCCGGTCGCGCCAGTAACCGCGGGCCAGCCGCTCCCGATACAGGCGATGAAAGGTCTGGCTCATGTGGTTTAATCCGCTGCCGCTGTAGACCATTACCGCCTCCGGCGTCTGAAAAGATTCTCCCGGATCCAGTTTCCAGTCAAACCATTCCGGATGAATACCCAGGAGGACGCGGGTGGTATCATGGGTATCCACTTCCGCCTGAGCGATGAAGTTTCCGCTGTAAATCAGGGAAAATCCGATGACCTCACCCTGATTTTCATCGGCTGAGGGACGTTTCAGGATCAGAAAAGGATTGTGCTCATGGGAGGAATGACCCCGCATGCTGCCCACCGACTGGATGCCCTGTTCCAGACGGCGCATCCTGGGATGGCGTTCCCTGGCCCATGCTCCGGAAAACTGAATCCAGTCATAGTCACAGTCCGGAAGATCCAGACAGAGACTCATGGCTTTCAAAAGATGTACGGTTTCGGTTCCCCCATTGACGAAACAGGCGCTTCTGGCAAGGATGCCGCCCCTGGAGAAGATGGTGTAGAAAAGTTCCAGTTCCACGCCTGTGATCGGATCCTGTAAAGTCAGGATCAACGTCTGCGCTTCGTCATCTTTTTCGGTATAAGTAGCGGGAAGGCCTTCCAGTTTTGGTTTGCCGCCGATAATCCGGTGAGTCCGGTAGACAAAATCGCAGATACGGCTTCCGTTATCCTGCAGAATCTCCACAGCGGGGAGGCGGTAGTCAGAAGAACCGTACACACCGTATTCCTGTTTGATGTGTTCCAGTGATAATGTTCGCTCATTTTCAAATACATAAGAGGTCATAGATCGGGAGACCATTTCCAGAAGATAGGAATAGTCCTCTCTAAGATGAACTTTCTTCCCGAAATACAGCTGTCCCATCTGGCCGTTGGGAAGAATCATCATAATATAGCTGATTTCGTCGTTATAAAGATGAAAAGTGCCGGTGCTTTCGTAATATACAATACTCATATTCTGTCTCCTTTTCCTGCGGCAAAGGCGGGATGCCGCACATCGTCGGTTAATCTACAGAAACAGTATAAACACAGAAAATCAAGATAACAGGCACGGATGTTAAAACAGACAGTCAAAATGTTAACTCATCTGCTTACCCTCAGGGTCTGCTGCGGTAGCGGGAGGGGGTCTGTCCGGTTTTTGCTTTAAAAGCCTTGGAAAATACCAGGGGATCGCTGTATCCGCAGGAGAAAGCCACGCTCTCCACGGAAAGGTCCGTGACGATCAAAAGTTCGGAAGCCCTTGTGAGCCGGTAATTGGACAGGTATTCCTGCGGCGACATATGCAGTTCTTTGCGAAAAAGAGTGTATAGGTAGCTGCGGTTGATGCACACGTAATCTGCGATGTCTGTGACGCGGATAGGGTTGGCGTAATTGGTCTGGATAAATTCCACAGCCTTACGCACGTAGAGACTGCCGTCCGATCGGCCGGAAACGGATACCACATCCAGATCCTCTGATAAGGCGCTGAAAAAAGCGTAAAGCAGACTTTCCAGCATGAACTGATTGGCGGTGGTGTAGGTGTTGTGCTTCAGCATATCGCGGACGATCCTGTACAGCTGGTTTCCTTTGCTGCTGCGGTAGGTGAGCTGGTTTTCTCCAAGCCCCAGGCCGGCCAGATACTCCGCCGTCCTGCTGCCGTCAAAACCGATCCACAGATAGGACCAGGGATCCGCCTCGTCGGCCTGGTAAAAGGTCTGGACATCCGGGCGGATGAGAAATCCCTGTCCCGCTTCCAGCGTATAGGAGGCGCCTTCCGCACGGTAAATTCCTTTCCCTTTCAGAATATAATGGATCACGTAGTTGGACCGGACCGCAGGCCCAAAGGCATATCCGGGCGCGCATTCCTGATAACCGCAGAAACAAAGATACAGTTCCGAGAACTGGCGCCCTCTGGCTTTTAAAATATACGAATTTTCCATAGCTAATTTCCTTTCCTGTCTTTGATATGTTCCTTGCGGTACCGGGTGGGAGTACAGTTTTTTTTCTGGTGAAAAAGCCGGGAAAAATACATGGCGTCGTGGTACCCAACGGAGCGGGCGATGTCTCCCACCGGAAGGGAGGTCTCCCGCAGAAGGGTGCAGGCCCGGCGGATGCGGTAATCCAGCAGATATTCCTGGGGGGAGACGCCGGTGATATCCTTGAAAAGACGGTAGAGATACGTCCGTTCAATGTTCAGATAGTCGGCGATAACCTGGATATTGACAGAATCGGCGTAGTTGCTCTCCATATACCGCAGGGCTTCTTCCACATAGGAGATCTTCTTTTCCTGGATGGGGATGGTCTTGCGGGGAAATTTGCTGGCCAGCAGATAAAGATACTCGTACAGGATACTGTTCATCATCAGATCGCGGTTTTCCGGAAGATTGTAAGCTTCAAACATTTTTTCATGGCACAGCCTTACCCGGTCGTCCTTGCCGTAGTGGAAGCAGGGTTCCTCCAGAAGGGAGGTGCGGCGGAAATATTCGTCCATCTTAATGCCCTGAAAGCCGATCCAGGTGTAGGTCCAGGGGCGGTAGCGGTCCGCCTCGTAGTAGATCAAGGTGTTGGGGCGGATCAAAAAAGCGTCTCCTTCGGACAGATGATAGATATGTCCGTCTGTTTTGTAAATTCCTTTTCCGGACAGAATATAGTGGATCAGATAACCGCTGCGAACCACCGGCCCGTAGCTGTGGGAAGGAGCGCAGGTTTCATTTCCGCAGGTATAGATCATGGCGTCCAGATTCCTGGAAAAATCATTGGAAAATATATAGTCATTCATTCTCTTTTTTCTCCCAACAAATCTTTATAGTTAAACAACATATGTCTATATTACTTTCATTATATTTCAGTATAATAATAATTACAAGGACAAAGCAAACAGCAGTTGTCCATACCGCGGTAAAAAAGAAAAGTTGCTGTGACAAAAGAATGTTATGAAACGGGAGGTAGCAAAAAATGGATGCTGAAAAAAAGCAGCGTTATGAGAAAATCGCCTCGGAAATCGTAAGACTTGCAGGGGGAAGAGACAATATCCTCGGTGTGGCCCACTGCGCTACGAGACTTAGGCTGGTACTGGAGGATAATGATAAGGCCGATACGGCGGCCATCGAACGTGTGGATCTGGTCAAAGGTGTGTTTGTAGCCGGCGATCAGCTGCAGATCATCTTTGGCGCAGGACTGGTCAACGATGTATGTCAGATTCTCGCCGAGTCCATCCACATGGACAGCATGAGTCTGGGGGATCTGAAAACGAAAGCAAATAAAAGGATGAATCCTCTTCAGCGAGCGGTAAAAGCGCTGTCGGATGTATTTATCGAAATCATGCCGGGTATTCTGGCAGCAGCGCTGCTGACCGGCCTGTCCAGTGTGCTGGGAAATCTGGAGTTTGTGGAAAACAATGACACCCTGTATGGAATTTCGACTCTGATTAACATTGCCTCCGGAGCAATCTTCGGATTTCTGCCGCTGTGTGTGGCTTACAGTACGGTGAAACGGTTCGGCGGGCGGCCCATCATGGGAATCGTCATGGGCTGTATCATGCTTTCCGGCAGTCTGGCGGATGCCTATGCTGCGGCTCAGGGGACTGTGGATGTGACGGTGCTGCACATCTTCGGCCTTCCAGTGGAACTGGTCGGCTTCCAGGGCGGTATTATCGTCGCGCTGCTTATCGGCGTGGTGACAGCAAAGCTGGATATTTTCTTTGAAAAGAAGGTGCCGGAAGTGATTCGCCTTTTGGTATCCCCCCTTCTGACTACGCTGGTCAGCTCATTCCTGCTGTTTATGATTATCGGTCCAGTGGGAAGAGGACTGGCTTCCGGCATCACGGCGGCTCTGGTATGGATGACACAGAATCTTGGCGCTTTGGGTTACGCGGTATTTTCCGGAGTGCAGCAGCTGATCGTTATCACCGGGCTCCACCACGTGTTTGGCGCCATTGAATCCCAGCTTTTGGTGGATACGGGAAGAAACTTCCTTAACCCCCTGATGTCGGTGGCGATCATCGCCCAGGGCGGCGCGGTGCTGGGTTATCTGGCGGGTCATCTAAAAGATGCCAGAGCGAAAGAACTTTGTATTCCCAGCTTTATCTCTGTACTGTTTGGCATCACGGAACCGGCTTTATTCGGTGTAAACTTAAGATACCGTTATCCGCTGATCGGCGGTTGTATCGGAGGCGCTGTCGGAGGCGTGATTGTGTATGTGACGAATCTGGCGGCTTTAGGCTTTGGCACTACGGTAGTTCCCGGCATTGCCCTGGCGGATCCGGCGCACAATGGATATCTTAATTACGTGATCGCCCATGTGGCAGCGGTGGTATCGGGATTTCTCTTTGCTTTTCTGCTGGGTATAGTTTTTCGCAGGAAGGCAGCTATCGAAGAAGGAAATGCGGTATCGACAGCGATTCCAGCGGCTCAGTCGGCTGCAAAGGAACCAGAGCCGGTTTTACAGACGGAAGAGGGAGGCGCAGAAGAGATTGCGGCCTTTGTAAAAGGTGACTACATCGGAATCGAAAAGGTCAACGATCCTACTTTTGCGCAGAAGATCCTGGGAGAAGGCGTGGCGATCCTTCCCTCAGACAATAAAATCTACGCGCCGGCAGATGCGGTGGTGGAGATGGTCGCCGATACGAAGCATGCGGTTACGCTGCGCACGAAAGCCGGAAACGGCATTTTGCTTCATGTGGGAATCGATACGGTGCAGCTGGGCGGAAAATATTTCAGCGTGCATGTGGAAACGGGACAGGAAGTGAAAAAGGGCGACTGCATCATGGATGTGGATTTCGCCGGTGTGAAAAAAGAAGGATACGATACGGCCGTCTGCATGATTTTTGCGGAACTGGCGGATGGACGAAACGTTACAAGGGAACCGGAAAAAGCAGTGGAGCCGGGAGATAGAATCGCTCTGCTGGGCAGGTAAAGGAGATCGTATGAAATATGGATTTTTGAAAGCGAGGGAGGAACTGGAAAGGATGAAAAGGACAGTGGAAAGCTGTCCTTTTCGTACCAGATATCATATTATGCCGCCGGTGGGCTGGATTAATGATCCCAATGGATTATGCCAGTTCCAGGGCGTGTTTCACGCATATTTTCAATATTCTCCCCTGAATGTGCACGGAGGCGGAGGATACTGGGGACATTGCACCAGCCGGGATCTTCTGCACTGGACCTACGGGGAGCCGGTTCTGACTGCCGATACCCCGGAGGATGAAAGCGGCGTTTATTCCGGCTCGGCGCTGATCGAGGATGGGAAGATGTATCTGTTTTATACAGGGAATGTCAAACTTCCGGGCGACTATGATTATATCGATGACGGCCGTATCTCCACGCAGCTGATGGTGGAATCAACCGATGGGTTTCACATGTCGGATAAGGAAAAGGTTCTGGGAATGGAGGACTATCCCCGGAACATGACTGCCCACGTGAGGGATCCCAAGGTGTGGAAAGAGCATAACCGGTATTACATGGTACTGGGAGCAAGGGCCCGCGGACAGGATGAAAAGGGCGGCAGGCAAGACAGGGGAGGCCTGCTGCTGTATACGTCTGAAGACAAAAAGAACTGGAAACTAAAGCGCGCCGTCGTGCCGGATCAGCCCTTTGGATATATGTGGGAATGTCCGGACATCTTTTCTCTGGACGGAAAAAAGGTGCTTTCTTTCTGCCCCCAGGGATTGGCGCAGGAAGAGGAACGGTTTCAGAACAGATATCAGTCCGGCTATTCCTTTTTGGAAGAAGGAAACGAGATAAAAGATACGTTCCGGGAATGGGATATGGGATTTGATTTCTATGCGCCCCAGACCTTTTTGGAAGAAGACGGCAGGAGGATTCTCATCGGATGGTGCGGCGTGCCGGATACGGAAACGACACACCGTAATCTGTCGGTGGAAAATGGCTGGCAGCACTGTCTGACGCTGCCTGCACAGCTTACTTTCCGGGAGGGAAAGATTTACCGTATGCCGGTAAAGGAGCTGGACAGCCTGGGGTGGGAAATGCAGCCCATTCCGAAGGGGAGATATTACTGGGGACAAAAGACAGTGAAGCTTTCCATCTCTGAAATCGGCGGAAAAGACCAGATCATCCGGATCGGAAGGGGATTAAATGCGCTGACGATTACCATAAGAGGAAACCGGACAGAGCTTTCTTTCCTGGGTGAAAAGGGGGAGCCCGCGCCCTGCGGCGGAGGAAGAGGCGTCCGTGTCGGACGGACCAGAAAGGACACGGATCAGCTGCTGCTGCTCATCGACAGTTCCATCGTGGAACTGTATCTGAACGAAGGAGAGACGGTGTTCACCACCAGAATCTATCTAAAAGAGCAGGAGCGGGAGCTGGAAATTTCCTCCGGCGGAAAAGTAAGGCTGGAGGTTTGCTGAAATAGGCAAAATCCTTCTCTTGACAAGGCGCAAGAAAATGATTTATCCTGCACTCAGAAGTATAAAATTTTAAGCGGGCGGGAGCGGGAAAAATGGAAAATAGATACGACGATGTCCTTTCATTTAAGGGGACATGGAGAAATTATCAAAAAAGAGTACTGGATCAGGCAGAAATGTACCTGCAGGACGGAAAAGTACACATCGTGGCGGCGCCCGGGGCTGGGAAAACCACTTTGGGGATCGAATTGATCCGCAGAATCGGAAAACCCTGTCTGATCCTGTCGCCGCGGATCGTCATCCGGCAGCAGTGGCTGGAAAGGATCCGGGAATCTTTTTTGCATAGGGAGGAAGAGGGGCTGCTGTCCCATGATATCCGAAGACCGGGCCTGATCACCTCTTTGACTTATCAGACGCTTTTTTTCGGTATGACCAGGGGAAGCGGTGTGGAGGAAGATGCGGACGGGGCCGATAAAGAGGAAGTGGATTTTTCTGATTTTCCCTTTGTTCAAAAGATAAAAGAGGCGGGAATCGGTACGGTCTGCCTGGATGAATGCCATCATCTGAAAAGCGAATGGTGGAAAGCCCTGGAAAATTTTATGAAAGAGATGGAAGGCGTGACGGTGGTCTCTCTCACCGCCACGCCTCCTTATGATTCCACACCGGCGCAGTGGGAACGGTATCTGGCCATGTGCGGACCTATCGATGCCGAGATTACCATACCGGAACTTGTCAAGGAGGGCAGTCTGTGTCCCCATCAGGATTACGTGTGGTTTAATTACCCCACGGGGGAAGAAGAAAAGGAAATCCGGGTCTTTCATCAGGCGGCAGAAGAGGCCTTTCTAAATCTGATGGAGGACGCAGGTTTCCAAATGGCGGCTGCCTCCCATAAAGCGCTGAACGATTATGAAAACAGCTGTGATTCTATGCTGGAAAACCCGGCCTATCTGTCGGCGCTTTTGATTTACTGCAAGGAGAAGGAGATTCCCTTTGACGGGCGGTGGATGAAAGTGCTGACGGTGAAAGAACTTCCGCCGATGTCAGAGCGATGGATGGGGATTTTGCTGCAGGGGTTTCTTTTTGAGGACAAAGAGGAGTATTCATGTTCCGGAACATACCGGGAAGATCTGGAACGCAGGCTGAAGGCGGCAGGGCTGATCCATCAAAGGAAAGTGAATTTCCTGGTCAATGATAAGGTGGAAAAGCTGTTTATCAACAGCCGGGGAAAGCTGGAAAGTATCTGCAGGATTGCCGATGTGGAATACGGCGCCATGGGAGAAGATCTGCGGATGCTGATCCTTACGGACTATATCCGCAAAGAGTACCGTTCGTCCCTGGGGAATGAAAGCAGGGATATTCAGTCTATCGGAGTGCTGCCGGTTTTTGAACTTCTGCGCCGGCAGGAAAAACAATGGAAACTGGGCGTCATGTGCGGCAGTCTGATGGTGATCCCGGATACGGCGAAAGAAGCCTTCTGCCGGGAAGTGAAAAAAGAGTCGCCCTCCCTTAAAGCGTCGCTTCGTCCTCTGAAGGATGACGCCGGCAGGACGCTGGGATACAGCGAAGCAGTCATGGGAGGAAAACTGCAGATTTATACCAGGGTTATGACCAGATTGTTTGAAGAAGGATGGTTCCAGATTCTGGTGGGGACAAAATCACTGCTGGGAGAAGGATGGGACGCTCCCTGTATCAATTCTCTTATTATGGCCAGCTTTGTCGGTTCCTTTGTGCTGGGCAATCAGATGCGCGGGCGCGCTATCCGCACCGATGATCAGACGCCGGACAAGGTAAGCAATATCTGGCATCTGGTCTGCCTGGCCGGTTCCCGGGAGAAAAAAGAAAGGCGCCTTCTCGGAGAAAAGAATCCGGAACTGACGGAAGATTTTCATACGCTACAGCGGCGGATGGAGGGAATTATGGGACTTTCCTACAGCGGACAGACCATAGAAAACGGAACAGACCGTCTGACCATCGTCAGACCGCCATGGAAGCGGCGTCATGTGGAGGAAATCAATGAAGAGATGGCAGTACGTGCGGCGAACCGGGGAAAAGTGGCCGCAGACTGGAAAAAAGCGGTCAGTCTTTATGAGCAGATGGAAGATGCCGACCAGGTACAGGCCGACCGGGAGTATCTGAAGACAGGAGTGACGTTCCTTCATCTGCTGGCGCTGCAGCTTTTGCTCCTGTCAGGGGAGCTGATCAATGTGGCTGTCAGTTTGACACGTTCTGTCGGGACGGCTGAAAATATTGGATTCTATCTGGGTACCATATTGTTTTTCCTGCTGTTTCTCTCGATCGCCAGGAAGATTTTGCGGATCTGCACGCCCATGCGTTTTTTCAGAACTGCCGCGAAGGGCGTGCATCGGGCGCTGCGGGAGGACGGACAGATTACCTCCGACAGCGAGGTGATGACGGAAGAGGGAGAGGGTATTTTCTTTGCTGCCTGGCTGAAGGGAGGAACAAAAAAAGAGAAAGCCTTATTTGCCGATGCGCTGGAGGAACTGCTCTCGCCGGTGGATAATCAGCGCTATCTGCTCTGTCAGGGAAGAAAGGGGAAATTTCCCAGACGATATTACTGTGTACCGAAAGTTTTTGCGGGAAGCAGGGAAAAGGCAGAATTCTTTTTGCATATCATGAAATCCTTTCTGGGAAACGCTTACCTTGTCTATACGCGTAATCCAAAAGGGAGAGAAATTCTTCTAAGAGCCAGGGCGAAAGCCTTTGCCAATCGCAACGAAAGAAGAATGCAGCGCAAACGAAAAATAAAAAGCGCGCTGGAGTAAAAAATTAAATTTTTATATATTGGTGGTTTTGGGAAAATTGTCAGTATACAGAAGGAGAAAAACAAAATAATTGTGCATTTATTACGATACAAAGGACTCTAATACTGGATAATCCGTCAGAAATGTGGTATGTTAGATACATCTGATGAATGATAATCTAAATGATAAGGAAGGTGAGCAATTGGAAAATTATACCAAGTTCAGGTTAAAAAAAGTCGATGAACTGACTTCCGTACTGGCGGATAAAGACAATCTGTTCATCATTGCCTGCAATAAGTGTTTCAAAGAATTTGAAACCGTTGACGAGCCGGAATGCGGCGAATTTGAAAAAATAGCCGGGGAGAACAAAAAAACGGTTGTCGGCAGCGCCAGGATTGATTTTCTGTGCAATAAGATTCAGACAGAAAAGAAGCTAAAAGATCTGATTCCTCAGGATGCGGAAAATATTTTCGTAATTTCCTGCGGGCTGGGGATCCAGACCGTCGCGGATCTGGCGGAAAAACCCGTATATGCGGCCAGTAATTCTCTGAATTACAGAGGATTCCACGGAATGGCTCTGACACAGAAAAAGTGTGATGCCTGCGCCCAGTGTTTTCTGAATATAACAGGCGGTATCTGTCCGGTGGTTGACTGTTCCAAGAGTCTGGTGAACGGGCAGTGCGGCGGCGCTAAAGACGGAAAATGCGAAGTGGACAGCAGCAAGGATTGTGCATGGGAAAAGATATACCGCAGGCTGGAAAAGCAGGGACGGCTGGAAGAGTTTTTGAATCAGCCGGTGCAGCTTAGAGATTATTCCAAAGTAAATTATAAGGTAATCCATGACTATGTGAAGTCTGTCCGTGAGAACCGTCTGGACGGTTATTACGGCGGCGTGCATCCGTCGGAGCGCAAAGAATTCACAGAGCATTTGGATCTGAAACGGTTCCCAGATCCCAAGGAAGTGGTGATCCCTCTTTCCATGCATGCAGGAGCGCCGGCCAATCCGACGGTGCAGGTGGGAGATACGGTGAAAGTGGGCCAGGTGATCGGCGAACCTGCAGCCTTTATCAGCGGGTTTGTACATTCCAGCGTCAGCGGAACGGTGACGGCCATTGAAAACCGTCCCCATGCCACGAGAGGAGAGTGTCTGTCTGTCATCATCCGTTCAGATGGAAAGAACACGCTCCATGAATCTGTGCAGCCCCGTGAAGATGCAGACAGTCTGACTCCTGACGAGATTGTGGAAATAATTAAAAATGCGGGAATCGTAGGCATGGGAGGCGCCGGATTCCCGACAGCGGTGAAATTAAAACCGGCAAAACCGGTGGATACGATTCTTTTAAACGGCTGTGAGTGTGAGCCTCTTTTGACGGCAGATCACCGGGTTCTTCTGGAGTATGCCGACGATGTGATTTTCGGTCTCAGGATGATTATCAAAGCGGTTGGCGCCCAAAAAGGCGTGATTGTCATCGAGGACAACAAACCGGATGCCATCGCCCTTATGCAGGAGAAGACGGCCGGCTGCAGCAATATGGAAGTGGTCGCGGCGAAAACGAAGTATCCCCAGGGCGCTGAGAAGATGCTGATCAAGCGTGTGACAGGCAGACAGGTTCCAAGGGGCGGACTGCCGGCGGATGTGGGATGTGTTGTCAGCAATATCAGCACCACGAAAGCCATCGCCGATGCCATTCAAAAAGGCATGCCACTGATAGAGCGTGTGGTAACGGTGACCGGGGAAAGACTGAAAAATCCGGGCAATTATATCGTAAAGATCGGTACCAACACAAAAGATCTGATCGATTACTGCGGCGGTGTGACAGGAGACGGCGAGGTTACGGTAAAGGCAGGAGGCCCGATGATGGGATTTGTCCTTTCCGATACCAATGTTCCCATCATGAAAGGGTCCAACGGCATCATTGTCGTCGATACGGATCATACGAAAGAGCAGTCCTGTATCAAATGCGGCCGATGCATGGATGTCTGTCCCATGGAGCTTTCTCCTTTGTATTTTGCTAAATTTGCCGATGAAAAGAACTGGCAGGGAATGAAAGAGAAAAACGTGATGGACTGTATCGAGTGCAGATGCTGTGAATATATCTGTTCCTCCAAGATTCCGCTGGTTGACAAAATCAAAGCCGGGAAAAATGAAGTAAGGGGGATGAAGTGATATGTTGATTACTGAATTGAAATCCAGAGAAACGATCGAATCACTGGCAGATGGACAAAAGGTGTTCATCATCAACTGCCTGGGGTGTAAAGAAGTTCATTTCCCGGAAAAAGAAGCAGTAAGCCTGCAAAAGGAACTGGCTGCAAAAGGAGAGGTGACCGGGATTCTCACCACCGATTACATATGCAATCCGGAAAACCTTGAGCTTCGTCTTTCAAAGCATAAAAAGGCGCTGGAAGAGGCCGATGTGATACTGGTATTCTCCTGCGGCGTAGGTGTGCAGACGGTGGCTGGATATCTGGAAGAGAAAAAGGTATATGCTGCCTGCGATACGTATCCGCTTCCGGGATTCCAGGGAGTGACGCCGCTGGAATATCAGTGTGATCAGTGCGGAGAGTGCTATCTGAACCTGACAGGGGGAATCTGCCCCATCACCGCCTGTTCCAAGAGTCTGGTAAACGGACCCTGCGGAGGTACCAAAAACGGCAGATGCGAAGTGGACAGCGATATGGAATGCGGCTGGGAACGCATCTACCGGCGTCTGGAACAGCTGGGACGTCTGGACGTCTTAAAAAGCCCTGTTCAGGTGCACAACTTTGCAACGGATGACGAAGTTTCTTAAAAATAGATAGGAGTAAGATAGAATGAAAATTACGGAATTATTTGAACGTGGTGAATTTGTTGTATCTGCGGAAGTTGGCCCGCCAAAGGGATTTCATGTGGAGCACCTGCTGGAAGAAGCCAAAACGTATTTGAGCGATATTACGGCTGTCAATGTGACAGATAATCAGTCTTCCGTTATGCGTCTGGGTTCCCTGGCAATGTGCAAAGCGCTGAAAGACGAAGGTCTGACACCGATCTATCAGCTGACCTGCCGTGACAGAAACCGGATTGCGCTGCAGTCGGATCTTTTAAGCGCGGCAATGTTTGGAATCGAGAACCTGCTTCTTCTGACCGGCGATCATACCAAGCTGGGCGATCATCCACAGGCCAAACCGGTGTTTGATCTGGATTCCGTTTCACTGATTCACGCGGTCACCAGACTGGAATCCGGCGTGGATCTGGGCGGAAATGAACTGGTTGGAGAACCGCCCAAATTTGCCAAAGGAGCCGTCGTATCGCCCTGCAGTGATTCGGTTGATGCGCAGCTGGCGAAAATGGAGCGTAAAGTACGCGCGGGCGCGGATTATTTCCAGACGCAGGCTGTCTTTGAGCCGGAGAAGTTCATTAAATTTATGGAAAAGGCAAAAGAGTTCGGCAAACCGGTTCAGGTGGGCATTATTATTCCCAAATCTGCCGGTATGGCGAAATTCATGAATAATAACGTTGCCGGTATCCATGTTCCCGATGAGATGATCGAGGAACTGGCGAAAGATAAGGAGAGAACCAAGGCGGGGATCACCGGTGTGGAGATTGCCGCACGGATTATCAAAGAATGCCGTCCCTACTGTCAGGGCGTCCATATCATGGCGCTTGGATGGGAATCCAAAGTACCGGAGCTTTTGAAACAGGCTGGAATCTGATATGGAAAATATATTGTTTATCAACGCCTGTGTCAGGCCGGAGTCACGGACATACCGGCTGGCACAGGAAGTACTGAAAAAGCTGAACGGGAAGAAAGAGGAAGTGTGCCTTTTTCAGGAAAATATTCCTGCGCTGGATCTGGAACTGCTGGAGAAAAGGAACCGGCTGCTTCAGGAAAGAAATTTTTCCGATCCCATGTTCCGCTATGCCGGACAGTTTGCCGCAGCTGATGATATTGTCATTGCGGCGCCCTACTGGGATCTGGCTTTTCCATCAGTTCTGCGGATATATCTGGAACATGTGACCGTTACTGGGGTAACATTTCAATATACGCCTGAAGGAATTCCGGAGGGGCTGTGCCGTGCAAAACGCATTATCTATGTGACGACGGCGGGCGGACCGGTCGGGAATCAGAATCTCGGGTATGATTATGTGAAATCCCTTGCCGGCACTTTTTACGGGATACCGGACGTCTTGTGTTTCAAGGCGGAAAACCTGGATATTGTGGGAGCGGATGTGGACGGCATACTTCAGGATGCGGTCCGCGATATTCGTCTTGCATCTCTGTGAGGAAAAAAGTATGGATCAGAAAGAAATAAAGGATACGTATCAGCAGCTGGGAAAAGAATTGAGAGAGTTGGGAGCCGGAAAGGTGATACTTTTAAGTTCACGGACGGATCCTGGATCCGGCTGCATCAGACTGGAGATTGTCACAGAAGGAATCCGCAAAAAAGAAGAAGTGCAAAAGCGGCTGCAGGACAGATGGCCGGATCTTCAGATACGGCTTCTGCGTATGGAAGACATAACCAGCGCCGGACAGATAGAGGAAATCGAAAATGATGGAATCAGAATCTGATAGATCAGAAGAAAAAGAGCCTGACTGAAAGGATTTTAACTTCCTTTCAGTCAGGCTCTTTACGTACGTTCAGTGTTTGGCATGTTTCAGTTCCATCATGACGCTTCGGACATTGGGGATTTTCATCAGTACCGGATACAGAAGCAGGGAGATAACCAGTCCGCTGACACCCTGTATGAGGTTGGGCAAAACGCTGGCCGCCGCTCCTGCAGGTCCGTAGAGAACGGCCTCACACAGAAAATACCCTCCGGCTACGAACAGAATGTCCACAATTCCTCCCAGGGCAACCGCGCTGTGATGCAGTCTGCCGTCCGGGGAGGCATGCCGGTAAATAAGGCCGCATACAAAAGCAATCATTCCTTTGACAGCAAAGGTAATCGGCACATAGATAAAGTAGCCGCCCAGCAGATCCGCCAGGGCGGAACCGATGCCTCCTGCCAGAAGTCCGTAAGCCGGGCCGAGGATGACGCCGGATAAAATGACGATGGCGTCGCCGGGATGAATATAGCCCTGGGTGCCCGGGGTGGGGATCCGGATGGACATGGTGGCCACACAGGCGAGAGCGGCAAGCAATGCTGTCATAATAATTTTTTTCAGTTTCAGATCCATAATCAGTCTCACTCCTTGTTCTGCTTATTTCTGAAGACAGTATATAACAGATGTGGCATGTTTTAAATGGCCAATTATGAAAAAAAGATACAGGCCAGATGAGAGAAAAAGATCCCGCTGTGAATATTTTTCACAGCGGGATCTTTTCAATATTACTATTTCAGCAAATCTTTTTTCGCAGCTTCCATCAGTTTATTCACTTCTGCAGTGATTTCCGGTTTTACTTCCGGTATTTCATCGTTTTTAATCAGTTCCATTGCACGGTCTGCTGCGCGCTCGGTAAGCGGTGTTTCGCCCATCTTGATCCAGTCGGCCCATACGCTGTCGAAACCGATGGAAGGCTGGAAGATTTCTCCTGAGTACAGATGATCGATGGTATGTTCCTGCTCGAGGAAGGTTTCATTGTCATTTACCACGTATCCCAGAGCTTCGATGCCCAGTTCCTCTTCATTGATGGTGAAAGGCTTCTGAGATTTGCGAATCATAGCCATCATCTCATTATCCAGAACAAGCTGGCTTAAGGAGCAGCACATAACGCTGGCGGTGCTTCCGAAACCGGTGATCAGTGTGGCGCCTGCCAGTCCGGGCAGAAGCGCATTGATCATCTTTTCGTAGCCGGCCTGTTCGTCCATTGCACAGCTGGTGCAGGACAGACCGTATACGTCGGACAGGAATCCGCAGTAATTTGCCAGCTGCACAGCCAATGCGCTGGAAATACCGGTCTCCGGAAGGCCCAGGATACTCTGGCTGTTCTTCATGTTGGCAAAGAATGTTCTGGAACCGTAGAACAGTACGCATTCCGGATTCATCAGGTAAGCTACGCAGGCAAAGGCCAGAATCTCAGCATGGGACTGGGCCACGGTACCGGCTACGGAAAGCGGCGAAGTCAGGCCTCCCATGGGAGCGGACAGGATACTGGTGGGAATACCGGCACGGATGATATATCCCATGGTATCGGTGATTTCCTTTGGCAGGAACAGAGGAGACTCCGGAGAGATGCCTACCATACCCATCGGATTGTGTGTCTGATCTTCTCCGCCGTAAATTTTAAACAGTTCGGCAATATATTTTGCATTGCTGGCGATAGAAATACCAGGGCCATAAATCGGTTTGTGAGAATACTGGAGCATAGTCGCCGTCTGCTGCAGCTGAGTAATCTCAGAGGGGACTTCACTGGGATAAATCAGAGCACAGGGAAGATCCAGTTCCGGGAGCTGATTCATGACACGAACGGTGTCTACCAGGTCGGACAGAAGACCGTTGCGTCTTTTTCCGGTTTTCATATCGGCGATCCAGGGAGCGCCGCCTGTGCTGTGGACAAAGGTTTTGCCAATTTCCATTTCTTTTTTCATGCCGGTGACGGGGGAGGTCATGGTGACCTTTCCCTTCTGGGCTTTCAGCATCTCTTCGATCAGTGAGTCGCTGAAATATACACGGTCGTCTTTTTGCGTACAGCCATGTTCACAGAGCATATCGCGTACGGCGGGGTCTTCTACCCGCATACCCAGTTTTTTCAGAATGTCAACGCCATACTGATGGAGTTTGGCAATTTCTTCATTGCTTACATAATTTAATCGTGGAATGTAGCTCATAAAAAAACCTCCCATTCTTGTTGAAATCTTCTTGAAACATGTGTGGTTCGAAAAAAAATTTATGCAAAACAGCATTTTGTTGATTAGTCTCATCATAACGTGTATGGGCAGCTTTGTCAATAATGCGGTGAAAAAGGGAAAAATATTTTTATAATCATGAAAAATAGAAAAAGATTGTAAAAATTCAAAAGACAGGAAAAGTAATAGATTTACATTTGCGGTTTCTTTCGTTATAATGGAAAAAAAAGACAAAAAAGGAAGGGGAGAATAAGGATTGGATAATCTGGATAAGATTGGTAGCAGTATTCGCAGCCTTCGAAAATCAAAGAAAATGACGCTGCAGCAGCTTGCGAAGGAAACAGGCCTTTCGACAGGGTATCTGAGCAATATTGAACGGAATATAACCAGCCCCACACTGATGAATATACAGAAAATATGCGATGTGTTTGACAGCTCTCTTAGTGATCTGCTGGAAAGAAACGCAGAAGAGCGTATCGTAATCCGCAGAGAGGACCGGGAAGTCATCTTGGACGAAGAGCAGGATATCCGGATGGAAACTATTGATTTTGGTATCGAAAATCTCTCCTTTATCTATACGGAACTGCCAAGGCAATCTGAAACCAGTGAGGAATGGTGGACTCACGAGTTCGGAGAAGTGGGCACGGTTCTGGAGGGGGAGCTGACGGTAAACATAGGCGGAGAAATTTTTGAACTGAAAGCCGGAGACACCATCTATGTAAAACCCCATACACGTCACTGTTACTATAATAAAAGTGAAACATCAAAAAGCGTGTCCTTTTGGACTCGATTCTGGGAAAAGACGCAGGACGGGCAGGAAAACTGATATAATTCTGCGAGAAAAGAAAGCCGTGATTCGATTCACGGCTCTTTTTTTGCCCATGTTTGTCGTTGGGTGAATTCATGCATGTGATACAATCGATAAAATTATTTATATATGAAAAATTATTGTTAAATTTCATAAGAAAAAAAGGAGAGAGCTTATGATGATTTTTTGATCTGTGGTAAAATTGATCGGGGAAAGTGGTTGAAAAAAACAGATTAGTGTGATATTATAACAAAAAAGAATCATGTGTGTGAAAAAAAATGTTGAAATTTAATAAGGAGAGAAAATGAAGGAATTAAGAGAAAGACAGTTAAAAGCATGTGAAGCATTGAAAAATGCAGGAATCGACAAAGCCATCATCGGCGATCCCATGTCCATTAATTACCTGACAGGAATCCATATCATTCCTTATGAAAGATATTACGGCCTGGTGCTGGATGCCAAAACTCAGGAACTGATCATGGTGAACCCCAGTGTGGATACGGGCTGTATGAAAGGTACCGTTCCGGAGAGAACGTATCTGGATGAAAACGGCCCCGGCGACATCGTCCGTGAAGTGGTGGGAAGCTGCAAAAAACTGGCTGTGGAAAAGAAGTATTTCTCCATGAGCGTGGGAGAAATGTTCGCTTCTTTGGACTGTGAGATCGTGGATCTTGGCGACTGTATCGCGCGCCTTAGAATGTACAAGGATGAGGCGGAAGTGGAGACGATGCAGTTTGCCGCAAAGATTGTGGATGAGGCCATTGCCTATGTGTCTGACAAGATCAAACCGGGCATGACGGAAAAAGAACTGAACATGATGCTGTACAGTTATATGGCCGGCTATCCGGGATTCATCACCGATGAATTTATCATCCTGGTTCTGGCGGCGGCCAATTCCGCCAATCCCCACGGGGCCAGCGGTGATTACGCGTTCCAGGAGGGCGATATCGTGCTGATGGATTTCTGCGCGTACTACAATTATTACTGGTCAGATATTACCCGTTGTCTGTTTGTGGGCAAAGTGGGCAATCCCAAACTGGCTGAAATCTATGATATCGTACTGAAGGCAAACCTGACGGCCATTGCGGCTGTAAAACCGGGTGTGAAGGCAAAAGATATTGACAAGGCCGCCAGAGATGTGATCACGGAGGCGGGATATGGAGAACTGTTCCTGCACAGAACCGGTCACGGTCTGGGCTTGAGCGTTCATGAAGAGCCGTACATCACTTCCGTCAATGAACTGGTTCTGGAAGAGGGCATGACCTTTACCATCGAGCCGGGAATCTACATCGAAGGTGTGGGCGGCGTCAGAATCGAGGACGATATTCTGGTAACAAAAGACGGCTGCCGGATTCTGACTTCCAGATCCAAGAGGCTGGAGGATCAGATCGTAAAAATCTGAGATGGAACCGGACGTATGAGAAAGGAGCTATAACATGGCTGTTGCAAAACAGGAAGGAAAACTGAAGAAAAATATAATAACACTATTGATTCTGATTATTTCAGGCGCGATGGTTTATGCATTGCCCTATTTCAGAAGCTACTATTACGATGCATTCGTGGAATGTTTCAATCTGACCGATACCCAGATGGGCGCGCTGGGAAGCGCATACGGAAGCTTTGCGGTGATCGCTTACTTCCTGGGCGGCTTCTGTGCAGACCGCTGGCCGGCTAAAAAGCTGCTGACCCTGTCTCTGGTATCCACCGGCGTCATGGGATTGATTCTGCTGCTTCGTCCACCTTACTGGGGACTGTTCGTCATTCACGCGCTGTGGGGCATTACCTCCATCCTGACCTTCTGGAACGCGCTGGTAAAAGCCCTTCGTTCCATCGCTTCTTCTTCCGAACAGGGCCGTGTGTTCGGTCTGTTTGAAGGAGGCCGCGGAATCACCAACATGGTGCAGTCAGCGCTGATCCTGGCCCTGTTCGGTGTGGTATCCAACAACGTGTCCACCAGTGCCGGACTGAATGCGGTTATCATCGCTTATTCCGTGGTAACCATCCTGCTGGGCCTTCTGGTATGGATCTTCTACAAAGAAGGAGAGTTCAAACGGGAAGTCAAAGCGCTGGTCAATGTACCGGAACTGAAACGTGTACTGAAGATGTCCACCACATGGCTTCACGTGCTGATCATCTTCTGCTCCTACGCAATGTGCTGCAGCTATTTCTATATCACACCTTATACCACAGAGGTATTCGGAGCGACAGCGGTAATCGGCGCCGCGATGGGTTACTTTTCACAGTATGCCCGTCCCATCGGATGTTTCGTATCCGGTTTTGCCGCTGATAAGATCGGTTCTTCCAAAGTCTGCGCCATCGCTTACGTGATTATGATCATCGGTATGCTGGGCATCATCCTGACGCCGGGCAAAGCTTCCCTGATCTGGCTGCTGCTGGTGGCATGTGCCGCTGTGTATGCGTCCATGTATGCCTGCCAGTCCATGCATTTTGCCATCATGGAAGAGGGAGACTATCCGGAAGAAACCACAGGTACGGCTACCGCTATCCTGACTCCCCTTGGTTACAGTGTGGAAGCGATCGCTCCGCTGGTTGCAGGTATGTGTCTGGACAGATGGGCGGGAGCGCAAGGTTATAAAGTATTCTTCGTGATCCTGACGATCACAGCCTGTGTCGGTTTGGTGGCTACGCTGCTTTGGATGGCAAAAACCAAAGACAGACGCAAAGAAATACTTGCGAAGAAATAATACATATGATAAAAATAACATAAGAACACAAAGAGAAAAGGGATTGCTGCAAAAAATGCGGCAATTCCTTTTTGACGCAGTCCGATTCGAAAATGTGGGAGGGCAGGCGATGGACAGTTATAACAGAAGAGTGCTGGATCTGGCCATGGGCGCGGGAAAAATTCTGCTGCAAAGCGGCGCGGAGATATTCCGTGTGGAGGAAACCATCCGGCGGATCTCAAGGCATTACGGGGTGGAGAACAGCAATGCTTTCGTGCTCAGCAACGGTATATTTCTGACAGGACAGGATCAGATGGGAGAGATGTATGCTTATGTAAAGCATATTCCCATCAGCGGGACACAGCTGAATAAAGTGGATGCGGTAAACCGGCTTTCCAGGGAGATCGAGCAGGGACTTGATCTGGAACTGGCGGAAAAGAAGCTGCGTCATATCAAAATCATGCCGGGAAAGAAGCCGCTGACCCTTGTGGGCGCCTCGGCAGTGGGGGCCGGCGCTTTCTGCTATATCATCGGCGGAATGGCCGGCGACTGTCTGGCGGCGGTTCTGGCCGGCGGCATCGTCGGCTTATATCAGATCCTGATGGGGCGGAGAAAGAAAGCCACATCGAAACTGGCTTTGAATCTTGTGGGGGCTTTTCTGGCCACGGCGTTAAGTCTGTTGTTTTACCGTCTTCGGATTGGATTGGATTACCGGGCTATCACGGTAGGCGCCATCATGCCCATGCTTCCCGGCGTTTCTTTTGTCACTTCCATTCGGGAACTGGCCAACGGAGATTACATCGCCGGAACGATTCGTCTGCTGGACACACTGCTTGTGACAGCTGGCATCGCCATGGGCGTGGGTCTGTTTTATATACTCTATTATGAAATAACCGGAGGGTATATGTTATGATGGTAGATGCGCTGATTCAGTTTGTGGCGGCTTTTTTCGGCACCATTGCTTTTTCTGTGATCTTTTTTGTTCCCCGGGAGCACTATCTGGGCTGTGGAATGATCGGGGGACTGGGCTGGCTTTTTTACTGGTGCCTTACGGCTCATCTGGGGCTGTCCTATCTGGGCGGAACTTTTTTCGCAGCGGTTTTTGTGGTGCTGCTCTCCAGAATATGCGGCGTGGCGGTTAAGTGCCCCGCCACGGTGTTTCTGTCTCCCGGTATCTTCCCTTTGGTTCCCGGAGTCAGAATCTACTGGACCGTTTACTCCATGATTATCGGAGAGATGGAGCAAAGCTCCTCTTATGGACGGCAGACCATCGGAACTGCCATCGCCATCGTGCTTGCGATTATATTTGTGTTTGAGATCCCCCAGCCATGGATCGGAGCTATCGGCAGGAAAGTGGCGGTAAAAGAAAGAAAAAGAAAAGAAAAAGAACTTCCGGATGAAGAGGAATGATATCCTTCATCCGGATTTTTTCAGTATAAATAATTTGAATTAACGATAAAAAATTTCTATTAGTCATAATAGATTTTTCTTACCAATTTTGTCAAAAAAAATGTATAATGGGGGATGCCAAAATAAGTGAGAAAGAACGAAGGATAAAGATGACGGACATCATAAAAAATACAGAAAGCAAAAAAATACGAACAGTAGGGATAGATATCGGTTCCACCACCACAAAGATGGCGGTGCTGGATACGCAGAAGAACGAGGTGCAATACAGCGCTTACCGAAGGCATCACGCGGATCAGGCGGGCAGTGTTGTCCGTATGATGGAAGAACTGGAAAGTCAGTTTCCGAAAGAAGAGTTTTACTTCTCTTTGACAGGATCCGGAGCCAAACCCATCGCGGAAGCTTTAAAGATCCCATTTGTGCAGGAAGTAGCCGCCAATGCGGAAGCTTTAAAAAGCAGATACCGCAGAGTGGGAAGCGCCATCGAGCTGGGCGGACAGGATGCAAAAATGATTTTTTTCAGGACTGCCAGCGACGGCGCTCTGCAGGTGGCGGATATGCGCATGAACGGCAGCTGCGCCGGCGGGACGGGAGCCTTCATCGATGAGATTGCTTCCCTGCTGAAGGTCCCGGTACAGGACTTCAACGCGCTGGCAGAGCAGGGAACCTGCGTCTATGACATTTCCGGCCGCTGCGGCGTCTATGCCAAGACAGATATTCAGCCTCTGTTAAACCAGGGTGTGGCGAAAGCCGATCTGGCGCTTTCGGCCTTTCACGCCATAGCGAAACAGACCATAGGAGGACTGGCCCAGGGCCTTACCATTACCAAACCGGTGGCTTTTGAAGGGGGTCCCTTGACTTTTAATCCTGCTTTGATCCGTGTGTTTGCCCAGCGTCTGGAGCTGACGCAGGAGGAGATCCTGATCCCGCCCCATCCGGAACTGATGGTGGCCTACGGAGCGGCGGTGATGGCAGAGCGTATGTTTGAGAGAGAAAGCGTCCCCCTTTCGCCGGCTCTGGTCCGACAGGAAATAAGAGAAAGGAAAATCGGAGACAAAGATAACGGCGGTAAGGATGCGAAGCCTTTTTTTGTGTCGGAAGAAGAAAAGCGGGAATTTGAAATGCGTCACGGCAAATTGCCATTGCGGTGGAAAAAACCTGAGGCAGGGGAGGAGGTCTGCGCTTACCTTGGCATCGATTCCGGAAGTACGACGACAAAGTTTGTGTTGATGGATGACAGGGAAGAGATCCTGGGATCCTTTTACGCGCCCAACGAAGGGGAGCCGCTGCAGGTGGCGAAGAGGGCGCTGATAAAGATCCGCGACCAATATCGCCAGGCAGGCGCCAGACTTAAGATTCTGGCAGCAGGGACGACCGGTTACGGGGAGATGCTCTTTGCCAGGGCCTTTCAGGCCGAGTATCACACCGTGGAAACGGTGGCTCATGCCAGAGCGGCGGAAAAATACGTGAAGGATGTTTCTTTTATCCTGGATATCGGCGGACAGGACATGAAAGCCATGTGGCTGGATGGAGGGATTATCACCAACATCCTGGTGAACGAAGCATGTTCCTCCGGATGCGGATCTTTTCTGGAAAACTTTGCTTCATCACTGAATATTCCCACAGCAAAGATTGCAGAGGCTGCTTTTTCTTCAGCCCATCCTGCGGCGCTGGGCAGCCGGTGTACGGTGTTTATGAACAGCAGCATCATCACGGAGCAGCGGAACGGAAAAGGACCCCAGGATATCATGGCAGGACTTTGCCGGTCTATTATCGAAAACGTTTTCACCAAGGTGGTGCGCCTTTCTAACCTGGATTCCCTGGGGGAACGGATCGTGGTGCAGGGCGGAACTTTTGAGAACGATGCCGTACTGAGGGCTATGGAAGAGTATACGGGAAGGAAGGTGACCCGGGCCCCCTATCCGGGACTGATGGGAGCCATCGGGGCGGCGCTGCTTACCAGGGAGCAGTATCAGAAAAATCCGGGGAACCGGACATTTATAGATCTGAATGAGCTGGAGAGCTTTTCCTATCATCAGGAAGCCAACGCTCCCTGCCCCTTTTGTGCCAATCACTGTAAGCGGACGATCCTGACATTTTCCAACGGGAATTCCTGGATTACCAATAACCGCTGCGAGCGGGGCGAAATCCTGGGAGATCCCAAAGACACAAAGGTGAAAAAGCAGCTGAAGGATACGGTGGCGCGGGCGACTTCCGTGCCGAATCTGTACCGGGTGAGAGAAAAGCTGCTGTTTCGGAAATACTCCTGTCCGGAACCGGCAAAGACAAGAGATATCACCATCGGGCTTCCCCGCGTGCTGGCATTCTGGGAGACGATGCCTTTCTGGCGGACGTTTCTTCGGGCGCTTGGTTTTCGGGTGATCGTCTCTGATGTCAGCACCAGGCGGATTTACGAAAGCGGCCTTTCCGCCGTCACTTCAGATACTGTATGTTTTCCGGCCAAGCTGGTACACGGACATATCCGCAACCTGGTGCAAAAAGGGGTGGACCGGATTTTTATGCCCTCCGTGACCACAGTGCCCTCGGAGAATCAGGAGAAGACAAGCCAGTCCATGTGCGCGGTGGTAAAAGGGTATCCTCTGGTGGTGGGCAATTCGGACCATCCCCAAAAACAGTGGGGTATCCCTTACGATGCGCCGCTGTTCCACTGGTACACGAAAGAGGATCAGGAACGTCAGCTGAAAGAATATATGAAAGCCAGATTTCAGATCCCGGAAGAAGAGACGGCAATTGCCGTCGAGGCCGGGAATCGGGCGCAGGAAGTATTCCGCAGAGAGCTTAAGGAGCGGGGCAGAAAAATTCTAAACGAGGTAAAGCGGGAAGGAAAATTTGCGGTGGTTCTGGCCTCCCGCCCCTATCAGAATGATACGCTGGTCAATCATGAACTTCCGGAAATTTTCACCGGCATGGGAATCCCTGTGCTGACGGCGGATTCTCTGCCGGAGGAGGAGAACGTGGACTTAAGCTGCAGCCGTTTGGATATCGTCAATAATTTCCACGCAAGGATGCTTTCTTCCGCCGTCCTGACAGCCAGGGAAAGCGCACTGGAATACGTTCAGATCGTCAGTTTTGGCTGCGGCCATGACGCCTACCTTTCCGATGAGATCGTACGGCTGATGCATGAGATATCAGGAAAGACGCCGCTGATTCTAAAGGTGGATGAAAGCGATATCCAGGGCCCTCTGCGTATCCGGATCCGTTCCTTTCTGGAGACGGTGTCCATGAGAAGGGAACGGGGCCAGAGCCTTTCGGTGAAAAGTCCGGGCGATCCGTATCCGGTCAAATTTGAAAAAAAGGACAGGCAGGATAAGATTGTTCTGGTTCCCAATACGTCCCATGCGTTCTGCCGGCTGATGTCGGCGGCCATGGCGGGACAGGGGATCCGGACGGTGCCGCTGGCCGTCGGACGGCAGGAAGCCATCCGCATGGGAAAAAAATACGTGCACAATGATATCTGTTTTCCTGCACAGATCGTCATCGGAGAGATCCTCTCCACGCTGCGAAGCGGTCAGTATGATGTAAAACGTACGGCGGTGGCCATGGGGAAATATGTGGGCGACTGCCGTCTGACCCACTATGGGGCTCTTTTGCGCAAAGCTTTGGATGACGCCGGATTTTCCCAGGTTCCCATCCTCACCAATGACGATGAGGACAGCCATAGTCTGCATCCGGGATTTCATATGAATCTTTCTTCCAGCCTGAAGATTGCTTTCGGCCTGCCGATGATCGATGTGCTGGAAGAACTTCTGCGGAAGATCCGCCCTTATGAGACGAAGGAAGGCAGCGCGCAGAAAGCCTTTGACGTTGCCATGGATGATGTGATAACGGGGATAGAAAAGCATGGTATTTCCGGTGCGCTCAGAGGTTTTAAGAAAGCGGTAAAACGGATGGGACAGGTGTCTTACGACCGGTCTGCCCTGCGGCCGCGTGTTCTGATCGTGGGAGAATACCTTCTGAATTTTCATCCGGGGGCAAACCACGATATCGAAGAATATCTGGAAAAGAACGGATTTGAGATTATCGAAGCAAGGATGACGGACGTCATACAGAAAACGTACTTTTATCAGGATTGTCAGATCCGGGAATATCGCGTAGACAGACCGCTTTTAAAAAAAATCTGGTACCGGTCTGCGGATCTGGCGTTTCATCTGGCTCATATGCTGACGGACCGGATCGCGTCTGCCCATCCCCTGTATGAGAAGGCGGCGCGGATCGAGGAACTGGCAAAGGAAAGTGACCCGGTCATTCCCCATACCTTTGACGCGGGGGAAGGCATTCTCATTCCGGGGGAGATTCTCCATCACGCAGGAAAAGGATGCAGAACTTTCGTCATCCTTCAGCCCTTTGGCTGTCTGCCCAATCATGTGGTGGGGCGGGGAATCTCCAAAAAGATCAAGGAAATCTATCCGGACGCGCAGATCCTGCCGCTGGATTACGATCCGGACGTCAGCTTTGCCAATATCGAAAACAGATTGCAGATGCTGGTCATGAATATCAAAAAGTAAAAAGCACAGGAGGTATTTTGTCTATGAAATCATTTCGAAAAGAACTGCATTTTCATCTGCCCACCAGAAGGGGGCTGGTGAACATCACCGGTGACGTGCAGGAAGCGGTGACACAAAGCGGCGTAAAGGAAGGGCTGGTTTTAGTCAATGCCATGAACATTACAGCCAGCGTATTTATCAACGATGACGAAAGCGGACTGCATCAGGATTATGAAAAATGGCTGGAAGGTCTGGCTCCGGAAAAACCCTACAGTCAGTACCGCCACAACGGATATGAGGACAATGCGGACGCCCATCTGAAACGGACCGTTATGGGTCGGGAGACGGTGGTGGCCATCACCGGCGGACGGCTGGACTTTGGAACCTGGGAACAGATCTTTTATTATGAGTTTGACGGGAAGCGTGACAAAAGAGTTTTAATCAAGATTATAGGAGAATAGATGTATTCTATTCATCTTTAACCTGCCAATTTTTCATTGACAAAAAAAGTATATGTTGGTAGAATAATTGGCAGAGTATTTAACGCAGTAGCGAAAGAAAGCAGGAATTGTTTATGAAACGCAGGGTATTATCCATCTTAGTTGATAACACGTCAGGCGTACTCAGCCGTGTGGCCGGACTGTTCAGCCGCAGAGGCTACAATATCGACAGTATCACGGCAGGCATCACCACCAATCCGCAGATTACCCGGATGACCGTGGTATGCAGCGGGGACGATTTGGTGCTGGAGCAGATTACAAAACAGCTGGCCAAGCTGGTGGATGTGCGCCACATCAAGGTGCTCAAACCGGGCGAGAGCGTCAACCGGGAGCTGATGCTGATCAAGATCAAAGTGATGCCGGAACAGAGACAGAATATTACTTCTATCGCCCAGATTTTCCGGGCCAAGATCGTGGATGTGGGAAAAGAATCCATGGTCATCGAGGTAACGGGCGAGCAGAGAAAACTGGAAGCATTTCTGGATATCCTTGATGAATATGAGATTTTGGAGCTGGCCAGAACGGGTCTGGCAGGTCTGTCCAGAGGCGCGGACGACGTTCAGTATTTATAATTACGTTTGCTGGAGGAGTCATCCCCTAACATATAAAAACTATACAACCAGGAGGAAGAAAAATGGCAGCAAAAATTTATTATCAGGAAGACTGTAACCTTTCCATGCTGGAGGGAAAAACGATTGCGATTATCGGATACGGAAGCCAGGGCCATGCCCATGCGCTGAACGCGAAGGAATCCGGATGCAACGTTATCATCGGACTTTATGAAGGAAGCAGATCCTGGGCAAAAGCAGAAGCACAGGGATTTGAGGTTTATACAGCTGCAGAAGCTGCAAAACGTGCCGATATCATCATGATCCTGATCAATGATGAGAAACAGGCTCAGATGTATAAGGAATCCATTGAGCCCAATCTGGAAGAGGGCAACATGCTGATGTTCGCACATGGATTCAACATTCATTTCGGATGTATCGTACCGCCGAAGAATGTGGATGTGACCATGGTAGCGCCCAAAGGACCGGGCCATACCGTAAGAAGCGAATATCAGGCCGGAAAGGGTGTTCCCTGCCTGGTTGCAGTTGAGCAGGATGCCACCGGAAAAGCGCTGGATACCGCTCTGGCTTATGCGCTGGCCATCGGCGGCGCAAGAGCAGGCGTGCTGGAGACTACTTTCCGTACAGAGACAGAAACAGACCTGTTCGGTGAGCAGGCGGTTCTCTGCGGCGGCGTGTGCGCTCTGATGCAGGCTGGTTATGAGACGCTGGTGGAAGCCGGATACGACCCGAGAAACGCATACTTTGAGTGTATCCATGAGATGAAACTGATCGTCGATCTGATTTATCAGTCCGGTTTTGCCGGAATGAGATACTCCATCTCCAATACAGCGGAATACGGAGATTACATTACCGGACCGAAGATCATCACAGAGGACACCAAGAAAGCGATGAAGAAGATCCTGAGCGATATCCAGGATGGTACTTTCGCCAAAGACTTCCTGCTGGATATGTCTTCCGCAGGCGGACAGGTTCACTTCAAGGCTATGAGAAAACTGGCTGCCGAGCATCCGTCAGAGATCGTCGGCAAAGAAGTTCGCGAGCTGTACAGCTGGAGCGATGAAGACAAACTGATCAACAACTAAAGATCATACAGATCAATTAAGGGCTGCCGCATATGCGGCAGCCCTTAACTGATATCAGACAGCGGTGGTCAGGGAAAGAAATTCCTGTACCGCTTTGTTTTTTGCGGCTGTTTTCTGACAGGCAAAGCCAATCTGTCTTTTCTGTACCGGTATGTTCAAAGGGATTTCCACCAGTTCCCCGGTGGTCAGTTCTCGGGTGACAAACTGTTTGATGACGCAGGCGATCCCAAGGCCGATTTTTGCAAACTCGATCAGAAGATCCATGGTGGATACTTCCAGGGCGTTTTCTGTGGAAATATGGTTTAACGCCAGATAAGCGTCCATATACCGGCGGGTAATGTTTTCTTTGTCCAAAAGCATCAGATTGGCATTTCGGAACAGATCGTCTCCCCGCATACGCAGATTGTCCAGGTATGACCGGGAAGCGACAAGGATATCCTCGATCTCTCCCAGAGGCTGGAAATGAACATGATACAGATGTTCCGGACGGCCGATCAGCCCCAGATCAATTTCATTCTCTGTCAGAAGCTGCAGCGTACGGTTGCTGGACTGGCATTCGATGGTGATCCGGATGTGGGGATGGTTCCGGATGAATGTTTCCAGAAAAGGCAGGAGGGTAAACCGGCATAAGGTGGTGCTGACGCCGATGCGGATGTGGCCCATGTTCAGATCCTTATACCGTTTTACTTTTTCCTCGCCCAGCTGGATGGAAGAAAAGGCGCTTTTTATGTGATCATAGAGGATCTGGCCTTCCTCTGTGAGGGAGACGCCGCGGGAACTGCGAAGAAACAGGGTAGTATTCAAACTTTGCTCCAGTTTCTGAACCGCTTTGCTGACGGCGGGCTGACTGATAAACAGTTCCGATGCCGCTCTGGAGATGCTTCCGGTGTTGGCAACCATATAAAAGATCCGATACAGCGACAGATTTTGTTCCATAATCAGTCTCTCCTTCCATAGATATAACCATAAGTTATATTGAATATATTTTTTATGTATTTGTATTATATCTTCTCCTGTGATAAAATACAAGCAGATGAAAGAATCTCAAGGAGGAAAAAAACATGGGAATGACAATGACACAGAAGATTCTGGCAGCCCATGCAGGCCTGGACTGTGTGGAAGCGGGCCAGCTGATCGAGGCCGATCTGGATCTTGTGCTGGGAAATGATATTACGTCTCCGGTGGCCATCCACGAGATGGATAAGATGACAGTGGATACGGTTTTCGACAAGGATAAAGTGGCGCTGGTTATGGATCATTTTATCCCCAATAAAGATATTAAATCGGCGGAGCATTGTAAATGCGTGCGGGAATTTGCATGCAGACATGATATCACCAACTATTTTGATGTGGGACAGATGGGAATCGAGCATGCCCTGCTGCCGGAGAAAGGCCTTACGGTGGCGGGCGACGTGGTCATCGGCGCAGACTCCCATACCTGTACCTATGGGGCGCTGGGCGCTTTTTCCACCGGAGTGGGAAGTACGGATATGGCGGCCGGTATGGCAACCGGAAAGGCATGGTTCAAGGTGCCTTCTGCCATTAAATTTAATCTGACCGGGAAACCGTCCAAATGGGTCAGCGGAAAGGACGTGATCCTGCATATCATCGGCATGATCGGTGTGGACGGCGCGAGATATAAATCCATGGAGTTTGTGGGAGACGGCGTGGCCAATCTGTCCATGGACGACCGCTTTACCATTGCCAACATGGCTATCGAAGCGGGCGGCAAAAACGGCATTTTCCCGGTGGATGACAAAGCCATAGCATATATGAAAGAGCATTCCAAAAGGGAATACAAAGTATATGAAGCGGATGCAGACGCAGTGTATGACGAGGAATACACCATTGATCTGTCACAGTTAAAGCCCACCGTAGCGTTTCCCCACCTTCCGGAAAATACCAAGACGATCGACGAGATCACGCAGGATGTGGCGATCGATCAGTCTGTCATCGGCTCCTGCACCAACGGAAGAATCGATGATCTGCGTACAGCGGCTGCCATTTTGAAGGGCAGGAAAGTGAAAAAAGGCGTGCGCTGTATCGTGATTCCGGCCACCCAGGCCATCTATCTGCAGGCCATGGAGGAAGGCCTGCTGAAAATCTTCATAGAGGCGGGCGCCGTAGTCAGCACACCTACCTGCGGCCCCTGCCTGGGCGGCTATATGGGTATCCTGGCGGAGGGAGAACGCTGTATCTCCACCACAAACAGAAACTTTGTGGGAAGAATGGGCCATGTGAAATCAGAAGTATACCTGGCGAGTCCGGCGGTGGCGGCAGCCAGTGCGGTAACCGGAAAAATTTGCGCACCGTCAGAGTTAGGTTTATAGGAGGACAGAATATATGAAAGCGAATGGAACAGTATTCAAATATGGAGACAACGTGGATACGGACGTTATCATTCCGGCGCGTTATCTCAATTCTTCTGATCCGGCGGAGCTGGCGACGCACTGCATGGAAGATATCGACAAGGATTTTGTCAAAAAAGTGAAAAAGGGAGATATCATCGTGGCGGACAAAAACTTTGGCTGCGGCTCTTCCAGAGAGCATGCTCCCCTGGCGATCAAGGCGGCCGGCGTCAGCTGTGTCATCGCCGATACCTTTGCCCGTATCTTTTACCGGAACGCCATCAATATCGGACTTCCCATCATCGAATGTCCGGAGGCATCCAGAGGCATCGAAAACGGAGACGAGGTGGAAGTGGATTTTGACAGCGGCGTGATCACCAATAAGACAAAGGGAACTTCTTTTAAGGGACAGCCTTTCCCGGAGTTTATGCAGAAGCTGATTTCCAGCGGCGGCCTGGTGAACTATATCAATGAAAAATATCAGTAATTTAGTAAGTAGGTAATCATCCGTATCTACCTATTCATCTCCGCATTTGATAAAATAGCTACAAATGATGGAGGTGATACCAATTAATACAAATGAAAATGCAGCTTCGAAAGCGGCGCTTTGGGCAGATCGG
>DSTFC04002__coassemble_619_pt1 | contig 51196 bp, 51 predicted proteins | sample DSTFC04002__metabat2_high_PE_045 | metagenome-assembled genome bin DSTFC04002
AGCATTCAAAAAGTTTAGGGAGACTCATAGGTGATGGAAAAATGGACTGTAGAAATTACTCAGACAGCCCTTGACGATATGGAAGGGATCTATGATTATATAGCGTTCTTCTGGCAGCGGAGAATGCTATGGGTCAATATGACCGTATTGCAGATGCAATTCTCACTTTGGAAAGTAATCCTGAGAGATGTCCGGTTTTCGAGGTAGATCCGGATAAAGTGACAGTCACAGATGTGTTATATGGAGCTTCAAATGTGCATGCAAGACTGAAGGCAAGGCATATGGCAGGTGGTCTTTGAGATCATCTGCTGTATTTAAAATCAGAAGGAGTATTTAAAAATTTACCGTGTGATCAACCGATATCAGGATATAACAAGAATTTTTGAGTGATAACACAAACATGCCCCTGAAACGAGGTGCGAAATGATAGAAGTAGAGATTAAACTTGCAGTGACGGATTCTGTTGCCGTCCGCACAAAGCTTTTGCAGATTGGGTTTGTGGAGAACAGAAAAATAGAAGAGCACGATATCTATTTTGATAATGAAAAAGGGTATGTTCGGGAGAACGGATGCGCCCTGCGGGTTCGAGAAACGAAAGATTTGTACAGCAAAAGAGTTAATGCACAGATTAACTTTAAAGGGAAGAAACTGGACAGCCAGACGATGACCAGACAGGAACTGGAGACCAGTGTGGAGAATGCAGATGTGTGCAGGAGAATCCTGGAGGAGATCGGTTATAATCCGGTTATTCCCAAGGTGGTAAAAATACGTCAGATGCTGCAAAAGGATAAAGTGACGGCTTGTCTGGACCAGGTACAGGATCTGGGAGATTTTCTGGAACTTGAGATTCTGGTGGAAACGGAAGAGGAAAGGGAAGATGCCCTTGGAAGAATAGAAGATATCCTGAAGCAGTTGGGATATTCTATTGGAGATACGTTACAAACATCTTATTTATCGCTGCTGCAGAAGAAAATCTTGTAAAGTTCAATCAGCAATTGAATGACAGGGATATGGTTCTGTGTTATCATGATTATGAAAATAAAATGTGACTGTAAGTGATGAGTTATCGTGAAGAACGGAATTTATAAGGGAAGGGATCAGTATGGAAAAATTCAAATATCCTGTGCTGGATGCGAAGCGGACCGGAAGGAAAATAAAGGAAGCGTGCAGGCAGAAAAATTTGTCTGTACGTGAGATTCAAGAATTTCTCGGATTAGGATCATTTCAGGCTGTATACCGCTGGTTCAGCGGTCACTCCCTTCCTTCCCTGGATAATATGTATGCGCTCAGTCAGCTGCTGCAGAAACCTATGGAATCTCTGTTGGTTTCGGTAAAGGAACCGGCTTCCGCCGATATCCGGACGCTGCCGTCTGGCAAGGCGCTGGAAAAAAGACTGACATATTACTGGCAGAGTCTGATCTCCAAGGCTGCATAAACCAATGTATTTTTTAATTGATTTTGAGAATACGGGCAGCAGCGGATTAAAAGGAGTGGAATATCTCACAGAGGAGGATAGAATTTGTATTTTTTTCAGTCAGTGCTGTGGAAAAATAGAGAAGGGGCTTCTCCGGCGGATCATGGAATCCCGATGTGAAATAGACGGTGTAAAACTGGCTAGAAATGGAAAGAATGCACTGGATTTCTACATTGCCTCCAGATTGGGGGAAGTGTTCGGTGCAGGGTATGAAGGTAGAGTTGCGATTGTCAGTAAAGATAAGGGTTTTAAGGCTGTGCAGGATTACTGGAAGCAGTCAGACAGATGCAGACAGAATATTGTTCTGAGTGCGACGATAGAACAATGCATTGCTTCGGCAAATGAAAATAATGAAAGAACCAGAAAGATCCAGGAAGATCTAAAAACAGTAACTCTGGAGCAGATGGTGGCGGAGGCTGGAAAAAGAAATGTGCTCTGCCGCCGGATTCAAAGCAAAATTGCGGATCCTGTCAGTGAAGAAGATATGGCAGCTGTAATGAAAATACTGGAGATGAAAAAAAGCAAAAAAGAGCAGTATATATCCTGTCTGAAATTTCTCGGAAGAGAAAATGGAAGAAGGATTTACCATATGATAAGAGAAATAGAAAGCAGGAAAGGTGAAAAAAGATATGGAATACAGACGTTTTGACAACACGGTTATCCTGAGACTGGATCCGGATGAAGAGATATGTGAGCAACTGATGAAAGTTGCCGTAAGAGAAAGGATTAGACTGGCATCGATCAGCGGTCTGGGAGCGGTGAAGGAGCTTACCACAGGCGTATTTGACACGGTGACGAAGGAGTACCATGCCAATGATTTTCAGGGGGCATTTGAGATCGTTTCCCTGACAGGAACGATCACGCAGAAAGATGGGGAGGTGTATCTGCATGCACATTTAAGCGCAGGGGATGCGAAAGGAAATGTATTCGGCGGTCATCTGAACCGGGCGATTGTCAGCGCTACGGCGGAAATTATTCTTCAGGTGTTTCCGGGACAGGTGGGCAGGAAATTCAGTGAAAAGATTGGACTGAACCTGTTTGAATTTTAGTGGAGGAACGAAGGATGCACGTGACAGATAAACTTACAAGGCCATTGACAGAAGCAAAGTATCTGAATGCGGATAATGTCGACCGATATCGGAGCATTATGCGCATTTTTTATGAAAATTATGAGAAGCTGCGGTACTGGTTGTATCAGGAAGAAGTATATGAGGAAATGAGAAGAGATCCTTATTTTGCAGATTACCGGATGGAGCAGTGCCAGCAGGATCTTGCCATGCTGACGGAATGGAAAAATCTGAATACCATTCAGGATACACGCAAAGTTGCTTCCATCGAAGAGTTTAAGAATAAGAAATTCCGGTATCAGATGTCGGAATACAGTGTGGAAATCGAGCGCCTTGTGCTGCGTTTAGAAAATCTGTTCGTGGAAGGGGCTTCCCTGGAGCCCACATTGCTGGAACGGCTTCGCATTCATGTGGAGAAGTTTTCAGGGATGGCCGGTCAGGATGCCGGGACGGTATATACATGGTGGAGCGATTTGAATAACGACTTTATCCGTCTAAATCAGAATTATCAGGATTATATCCGTGATCTGAACAGTGTGAAGGCGGAGGAAATGATGCGGACAAAGGAGTTCCTCGTTTTCAAGGATAAGTTGGTAGAATATCTAAGAAACTTTGTGAAAGGTCTGCAGAAAAATGTGGGGGTCATTGAAGAGACGCTGCGTCTTCTGGAGCCGGAGATTCTCGGAGCGGTACTGGAGAAGGTGAACGACTACGAGATGTCCATTCCCAGGATGGATGTGGAAGTTTCCCGGGAAATGATCGAGGAGAAAACCAGGGGACGTTTCAAGAGTATTCGGAATTGGTTTGTGGCTGAGGGGAGCCAGGAGAACGAGGCAGGCAGGCTTTTTGACGCTACCAATGAAATTATCCGCAGGATTACGCGGTATGCGGCGCAGCTTAGTGAAAAGAATGCGCTGGGGGCCAATCGCAGGGAAGAATACAGAAAAGTAGCAGAGATTTTTCTGAAGTGTGAAAATCTACAGGAGGCTCACCGAATGTCAGCCATGGTATTTGGCCTGGAGAAGCCCTTCCATTTGAAGGCGGCAGCGGACCGTGAGACGGACAGCATGAATCAAAGTGTTTATGAGGAGCCTGCGGCAGAGATTCTTTTACGTCCTAGAATTCGTAATTACGGAGAAAAATCAAAACGCACTTCTATTCGCGACAATGCCAGAGAAAAGGAAGAGACAAGGCGGGCGGCTGTGGAACAGATGAAAAAAGACTGGGAGAAGCTGGAGACGTTGGAAAAAAACGGCAGGATTGATTTTGACAGTCTTCCTGTGATCGAGGCCAGAGTCCGGGAGATTCTGTTGAAATGGTTGTCCGACGCTTTGGAGGACAGCGACCATTCCGCGCGGGCGGAGGATGGAAGGGAATTTATGCTGGATATGACACATGTTGATGAACAATGTGTGGTGCACTGCGAGGATGGAAATTTTACAATGCCAAAACTGAGTATCGTATTTCAGGAAGGAGCAGTCAGATGAAAGAACTGGAAACGCTGCTGGCAAGGCGTTGGGTACTGAAAGCGGAAGATCGGGAACTGTATTACCGCATCAGAGACTCTATTGGTGAGATCCGGAAATTTGCGACGGAAAAAATGGGATGCCAGGTAGTTGAAAATGCGCTGTTGGTGAAGTTGGAGAAGATTCCGGCATTGGCGGAGAGTTTTATGGGAATTGAAGATTTCCATACGAAAGAAGAATATGCTTATTTATGCATGCTTCTGATGTTTCTTGAAGACAGGGATGCCCAGGAACAGTTTATTCTTTCTCAGCTGACGGAATATATCGAGGCAAATATGCCGGGCGGAGGAATCGACTGGACGTTATATGTCAGCCGGAGAAAACTGGTAAAGGTATTGAGGTATGCTGTCGGTCAAGGCATCTTAAAGGTGACAGATGGCAGCGACGATACTTTTATGGATCGGGCGGGAGGGGAAGTCCTCTATGAAAATACCGGGGCTTCCCGATATTTTATGCGAAATTTCAGCAGAGATATTATGGAATATACGAAACCGGAGGATTTTCAGGAGAGCGACTGGTTTTCCATTGATGAAGACCGGGGTATTGCAAGGAGACACAGAGTATATAAAAGGCTGCTGTTTTCTGTGGGGATGTACCGGGAAGAGGGAGCGGAAGAAGATTTTGAATATCTGAAATATTATGGCAGAAGGCTGGCAGATGACTTGGAACAGAGTTTTCCATGTCGGGTGCATATTCATAGGGGAAGCGCTTTTCTCATGCAGGGGGAAGAGTGCCGAATGGGGGAAGTATTTCCCGGGAGCACAGGGATGTCAGATATCCAGCTTTTTTGCTGTAGAGAGATACGAAAAAAAGTAAAAGACGGAAGCTGGAAGCCGGGAAAGGACGATATCATCGTGGTACAGTCGCTGGAGTTTGAGCGAATGGTGCGGCAGGTGAAGGAAGTATACGGCGAGGGATTTAATAAAGGCTACCGGGAAATGCCAGAAGGAGAATTCGTCCGGGAGGTGGAAGAGCAGATGGAGCGCTGGACATTGATTCGAAAGGACAGGCGGGAGCAGACGGTGAAGATTTATCCATCTGCAGGAAAACTGACCGGGCGTTATCCGACGGACTATAAGATAAAGGAGAAAAATACGAAAGATGAACAGCAGATGGCAGGCAAGTAAAATCGGACTGATTAATTTCTGGTATTATGACGAGCAGGAGTTCCCTTTTGCGAAAGGAAGGATGCTGCTGCGGGGAGCCAATGGTTCAGGAAAATCAGTGACTATGCAAAGTGTGATCCCTCTGCTCCTGGACGGGAATATGAGTCCGGAACGTTTGGATCCCTTCGGGTCCAGAGACAGAAAGATGAGCAGTTATCTTCTGGAGGAAGACGATGGAAGAGATGAGCGGACCGGATATCTGTATCTGGAATTGAAACGGCAGGAAAGCAGTATCTGGCTGACCATCGGCATGGGAATACGTGCCCGCAGAGGCAAACCTTTGGATAAATGGTATTTCAGTCTGACAGACGGCAGAAGAATTGGAAAAGACTTCTGGCTGTACAAGGAAATGGGAGAGAAGGTGCCCCTTTCCAGAAAAGAACTGGAAAATCGGATAGGAAACGGAGGTCAGGTGTTTGACCGACAGACAGACTACATGGATTATGTAAATCAACAGGTGTTTGGATTTGAGACGCTGGAAGAATATAAAGAAATGATTGATCTTCTGATTCAGCTTAGAACGCCGAAGCTGTCGAAGGACTTTAAACCATCGGTGGTCAATGATATTTTAAGCGACTCCCTTCAGCCCTTGTCAGATGAAGATCTGCGTCCTATGTCGGAAGCTATTGAAAATATGGATACCATGAATATGAATCTGAAATCCCGGGAGGCAGGATATCAGGCCGCCGGAAAAATTCAGAAAGTGCTGGACAGGTACAATCGTCTGATTCTCTTTGGCAAAGCGCAGCGTTGTGTGGCAAATGAAAAAATGCAGTCATCCCTGGAAAAAGAAATCAGGGAGCAGGCAAAGCAGATGCAAAGCTGCAAAGAACGGATGGAAACGTTGGAGCAGGAAAAGTCCAGGCTGGATGCCAGAAGAGACGCCATGGAAAAGGAAAGGGAATCCTTAAGTAAAAGCGATGCAGTCAGCCTGAAAGCCCGCCAGATGGATCTGGAGTTCCGTATGAAAGCCAGAGAAAAACTGCTGGAAGAAAAGAAAAGTCAGATTGCTGCCAAGCAGGAACAGTATGTGGCGACGGAGGATAAAAAGAAAAAGGAAGAGAACCGGGAATACGAAAAAGAGAAGGAACTGGGGGAGATTTTGGATGAGATGCAGACGGAAGCGGAGGAGATGGCTTTCGAGGAGCATGCATTTTTCCAGGAGGAAGTAAAAAGGCAGCTGCATGCAGAGCTTTCCTGGGATACTCATAAAGCCCAGTTTGAGAAAACGGCAGATGAAATCAGCCGGGGGACATCGCTGCTAAAGGAGACGCAGGTTTGTCAGAAGGAGGCGGATGATCTGCTGAAAAAGTGGGAAAAGCAGCAGCGTGAGACCGATACGGCCAAACGTCGGGAGAATGAACTGGAAGATGTTATGATCCAGATCGAAAATGAGTGGAAAGAGGCGTTGTACAGCTGGAACGGACGTAATACGGAACTGAAATTCACACCTCAGCAGATGCAGGAGTTGGCCAGATTCGCCGATGAATATACAGAGGGTGCAGATTTTGCCCGGGTAAGAAAGATAGCGGCAGATCTTTGGATCGGAAAAAACAGCGAGATGAATGGAAGCCTTTTAAAAATGCAGGAAGAGTTTCGCGAGTTGGAAAAAATCCATCAGGAGATCCTGGAAGAGCTGAAGCAGTGGGAAGCTCACAAGGAGCCGGAACCGCCAAGAAGCGATGCAGTAATAAAAAACCGGGAACGTCTGAAGGAAGCAGGGATACCTTATGTAGAGTTTTACAAGGTGGTGGAGTTTGGAAAAGATCTGGAAAAGGAAGTCTGCGACCGGCTTGAGGAGGCTCTGCTTGCTACGGGAATCCTGGATGCCCTGATCGTAGAGGAGCAGTACCGGGAGCAGGTTCTCAAGACAGACCCAGGCTGTGAAGATCGTTATCTCTTTGTTCCGCCCCATTATGGCGGGCAGAGTCTATTAGATGTACTGGATCTGAATGATTCGGTTAATGACATATTTTTTAATCAGAGGGTCACGGGAGTTCTGGGAAATATCGGGTTTGGATTACCGGAAAATGCAGACGGCGACCTGCCGGCTGCCACCAGAATATATCCGGATGGTTCTTATCAGATCGGTGTGATCAGCGGAACAGTGGCGGGAGAGCATGAGGCTGGGTTTATCGGAGTGAAGGCGCGGGAAAAGAATCGCAGGGATCGGATTGCAGCCTGCAAGGATGCGCTGGCCTGTAATGAGAAAGCACAGAAGAACCATTGCGGTGAGATCGAAGAATTAAAAAAGCGTATCGCCCGGCTGGAAAAGGAGTATCAGGGACTTCCGGGAGATACGGATCTGCGTGAGGCTGCGCGAATGCTTTCCGATGCCAGAAGAACAGTAGAACGGATGAAAGAAGAGGGAGCCAGATTAGAGGAGGAACTGTTAAAGGTTCACGAATCGCTGAAGGAACTGAAAAGGCAGGCGGTCGAGATTGCGCAGAAGCTGTATCTGACCTGCAGTCTGGAAGTCTTTTGCCGGGCAGAGGAAGCAGCCCGCAATTATCGTCAGTATTTTTATCAGCTGAAGTCCGCTCATGAACTTTACCTGCAGATTCGTCTTCACCTGGAGGAACTGAGAGAACAGCTGGAGAATCTGGACGGGGATCTGGATCAGATCCGTTACGAACAGGGAAATACTCAGCGGGAGCTTAAGAAAGAGCAGGAAGAGTATGATTCTGTATTGGAGCAGCTGAAGCTTACAGATTATGAACAGATTCGACAGAGACTGGATGAGTGCATGGCATGGTTGCAATCCTATCCTGCCTTGCTGCAAAGCTGTGTGGAAGAGAGAGCCCAAAACCGGGAGCGGATCCGGGTACTGCAGGAGCAGTCGGTTCAAAATGAGGAAAGACTTGCGCAATGCAGGAGAAGAGGAGAGTATCTAGCTAGATGCTTTGAGGCGGAGCGGGATCTGAAGTATGTGGCTTTGCCGGAAGAAACGGCTGTCAGCGCGCAGAAAGTGGAGGCATGTCTTCAGGAGGAGTGCCGGGATTTGGATTTGGGTCAGATCATCCGTAATCTGAATCAGGTATATTTTGAAAATCGAGGATTCCTCACCGATTACCAGATCATGCAAACGGAACTGTTTGAAGAACTGAGCGAAGAAGCGCAGCAAGGGGATCCGCCGGCTAAAAGGCTGGATATTGCCGCGCGTTATCAGGGCGTTCGGATTCCCTTTGGCAGGCTGCTGGTTCATCTGGAAGAGGAAATTGCTCAGCTGAAGGATCTGATCCGGGACGGAGACAGGGAACTGTTTGAGGATATCCTGGCCAATACGGTGAGCAGGAAAATACGGGGAAGAATCAACGGTTCCAATGCCTGGGTGGACAAAATGAATGCGCTGATGGAAGAGATGAATACTTCCAGCGGATTAAAGCTGAGCCTCAGATGGAGAAGCCGTACGGCGGAGACGGAAGAGCAGCTGGATACCAGAGAACTTGTGGAGCTGCTGAAAAAGGATTATCGCCTGATGCGGGAGGAAGAAGCGGCGAAGCTGTCGGCACATTTTCGTTCCAAGGTGGAGGAGGCCAGACGTCATGCCAGAGACAGCGGCGGCATGATTTCCTTTTATCAGGTGATGAAGGAGACACTGGACTATCGCAAATGGTTTGAATTTCAGCTCTTTTTTCAAAAAAGCGGTGAAAAGGTAAAGGAACTGACCAACAGTATGTTTGGAACTTTCAGCGGAGGAGAAAAAGCCATGGCCATGTATGTGCCTTTGTTCTCTGCGGTGGTGGCTAAATATGATGGCGGACGTTCGGATGCTCCCAGGCTGATTTCTCTGGATGAGGCTTTTGCAGGTGTGGATAATCGTAATATACGGGATATGTTTCGCCTGATGACGGAGTTCCAGTTTGATTTTATTATCAATTCACAGGTGCTTTGGGGCGACTGCGATACTTTGGACGCTCTGGCTATTTATCAGCTGCTGCGGCCGGAGAATGCTAAATTTGTGACGGTCATGCCTTATCTGTGGAACGGTCATACCAGAGAAATGCTGGAGGATGAGTCGGAAGTAGAGCAAAGAGCAGAGAAAACAGGAAATGAATAGAAGGGAATCAGATGCGGGAATGGAGAAACAGCTGAGGGAGGAATGCCTTGCCTACTTCCGGGAGCGGCCGGTTTTTTGTCGGGTGCTGGACGGATTTCGGGAAAAATATGTTTCTTACGGGAAATTTGCCGGAATCGTTGTGATGAAAAACCTGTCTGAAGAAGACAGGGAAGATCTGGAAGGATTTCTGGGACGAAATTATCATGGGAAAAAATCGGTCTCCATTTCTGCAAAACGGTTTGAACAGGCGCTTCTCAGAAGCCGATTTGGGGAAATTTCCGGAAAAGAGTTGTTAGAACTTTATTTTGAGGAGACGATGGAGAGCCGGAAAGAACGGAAGCAAAAGGAAGAAAAAAAGCGCCAGGAGATGATTGACAGGGCGAAAAAGGAGACTCTTCCGGGTACATTGGCTGCGCAGTGGTTGGAAGAAATGCAGAGTCCGGAGGCGGGTAAGGATCCGGAGGAAACCTGGCAGATGCTTCTTACGGGGATTGGGATTTTGAATCGGCTGCCGGCGGATGCTCAGTATCTGGCGGTGTTTGCGGCGCAGGTCACGGGGAATCCCCACGCGTTTGATGAGGGCACGAAGGGCGGACGATACCTCGAGCAATTGATCCGGTGGTACCTGCAGAAGACGGAAGGGATTCCTGAATATGAAAGAGGGGCGTCCGCTGACCATATCTTTCCTCTTATCGAAAAGCAGAAACATTTCTGGAAAGCGGGAATCCTGAAAGATGATGTTTCCAATTATGCGTTGGCAGCGGGAATCCAGGCCGAAAAAAAGGATGGCTGTTTTCATAAAGGAATGGATGGCTTTTTCAAAGAAGGACAGCCGGTGCAGATTCCACTTTCTGTCATTGCCGGCTGGGAATCCGTCTGCTGTCCCCAAAACAGAGTATTGATTGTGGAAAACCCGTCGGTATATGCCATGCTTTGTGGACAGTGGAAGGAAAGCTGTGCGCTTTTGTGTATGAACGGACAGCCGCGGTTGAGTTCTCTTTTGCTGTTGGATCTTTTTGCAAAAGCGAAAATGGAAGTCTGGTATGCAGGAGATTTTGATCCGGAAGGTTTGTTGATTGCCCAGAAGCTGAAACAGTATTATCAGGGGGAGTTCTATTACTGGCATATGACGGCGGCGGACTATGAAAAAAGCAGATCCTTAGAAGTGATTTCTCCCAGGCGGCTGAAGATACTGGAGAAAATAGTGGATGAACAGCTGATGGAGACGGCGGAAGCGATAAAAGTGGAAAAGGTGGCGGGATATCAGGAGAATATGTGGAAAGTATATCTGGAAGATTTAATGGCGGCCGATACTGTTTTTTGAATAACAGTTAATTTTCCTGAATGGGATTTAACGACGGCTCAGTTGTGGAAGGACTGCAGGTCTGGTATGCTTATAGCAGCAAAGGCTGATGCAGATCAAAGCAAAGGAGTGGGTTTTATGTCAGTGGGAAAAGTGATCAGAAAATACCGGAAAATGAAAAATCTGACACAGGAGGAGATGGCGGAGCGGCTCGGTGTGACCGCTCCGGCGGTGAATAAATGGGAGAATGAAAATTCTTATCCGGACATCATGCTTCTGGCGCCCATCGCCAGGCTGTTGGGGATTTCCCTGGACACTTTGCTGTCCTTCCGGGAGGAACTGACAGCGGATGAGATCGATGAGATTGTCCGGGAAGCGGATCAGAAACTGAAGACGGAATCCTTCGAGACGGCATTTGAATGGGCCGGGAAAAAACTGGAGGAATACCCGAACTGTGAGATGCTGATCCTGAATCTTGCGGTTCTTCTGGAGGCGCAGTGTATGCTGCAGGATGTTCCGAAAATGGATGAATATGACGGGTATGTGCATTCTCTGTACCTGAGGGGGCTGAGCAGCACGGACGAGACGGTTCGCGTGCGCGCGGCGGATGCGTTGGTGGGACGATGTATGCGCAAAAAGCAGTACGAAGAAGCGGAGAAGTACCTGGAGTATTTTTCTGTCCAGAATCCGGAGCGAAAGAGGAAGCAGGCTCAGATCTATGCGGAGACGGGACGGATCAGGGAGGCCTGTAAAGCGTATGAGGAACTGCTGTTTTCAGACTATCAGAGAGCGAGTATGGAGCTGCACGGACTGTATCTGCTGGCGCTGCAGAATCAGGATGGGGCAAGAGCGCGTATGCTGGCGGATAAGCAAAAGGAACTGGCACAGTGCTTCGAAATGGGGAAATACCATGAGGTTTCCTCCGGGCTGGATCTTGCGATGCAGGAAAAGGATGCAGATCAGGCGGTATCCATAATGGAAGAGATGCTTTCCTGCGTGGAACAGATCGGAGGTTTCCGAAAATCGCCTCTCTATGAACATATGGAGTTCAAGGAAGTCAGTGAAGAATTCGTCGCGGAGCTGAAGGAAAATCTGCTAAAATGCTTCCGGGACGAAGAAATCTGCGGCTTTTTGAAGAACAATGAAAGATGGAAGCGGCTGGTAAATCAGTAGAACCGGCGTTGAAAAGCAGTTGCTCTGCCGGAAATTTTCCTCTATAATATAGGGCATAAGTTACCTTGGAAGAAACGGTAAGGTGCGAATCGAAGGTAACCTGCGTTTTTTTCATTTCACAAAAAAGGAGAGATAAAAATGGATAACAACAAACGTCCGGAAGATATGGTGCGTATTACCACGGATGCGCTGGCGCAGGCTTTTATCGACGAGCAGGTTGAGGCTATTCAGAAACAGGTGGGTAACAAGAAGGTGCTGCTGGCGCTGTCGGGAGGCGTGGATTCCTCCGTTGTGGCCGCGCTTTTGATCAAAGCCATCGGAAAACAGCTGGTATGCGTTCATGTAAATCATGGTCTGCTGCGAAAGGGAGAACCGGAACAGGTGATCGAGGTGTTCCGCAACCAGATGGACGCCAACCTGGTGTATGTGGACGCCATCGACCGGTTTCTGGATAAGCTGGCAGGCGTGGAGGATCCGGAGCAGAAGCGTAAGATTATCGGCGCGGAATTCATCCGGGTGTTCGAGGAAGAAGCCAGAAAGCAGGAGGGAATCGAGTTCCTGGCGCAGGGAACGATTTATCCGGATATCCTGGAAAGCGACGGTGTGAAAGCCCATCACAACGTGGGCGGTCTGCCGGAGGATCTGCAGTTCAGCCTCGTGGAGCCGCTGAAGCTTCTGTTCAAGGATGAAGTGCGGGTTGTGGGAAAAGCGCTGGGCCTGCCGGACGGCATGGTTTATCGTCAGCCCTTCCCGGGACCGGGTCTGGGCGTAAGATGCCTTGGCGCCATTACGAGAGACCGTCTGGAAGCGGTTCGGGAGTCCGATGCGATTCTGCGGGAAGAGTTTGCGAAGAACGGTCTGGAAGGAAAGGTATGGCAGTACTTCACGGTTATTCCGGATTTCAAGTCTGTTGGCGTAAAGGAAGGCAAGCGTTCCTTCGAGTGGCCGGTGATCCTGCGTGCGGTAAACACCAGAGACGCCATGACTGCTACGGTGGAGGATGTGCCTTTTGCCCTGCTGCAGCACATCACGGAGCGTATTACGAAGGAAGTGCCGGGCGTAAACCGGGTCTGCTTTGATCTGACTCCAAAGCCCACCGGAACCATTGAGTGGGAATAAGAAAAATAAACGCCCCCTCCTGGCAGTCTGCCGGGAGGGGCGTGTTAATGAGTAAAGAAATTATTTTTTGTAGAAATCGGGTGTTCCGCCGGTGACAACTTTTTCTGCCTGACCGGTGGTCTGAGATTTCACCAGTGCATCAGCGGTGATGGAGGCAACGTAGCCGTCCCATGCGGAGGAGCCGCCTGTCTCGCCTTTGAGCGCATGGTCTACCCAGTCCTGAATTTCGATATCATAGGAATCGATGAACCGCAGGATCCAGTTATCTTCAATCTTTGTGGAAACCTGGTTGGCGTAACGTACTGTCGGGAAGGAGGGGCAGGGCAGATTTACCACGCCGTTTTCGCATACTACTTCGCAGTTGATATCGTAACCGAAGCCGCAGTTAACGTTGACTTCCAGAACAGTTACGATGCCGCCTTTGGTTTTCATAATCATGATCTGAGGATCTTTCAGACCTTCATGGGCTTTGGAAGAGGATTTCGGCATGATGCACTGTACTTCATCCCATTCATCGTTGATCAGCCAGGGCAGTACGTCGATTTCATGGATAGCGGTGTCGGTCACTGCCATGGAAGTGGTATAATCCGGAGCAACACCGTCTGCGCGATGAGTACATTTCAGTACCATGGGAGCGCCGAATTTGCCGGAGTCAAGCAGTTCTTTTACCTGACGGTAACCGCGGTCATAACGGCGCATAAAGCCAACCTGTACCAGGTGTTTGCCGGAAGCCATCTCGGCGTCTACAACTGCCTTGCAGTCTTCGGCGGTATTTGCCAGTGGTTTTTCACTGAATACCGGTTTGCCGGCCTGGATGGCAGCGATAATGGGATCTTTGTGGAAAGCGCCGGGTGTGGTAACGACAACGGCGTTTACATCCGGGTCATTGATGGCCTGATGGAAATCGGTGTAAACTTTTGTGCCTTCGCCGGCGATCTGAGCTGCTTTTTTTGCTCCGTCCTCAAATACATCACATACGGCGACAACCTGTGCGCCGCGGATGCGGTTCTGAATACGCTCGATGTGTTCGCGGCCGATCATGCCGCAGCCGATAACAGCAATCTGTAATGACATAATGAAATCCTCCTTTTTGCGCTGAAATGCACAATGCACATGAAAATATACTTTTATAACGGCAATAAGTACAGGAACATGAGCGCGTGCACGTGAACATCTTATGGTTTGATTATAGCACTGATCAGAGAAAATACAAGAGGGAAAGCAAAGAAAATTACACATTCATCGAAATAGACAACAAAAAGAGACGGATATTAGATAATATTACCAGAAACGGACACAAGGCATGTGCAATGCACATTGCACATGGGAAAAGCCGGTGCGTGGAAGCAGCGGCTTTTGCGGTGATGTTAAATATTATACATGGTGCGGATATCGATGGGCATCAGCAGCTGTTCTTCTTCCGGCTTTTCGCCAGAGAGCAGGTATTCGGTCAGAATTTCCAGAGGACGGATGGCCTGCATGGAAGCATTCTGGTCTATGACGAAATCAATGGTGCCGTCCCTTAGTCCGCGCAGCGTATCCGGCAGCAGGTCATGGCAGATGAAATGAACTTTTTCTTGTCTGCCCAGGTCGCGCAGACAGTCGCAGACGCCGGCCTGTCCGTTGGCGGCCAGATAGATGCCCCGGACATCATCATGTTCATTAAGCACACGATGTACACAGTCGTAGCAAATCTGACGGTTGTCATTGCCCCGTTCCAGGGGCAGCAGCGTCAGTCCGGGGTAGAGGGAGTGGACTTCCGACTGGAAACCGTCGATACGCCGCCGGTGGGAGAAGCTGGAGAAATGGCCTGACAGCATCAGTACTTTGCCCTGTCCGCCCAGCAGCATGTTCATCAGGCCGGCACAGGCGCGGCCGCTCAGATAATTGTCCTGGCCCACGTAGCAAAGCCGCCGGGAGCCGGGGGTATCCGTATTAAAGGTAACTACCGGAATGTTATTGGCCCAGAGAGCGTCGATGCGTTCCAGGATTTGTTCGTCTTCCACGGGCATCAGTGCGATGCCGTCCATTTTGGCCTGTTCCAGGTCATCCAGATCTTTCAGCTGTTGTTCCAGCTGAAAATGTTCCCGTTCCAGGATTGTCAGCGACACATTCATTTTGCGCAGTTTCTGTTCCGCTTTGTGCAGCTCTTCCAATACCAGCCGGATAAAGGGGGTTTCTGCTGACTGGACGATCACGCCCAGCTGCCAGGTGCGTTGGGCGCGCACCAGCATGCTGCCGGCCCGGTTGCGTTCGTAGCCCAGTTCTTCTGCAATTTGTCGGATTTTTGCTTCGACCGCGGGATCAACGTGGCCGCGCCGGTTGATGACCCGGTCCACTGTACCGCGGGAAACGCCGGCCAGTTTGGCGATCTGTGCCTGTGTAACTCCCATTTTACTGCCTCCGTGTGCATGAAATGTACATTTTTCCACATTATATCTTATTTCAGACGGGGGCGCAATAGAGAACAGACGGCAGGTCGTATCTTGCTCTTGCGCAGGGAGCTGTTATTTGTTATACTACAGAAAGTTTCATAATAACTGGTTCGAAACCCTCCCAGTATAAAAAACTAGGCAGACAGGTATCTTCTGAGGAAGCATGCCTTTTTTGTGGAGGAATCGTGCCGCAGGAAAGGTGAATTCACCAGGAGGTTTTTTTTATGCCGAAAGTGATTATAGACTGTGATCCGGGTATTGATGATGTGCTGGCGCTGCTGCTGGCAGCTGCGTCACCGGAACTTGAGATCGTGGGGATTACCACGGTATCCGGCAACGTGCCGGCGGATATGGGGGCCGGAAACGCCAGAAAGGCCCTTGCACAGGCGGGGCGCCTGGATATTCCTGTTTATATCGGGGAGATGGTTCCGCTGAAGGGTAAATACGTGGACGCCATGGACACCCATGGAAGCGACGGATTAGGAGAGAGCTTTCTGCCGGAGATTCCCGGAGTATTTCCGGAAAAATCAGCGGTGGATTTTCTGGAGGAAGAACTGGAAAAGGAAGAAATTTCGATTATTGCTTTGGGTCCGCTGACCAATCTGGCCCGTCTCTTTTTGAAAAGGCCGGAACTGGTTGACAGGGTTTCCCGGCTGGTATCCATGGGAGGAAATTTCAAAAGTCACGGAAACTGTTCTCCGGTGGCAGAGTATAACTACTGGTGTGATCCAAAGGCCGCCCGCATCTGTTATCAGATGTTTGCCGATGCCGGGAAAAAGATTGAAATGGCAGGGCTGGACGTTACCAGGAAAATTGTGCTTACCCCCAATCTGCTGTCTTATATGGAAAGACTGGATCCAAAGACGGGGGCATTCGTCCGGAAAGTGACTGGCTTTTATATGGACTTTCACTGGGAATATGAAGGGATCATCGGATGCGTCATCAATGATCCGCTGGCGGTGGCTTATTTCCTGGATCCATCTTTATGCAGCGGGATCGAACGTTATGTGGAAGTGGAGACGGAAGGAATCTGTCGGGGGCAGACGGTGGTGGATTCCATGAATTTCTGGAAAAAAGAGCCGAACAGCCTGGTTTTGACCGAGACGGATGTCGGAAGATTCATGCGCTTTTTCCTGACGAGGATTCTGAGGAAGGAAGACGGGACGCGGTGGGCGAAAGAGGAGCTGTCCTGTCTGGAGCAGCTGTAGGCAGGAGGCGAGGGTGATATGAGAGAGAAAAGGATGAGAAAGATCAGTCCCTGGCAGATCTGTCTTGTGGCCATGGCGGTGGTGATCAATATCGCCGGCGGGCAGATTGCGCTGCTTTTGCGGCTGCCGGTCTATCTGGACAGTATCGGCACTGTCCTTATAGGCGCTCTTCTGGGTCCCTGGTTCGGCCTGCTGCCCAGTCTTTTGAGCGGCCTGGTGATGGGGATGGCCGGAGATATCTATTCCATTTACTTTGCGCCGGTGGGGATGATTACCGGAATGGTAAGCGGACTTTTGCTTCATGGCAGAAAAGTGAAAGGATTTGGGCTGCTTCTGGCCGGCCTGGGGATCACGGTTCCGGGGACAATTGTAAGTTCGCTGATCAATGCGGCGTTATTTGGCGGCGTCACCTCTTCCGGATCCACGATACTGGTACAGCTTTTGGCCAGGACGCCGCTTGGGCTGACCGGCAGCATTTTCGTGGTGCAGTTTCTGACAGATTATGCGGATCGCTGCATTGCGGTTTTTGCGGTGAGTCTGCTGCTGCCGCGAATTTTGGGCGAGCTGCGGCAAAGAATGACAGGGAGTGAGTGAAACATGGAACGATACAGTGTGATTACGAAAAAAAATCCCCGGGAAATCGTGCTGCTGCGGGCGTTTCCCTGTGCCTGGGGAAAATGTACCTTCTGTGATTATATCGACGATAACGGACGGGACGAAAAAGAAATGATAAAGCAGAACCGGCAGGTACTGGATCAGGTGACAGGAACTTTTGGCGTGCTGGAGGTCATCAATTCCGGAAGCTGTTTTGAGCTTCCCCGGGAAACACTGGAAGATATCCGCGCAGTGATCCGCACAAAAAACATCGCCAGGCTGATCTTTGAAAGCCACTGGATCTATCGGAACCGTCTGCAGGAGATGCGGGATTTCTTTGGAATACCGGTTACCTACAAAATGGGTGTGGAAACTTTTGATTATGACTTTCGGGAAAGAGTCCTGAATAAACATGCGGATTTTCGTAAGCCGCAGGAGGCTGCCGCTTTTTTTGATTCCATCTGTCTGATGGTAGGCATAAAAGGACAGACGAAAGAGATGATCCGCAATGACATTTCGATGATGAAGAAGTACTTTAAACACGGGACGGTAAACGTTTTCAATAATAATACCACACCCATCCGGCGGGATGAGAAACTGGTACAGTGGTTTATGGAGGAGTACCGGTGGCTGCTGGATGATCCCGATGTGGAAGTGCTGTATGAGATCACGGATTTCGGAGTGGGATGATTTGAAAAAAATGAAGAGTCCGGCTGACAAAGCCGGGCTCTTTTTGGTACAATGAGACTAACAAAAAAGTAGGAGGGAGGGTGATCTTATGTCAGGTTATTTTAAAGGAGAATCCAATTTTCATTATCACTATTCCGTGAATCTAAAAGAACTGCCTTTGGGGAAAAGAGTGACGGCGGTTCTGTGTGTTGTGCTGTGGGTTCCCTTCGCAGCGCTTCTTTTCCTGACTTCCCATTACCTGATCGGCATTATGGGACTGGTGGGAGCAATTTTTATTTATATTCCTCTGGCGTCCATGTATATTGCCGGTCTGCGGGGCAGACAGAGGATGGTTCCTCTGATCATGCTGGGGGTCGGTGTCCTGGCGGAAATCGGGGTGCTGTCAGGCGCGACTTACCTGGCGGAAAATGGTTTCACAGCAAAATTTATGGCAGCCGTCAGTTTCGGGTCGCTGTTTCTTGTGTTTTTTATCATTGGTATCTGCTTTCTGTGGATTGGATGGAGACAAAGCAGGAAGTGGAAACGCTGCAGCCGGAAAGTGTTGGCCACGGTGGTGGATTATAAACAGAAGAAAACCGGCGTGATGGTGGCGGATGAGATTACACCGGGACATTACAATAGCAGGCGAAAGACGCCTGTGTTCAGCCCGATCCTTCAGTATGTTGTGGATGGGGTGGCTTATGAGGAAAAAGTGGATTCTTATTTTGGCAGGGGACAGCTGGCAGAAGTGGGGTCGCAGATGGAAATCCATGTCAATTCCGAAAATCCACGGGAGTTTATCCTGAAACTGCAAAAAGGCGGAGGGATGATGGCGCTGGGCGTTCTCTTCCTTGTGATCGGACTGACAGCCGCAGCGGGCGGATTTTTTTTCTGTACGTGATGGGGCATCTTTGAAGGGAGGACAAATATTGAAATCAGAAAATCAATCGGTAAAGGATCTGGAAAAACGGTTTGAATTTCGCACCATCCGGGAAGACGAGGCGGGGCAGGCGGCACAGATTGAGCAGGCCTGCTTTCCTCCACAGGAAGCATGTACGGAAGTAATGATGCGGGAGCGTGCGCGAAAAGCGCCGGAATTGTTTCTGGTGGCGGTGGATCGCGAGACGGGAAAGCTGGCGGGTTTTTTGAACGGGCTTTCGACGGATGAGCATGCGTTTAAAGACGAATTTTTCCAAAATGCACAGCTGTACTGTCCCCAGGGGGAAAACATTATGCTGCTGGGACTGGCCGTGCTGCCGCAGTACAGAGGGCAGGGTCTGGCAGGAGAACTGATGGCCCGGTATATCCGCAGGGAGCGAAATAATGGGAGGAAAAGGCTGATTCTGACCTGCCTGGAGGAGAAAATCGCCATGTATGAGAAAATGGGATTTCGAAACTGCGGTTTGTCTGGTTCCTCCTGGGGAGGAAAAGATTGGTATGATATGGTTTGTATATTATAAGAAAAACGGCGATCCAGGTCAGAGTTTCAGGTTTTCGATGGAGATACTGTCCAGAAAATGATCGTCGTCAAAGGTCAGCAGCAGACGGCTGTCTTCGCCGGTTTGATAACACAGCATTCCTTCTTCTGCCATCTGTGGATCAGAGGGCTGTCCATATCGGGCGATGACATCTTCATAAGTGTTCCAGTATATCATCAGTCCGCCGGGAAGAATCACATCCGTGCCGGCGTAATCCAGATTGCTGTTGTGGACGTACAGTCCTCTGACGACAGCTTTTTCCATGGGAATATCTTCCCGCGCCGTGTTGATGACTGAGACGGACAGCTTCTGGTCACGGCCGTTGGTCAGAGTAATATGATTTTCCTGATCATAAGTATTCCATTCATCCACGCCTTTTAAAATGATCTGGCTGTCTGCCGGATCATCGTATGTCCATCCATCGGCAAGCAGGGCGCTCATGGGCAGAGGAAGCTGATAGACGTTATTATTGATTTGAATGGCGAAATCTTTCCAGCTTTTTGGAAGCTGCGGCGACAGCGGCAGATCTTCTGGAATACAGTCTTTCATGGAAGGAAGAAATTCCACTTCCATTACCACATTCGTGTGAGGCAGATAACAAACCCGGGCGATCAGATTAGCATTGTCGCTTTTGAGTTCCTTTGCCTGTCGGTAGACTTTGGAATTCAGTTCAAAAGAGTGCTCCTTTCCATCGATTCCATCCCCTTCCATGAGATAACTGGTGGGACCGTCCCCGACGGAGTCCATATCGAAATACAGATTTTGCAGGTAGGTGACGGGAGGGTGATTCAGGTAGGGAAAATCCAAAAACATACTTTTCAGCATGAAAAAGGGAATGATGATACTGAGGATGCAGCCAAGCAGGCACAGGAGTACGGATTTGACGGTTCTTTCGGGCGAAAGAATTGCCTTTACGCAGCATACCAGCACGACAGCGGCAACAATGGCAAGGAGGATACGCATAAAGCATTCTCTGACAAAACCGGAAATCCCCTGGTGAATGTTGGTGCCTTCCATGAAAAAGAAGATGGCGCCGCAGCCGATGAAAAAAAGAATAATCAATGCGACAAACAGGACTGCCAGGGGAGAGATGCCGGAGCGCTTCGTCTTTTTCTGAGTTCCTGTATTCATATAAATCCCTTCTTTCCTGCTTTATTAGATTTAATTTACGGTTTGGCAGATAAAGATGCAACCATGTTTAAGTCAGAAATTTGTAAAATACAGGTAAGGTTCTGTGAAAACAGGAAAGAAAAATTTTGCATAAATCTTACTTGTAACTTTTATCTCCATATGCTACCATAAAAAACAGAAAAATCTGATTATGGCGAGGGATACTGATCAGCGATGAAAACGGGATAAACAGCAGGGGAGTCGATTGTCGGAAGAACTACCTGCACAGGCGTTGCCTGTGCGGATGGTGTTCTGGCAGTCGGCTCTTTTTATGCGAAAAGTAAAAAGGAGGAGTGAGTGGAACGTGAAGAAACACAGGAAAAAGCTGATTGCCGCAGTCATTATCATCCTGGTATTGATCGTGGCGGTTCCGGTGGGAATCATCATCGGCGGGAAGATTTTTACGGCGCAGGAGAAAGTAGTCCGCACGGACTGGACCATGGAAGTGGGCGAGACGGTTGATAAAAATGAGGAATACGAGATCGAATATGCCCAGGCTCCCGTGGGAGATAATCTGATGGCGCTGCAGCTGGTGCCTATGGATATCGAGGAAGAGGGTTTTACCTACTATGATGCAGGGGTGCAGGAACGGCTGGAAGGAGCGCTGGAGGGTATGAAAGACAGCCGTCAGTGGACGGCGACGGAGCCGCTGGCCATATTGAATCCCTACGGAACAGCCAGCAACGGTCTGTATCTGTATTTTGAGACGGACAGAAAAACGCAGGTCACCTATACGATTCATGTGGAGGAGGACAGTATTCCGGATTACACGGCTGCGGCCATGGACGCCAGCGGAGAGAATTATACAAAGGTTCATGAATTCCAGATGATCGGACTGGTGCCCGGCAAAACCAACGAGGTTACCATGACTATCGCAGGTTCCTGGGGAAAGGTGCGTCAGACGGTAAAATTTTCTGTGGATATGCCGGAACCGCAGTCGGGGTACAGTACCCTGCTGGAGACGACAGACGGGGAATCCGCGGAGGAACTGTCAGATGGTCTGTATGCCATGATGCGGGTCAACGGGTATCTGGGATATGGATTTTTCTTTGACAACGACGGCGTCATGCGGTATGAAATGGTGCTGGAGGGGTACGGTCTGGATCGGATCCTGTTTTATGACAACGACATCATTACCTGCGCATCGGCCGGGAAGCTGGTACGGATCAACAGCCTGGGGCAGGTGGAACAGATTTATCAGCTGGACGGATACTCTTTGCATCATGATATCGGATTCGGACAGGATGGGGAACTGCTGGCTCTGGCGGAAGAAAACGGCGCCGAGACGGTGGAAGACCGGGTGCTCTCCATCGACGTGGAAAGCGGACAGGTGACGGAGCTGATCGATTTCACCGAAGCGATGGAAGAATATTTTGATATGACACGTCCCATTGCCGCCACAGATCCCATGTTCTGGCAGGTGGGCGAATGGGACTGGATCCATCTGAACAGTCTTCAGTATATGGAGGAAGACGACAGCCTGATCGTCTCATCCCGTGAGACTTCCACGATTATAAAGATGGAACATATCCACGGAGATATGCAGCTGAGCTGGCTGGCCGGGGACGAGCGGTTCTGGGAGGATACGCCTTATGCGGATTACTGTCTGAAGCAGGAAGGGGATTTCGTCCCCCAGTACGGACAGCACTGTGTGGAATATCTCAGGGCAGGCGAGGAAGCCGGCGTCTATGATCTGGTTATGTACAATAACAATTACTGGGGATTAAGCAGCCGGGATTTCGAACTGGATGTGGCGGACACCGTGGGAACGGATCTCTATGACGGCGGAGGAAACGACAGCCAGGTTTATATATACCGGATCGATGAAAATGCCGGTACCTACAGTTTGGAATCTTCTTTTGACGTACCCTATTCCAGTATCGTATCCAACGCTTCCCTGTACGGAGAGCAGAACCACTGGATCGTCAACAGCGGCGTGTCTATGGTCTTCGGAGAATACGATGCGCAGGGTACGCTGATCCGGGAATACGCCTACGAGTGTACGATGCAGAATTATCGCACCATCAAATACGATTTTACCGGATTCTGGTTTGCATAAATGGAAATTAAACTACAGCAAAGGAAAGGGGAACACCATGGAAACCGAAGTGAAACTGTCTGATCTGCTGGATATCGTAAGTCTGGCGAAGGCCACCTGCATAGACCGGGAGCACTCTTTGAAAATCAAGGAAAAAGGATTCGGCAACTATGTGACGGAAGTGGATATGAATGTCCAAAGATTCATAGAAGGGAAACTAAAGGAGCTGGCACCCGGCATTCAGTTCATGGGAGAGGAAAAGAATAACGACGATATTGATTTTACAAAGCCGGTATGGATCCTGGATCCGGTGGACGGAACCTCTAATCTGATCCATGATTTGCAAAACAGCGTGATCTCGCTGGCGCTGTATTCCGGCAGGGAACTGGTGATGGGAGTGGTCTGCCATCTGTTTGCGGATGAAACTTTTTACGCGGAAAAGGGGAAGGGGGCCTTCCTGAACGGACAGCCCATCCATGTCAGCGCGGTGGATGATTTTTCCAGAAGTTTGGTTTCCATCGGAACCAGTCCTTATTTCAAAGAGATGGCCAAGGAGAATTTCAGTATCTTTCAGACTATTTTTGAAAATTGTGAAGATATCCGGCGGATTGGCTCAGCCGCACTGGATCTGGCCTATGTGGCCACAGGACGTCTGGAAGCCTATTTGGAAAAACGGTTGAACCCCTGGGATTTTGCGGCCGGAGTGCTGCTGGTACAGGAGGCGGGCGGCTGCGTGACGGACTATAGCGGAGGGCCGCTGGATGTGACTCAAACGGCGGATATTTTTGCCGGAAATGGCATCATCGACAGGAAAATCCGTAAAGAATTGCTGCACTGGGAGTAAGCGCTATGGGAAATGAGAAAACGTATAAAAATCTGGCGGTGATTTTCCCCGGAATCGGTTACCATACGGATAAACCGCTGCTATATTACGGGAAAAAACTGGCCGCTGCGGCAGACTGCCGGATCCTGGAGGTTTCCTATGGCGGCTTTGCGGGAAAGATAAAGGGAAATAAAAAGAAAATGGAAGAGGCTTTTTGCAGCGCCCGTGATCAGACGGAGAAGATCCTGCAGGGGACAGATTTTGACGGTTATGACAGGATCCTGTTTATCTCCAAAAGCATCGGAACCGTTGTGGCTGCCGAATATGCCTGCCGCCGCGGGATCACGGCGGCGCATATTTACTTCACACCGCTGGAAGATACCTTTTCTTTTGTACAGAAGGGAACGGGCGTGGCCTTTCACGGCACGAAAGATCCCTGGGCGGATACGAAGCAGGTGGAAAAGCTGTGCTGTGACAAAGAGATTCCTCTTTTTGAGACGCAGGGAGCCAATCATTCCCTGGAGACGGGGGATGTGAATCGTGATATTGCCAATCTGGGAATTATCATGGGACATTGCAGGGAATACTTAGAATCAGAGGGGCTTATGAAAATCCTGGAAAAGTGAGGAGAAAAGCATGGGAAAAATCTATAAAAACATCGAGGAGCTGATCGGACATACGCCGCTGGTACAGCTGTGCAATCTGGAGCGGGAGAACGGGCTGCAGGCCCGGCTCCTGGTCAAACTGGAATATCTGAATCCGGCCGGAAGTGTAAAGGACAGAGCTGCCCGGGAAATGATTGCAGATGCAGAAGAAAAGGGGCTTTTGCGAGAAGGTTTTGCCATCATCGAACCCACCTCCGGCAATACGGGAATCGGGCTGGCCGCCATCGGCAAAGCCAAAGGCTACCGGGTCATAATGACGATGCCGGATACCATGAGCGTGGAGCGCAGGAATATACTGAAAGCCTACGGCGCGGAAGTGGTTCTGACCGAAGGAGCAAAAGGGATGGCAGGCGCTGTGGAAAAAGCCCGGCAGCTGGCGGATGAGATAGAGGGAAGCTATATTCCGGGACAGTTTGAAAATCCGGCCAATCCGGAGGCGCACCGCAAAACCACAGGACCGGAAATCTGGGAAGACACCGACGGACAGGTGGATATCCTGGTGGCCGGCGTGGGAACCGGAGGTACCATTACCGGAACCGGCGAATATCTGAAAGAGAAAAAACCGGATCTTTATGTGGCTGCGGTGGAGCCGGCGGATTCTCCTCTGCTCTCCGGCGGACAGGCCGGTCCCCATAAAATCCAGGGAATCGGCGCCAATTTCGTGCCGGAAGCTTTGAATACAGACATTTACGATGAGGTGATCCGGGTAGAAAGTGAAGAAGCATTTGCGGCGGCAAAAGCGCTGATGACCAGGGAAGGTTACATGACGGGCATTTCTTCCGGAGCGGCGCTGCATGCGGCCATAATGCTGGCGAAACGTCCAGAGAACAAAGGGAAAACCATTGTGGCGGTACTGCCGGACAGCGGCGACCGCTATTATTCCACACCGCTGTTTACGGAATAAAGCAAGAGGAAGGCTAAAAAGCCTTCCCCTTGAGAATATGAAGAAGATGTTCGCCTGACCGTCAGGCATTTTTGATCATTTCCAGAATCTGTTCTTTGGGACGGTATCCGGCGGAAACGGCGGATACCTTTCCGTTTTCAAAGACCATCAGCGTGGGTACAGACATGATATTAAACTGTGCGGCCAGCGCCGGCTCCTCATCCACATCTACTTTTCCTACAGAATAGCCGCTGGCTTCCTGGGAGAGTTCCTCGATAACAGGAGAAAGCATCTTGCAGGGGCCGCACCAGGTTGCGTAGAAATCCACCAGTACGGGCTGGCTGCTGTTGAGCACTTCCTGCTGAAAATTCTGATTTGTTAATTTCTTTGCCATAATATATTCCTCCTTGCAATGGTTGTTTATTTTGATTTTTACCAGGTTTTCTTTGTTTTATGATCGTATTATAACAGAGAAATTCCCCGTTATCTGTGACTGAGTCACAAAAGCGGCAGTTTGTCTATTTCTTGACGATTTCTTTAAAATGTGGTAAATTAATCAAATAGGCCTGATATATATTATATAGAACATGGTAAAGAAAGGATGATGTGTATGCCGTTGAATAAAATCATAGAAGCGAATGATATCACTGCCATCGCCAAGATGCTGGTGTTCGGAAGATTTGGTATGTCTAACCTGGGAACAGATAAACTTTATACACAGATGTCAAATTTTGAATACCTGACGTTGGAGCAGATCAGCAGTTTAATTCAGGAAAAAGGTGATGGAACCAGGATTTATATGAAAGATGTGGCAGAAGCGCTGAATGTGGAGGTCAGCAGACTGTCCCATACGCTGAGCAGACTGGAGGAGCAGGCGCTGATCGAGTGGAAGCATGATCCGGATTCGGATTTTGGCACTTATGTTATCCTGACAGAGAGCGGAAAGGAAAGGCTGGAAAATCAGGAAAAGATTCTCAGAGACTTTTATCAGGATGTATTAAAAGATTTCGGCAGAGAGCGCGCCGTCAGTCTGGTAAATGAGATGGTGGATTTGGAAAAAGTGATGCGCAAAGAACTGGAAAATAGATAGGTGGAAACAGAAATCCTGCCCTGCGGCACAGTCCCGCAGGGCAGGATTTTTATTGAAAAGGAAGACGTTCCTCCGTATAATAGATACTGTAAAAAGTACGGCGGGAGAGAAACGGTGATTATCAGAAACGGACTGGTATTTCAGGAAAACGGAACCTATCGGAAACAGGATCTTTATATTGAAAAGGGCAGGATCGTCAGCAGCAGCCGGGAAGTGACAGACGGACAGGAGATGGACGCAAGGGGACTTAAAATCCTCCCCGGGCTGATCGACGTCCATAGTCACGGGGCGGCGGGATGTGATTTCTCCGACGGCAGTTTGAAAGGACTGGAAAAAATTTTAAGATATCAGAAATCCTGCGGCGTCACCACCTATTGTCCCACCACCATGACGCTGCCGGAGGAAAAACTTCTGCAGGCGCTGTCATCGGTGAACGCAGTGCAAAAGGAAAAGGATCAGGCTGTTATAGCCGGGATTCATATGGAGGGGCCTTTTCTGGATCCTGCCAGGAAGGGAGCCCACCGGGCAGACAGCCTGCGCTGTCCGGATGCTGAATTTTTCCAGAGGTGCCAGGAAGCCTGCGGCGGCCGGATCCGTCTGCTGACGATGGCGCCCAATTTGGCAGGGGCAAAGGAACTGATCCGCGATGTCTGCGGTGAGACCGTGGTTTCCCTGGGACATACGGATGCGGATTATGACTGCGCCAGCCGGGCATTTGATCTGGGCGCGGCCCATGTGACTCATCTTTATAATGCCATGGCGCCCTTTGGTCACCGCTGTCCGGGGCTGGTGGGTGCGGCCTTTGATTATCGGCAGGTGATGGTGGAGCTGATTGCGGACGGTATTCATGTCCACCCCTGCGTGGTGCGCAGTACCTTTTCCCTCTTTGGCAGGGACCGGGTGGTCCTGATCAGTGACTCCATTGCCGCGGCGGGGATGGAGGATGGGGTCTGTCTGCTGAGCGGACAAAAAGTGACCGTCAAAGACGGGAAAGCAACACTCTCGGACGGAACCATCGCAGGCTGCGCCGTCAGTCTCTTTACTTGTATGAAAAGGGCTATTCGCTTCGGGGTGCCGGAAGGAGACGCCGTGCTGGCGGCGACGGCCAATCCGGCCAGAAGTATCGGCATCTATGATGAGACGGGGTCTTTGTCACCAGGGAAAAGAGCAGATCTTCTTGTGACGGATCAGGATCTGAATCTGCTGCAGGTGCTGTAAGAAATCTTTTAAAACAGAATATTAGACATGTGAGGAGGTAAAGATAACATGCAGTCACAGATTACCAGGGAGCAGGCCTTTGCCCTGCTGAAAAAATATAATGCGGAAAGCTTTCACATTCGTCACGCGCTGACGGTGGAGGGGGTAATGCGCTGGTATGCCAGGGAACTGGGATACGGCCAGGAGGAAGAATACTGGGGAATCACCGGTCTTCTCCATGATATTGATTTCGAACAGTATCCTGACCAGCACTGCCGCAAGGCGCCGGAGCTTTTAAGGGAAGGCGGCGTGGGAGAGGATATGATCCGCTCTGTCTGTTCCCATGGATACGGCCTTTGTTCTGATATTGAACCGGAACATCAGATGGAGAAAGTGCTGTTTGCGACAGACGAGCTGACAGGACTGATCGGGGCGGCGGCGCTGATGCGGCCTTCGAAAAGTGTAATGGATATGGAAGTGAAAAGTCTGAAAAAGAAATTTAAGGATAAACGGTTTGCCGCCGGCTGTTCCCGGGAAGTGATTGAAAAAGGCGCCCACATCCTGGGATGGGAACTGAACGATCTGTTTGAAAAAACCATACAGGCCATGCGTTCCTGCGAGCAGGAGGTAAACGATGCGGTGGACGCATACGATCAGATGAAAGGGAACTGATATGTCTGTCAATATTTCCAGAGAAAAACGGGAAGAACAGCTGCGTATGTTGGAAACACTCCGATGTCATATCGCATCGGAGGATCAGGGGGAGCAGACTGGCAAACTGCTGTCTTACATAAATGAGATCGAAAAAGGCATAAAGGAGAAAAAATTCGGTCTGACCTTTGAACATCATCGGGAGAAGATCCAGGAAGTGCTCCAGACGCATATCCCCTGGCTGGAAGAAGAAAAGGGACTGCGGATAAACGGGGAGGGTCCCTGCCATTTTCTTATGGAGGGGGACAACCTGGCGTCTCTGCAGCTTCTTTTGAAAACTCACCGGGAAAAAATCGATCTGATCATCATCGATCCTCCTTATAACAGGGGGAAAAATGATTTTATCTACGATGACGATTATGTGGATACAAGTGATGATTTCCGTCACAGCAAGTGGGCTTCCTTCATGGAGATCCGGCTGCGGCTGGCCCGCCGGCTGCTGAAACCGGAGGGGTATATTTTTATTAACATCGATGACAATGAGCTGACCACGCTGAAAATGGTCTGTGATGAGATTTTCCGGGAACAGAATTTTGTGGGGATGTACATGTGGGAGAAGACTTCCACCGCCCCGGCTCTTTCCAGGAAGGTGAGAAAAAAGCTGGAATATATTCTGTGTTACGGGAAAAGGCTGGATTCCTCCCATCAGTTCTCCCAGGGAGCCATCGATGGGGATGATGCGCCCCTTCTTAACAGCGGAAACGGAAAAAAGACGCTGACGTTTCCGCCGGGGAGCGTCCGTTTCCGGATCAAAGACGGGATTTACCGTCCTCATGACAGCCGAAAAATTCATCTGGAACAGCCTGTGGAGGTAAAAGGAGGAGTTAACATAACACCCCTTGTGGCCACCGGGGAGTACAAATGGGTGCAGGAGACGCTGGAGCGGGAAATCGCTGAGGGGACGTATTTTCTGGTCAAGTCAAAACTGTTTTCCATACGGTATCAGCGGACGGGAAAGATGGTTCACAAAACCCCACAGAATCTGCTCAACGGCGAACTGGGGGTGGGAACCAATGAGGAGGCCCAAAAGGAGCTGAAAGCCCTGGGCCTGCCTCCTTTTGACTATCCCAAGCCCACTTCCCTGTACACTTTTCTGATCAATATGATTAACCGAGATAAAGACATCACGGTACTGGATTTCTTTGCCGGCTCCGGTACCACCGGCCATGCGGTGCTGCGGCAGAATAAAGAGGACGGGGGAAGACGCCGGTTCATCCTGTGTACCAATAATCAGGGCGGCGTCTGCCGGGAAATTGCCTGGGAACGTCTGAGAAAGGTGATGGAGCAGGAACAGGGCTGCGGTTCCCTGACGTATCTGAAAGTGAATTACCTGCCGGTGGAAGGCCGTATGTATTATGAATATGCCGATGAGCTGGCCTCTCACGTGAGGGAACTGATACAGCTGGAATGGGGACAGATTCCGGAAAAGAATGAGCAGGCGCTGCTGCTGCTCACCCAGGAGGAGACAGACCGGTATCTGACAAAGGAAAGCTGCCCCATGCATTGCCGGATGGTATATCTGGGCGGCGATGTTCTGCTGACGGGGGCGCAGGAAGCGCTGGTACGGGAACGGAACATAGAGGTCGTAACGGTGCCCGAGTATTTTTACAGTGAACTGGAGGGATGAAGATGCAGATCAGACTGGCAGAATTTCAGAAAGACACCATTTGCAGACTGATGGATGCCATGGCGTCGCCGAAACGGGATATCGTGCTTAAAAGCTGTACCGGCAGCGGAAAAACCATTATCCTGACCAGATTTATGGATACCTTCTGCAGGGAATATGGCGGGACCGTCTTCATCTGGCTGACGCCCGGGCGGGGGAATCTGGAAGAGCAAAGCAAGGCCAAGATGGACCGGTATGTCCGCGGCAGCCGGACGAAGCTGCTGGAGGATGTGCTTGCGGAAGGATTCGAGGAAAACGACGCCTGCTTCATCAACTGGGAAAAACTGACGAAAAAGGGGAATACCGCCCTGAAGGAAGGGGAATGTACCAATTTCCCGGAGCGGATCCAACAGGCGCTGGAGGAGGGGCTGACTTTTGCGATCATCGTCGATGAAAGCCATCAGAACGATACCATTAAGGCGGATGACATGATCCGGTACTTTCACGCGAAAAAGATTATCCGCTGTTCCGCTACGCCCCGCAGCGGAAAGCAGGCGCTGGTAATCGAGATCCCGGAGTCAGAGGTGATTGCCGAAGGTCTGATTAAAAAGGTGCTGATCATCAACGAGAATTTTGCCCGGAATATCAGTGTGGACAGCCGGGTTTCCTATCTGCTGGAAAAGGCGGTGGAAAAGCAGCGGAGTCTGCGGGGAGAATTCCTGAAGCGAGGGAAGGAAATCAATCCTTTGATTATTATCCAGATCCCCAATAAGTCCCGGCTGCTGCAGGAGGAAGTGGAGCAGTATCTGCAAAAACACGGCCTGACTTATGAAAACGGCCGGCTGGCAGTATGGCTTTCCGATAAAAAGGAAAATCTGGAAGGAATCGAGGAAAAAAACGGCCGGCAGGAAGCGGTGATTATCAAGCAGGCCGTGGCCACGGGCTGGGACTGTCCCCGGGCTTATATCCTGGTAAAGCTAAGAGACAACATGAATGAAACCTTTGAAGTGCAGACCATCGGCCGGATCCGCCGGATGCCGGAGGCCATGCATTATGAAAATGATCTGCTGGACAGCTGTTATCTCTATACGCTGGATGAAAAATTTACCGAAGGAGTCCGCCATCACTTGGGAAGAAATGCGCTGGATGCCATGACGCTGTCACTGAAACCGGAATTTCACGAGATTACGCTGAAAAGTGAGAAGAAGACCATGGTTCCCGTTACCCGGGACGATGTGGCTGCGCTGCACTGTATGCAGGACTGGTATAGTAAAAAGTATGGGACGGATACCCGGACGATGGAAAATCAGAAACGGCTGGAAGTGTCCGGCTATATTTTCACGGACAGTATCCGCAATTACACCATTTCCGGCCGGGTAGCCACTCTGGATGAAGTGCTGGAAGCGCGTCAGCAGGGGCTAGGGGCTGCATGTGATCACCATTGACGAACCTCTGGACACACATAAGCACGGACGGGCGTACCATCACACTGTGGCGGAACTGGGGCGCGCGGTCAGTCTGTCCTACCGGCAGATGAATGTCATATTGCGCCGGCTGTTTGACGGCGGCGTCCGTTCTTCCGGGAAGATACTTATGTTAACCACCAGAGAGGTGTATGGATTTATTCTGAACAATGCCAGGCGGCTGAAGGAGGATATCCGCCATGCCATGGCAGATATGCTGGAACAGGAAATCATGCAGATCGACGCCAAAACCATAGTGGATTTTTTCATTCCGCGAAGCTGTGTGTTCACTTATGACAGCCGGGCGAAAAAGCAAAAGGAAATGAAAAAGAACGTCTATCGGGGCTATCTGGCGTCGGCGGAAATCCGTTCTTCCGGTGAAAAGGAACTGGAAAAATTCTGTGAGGAGAGAATGGAAATCGACTGGTTTTATAAAAACGGCGATCAGGGTGCGGAATACTTTTCCATCGTATACAGGGACGAGGCAAAGAACCAGCGTTCCTTTTATCCCGATTACCTGGTGGGGATCGGGGGCCGGATCTGGATTCTGGAGACCAAAGGTGGATTTCAGAAAAGCGGAAAAAGCGAGGATATCGATCTCTTTTCCAAAAGAAAGTTTCAGGTTTTGAAAGCCTATCTGGATGGTCATGGACTGCAGGGCGGTTTTGTCCGGCTGGATGAAAAAAGCCGGCAACTGTGTATCTGCATGGAGGATTACAGCGACGACATTGACAGCAGCAGCTGGAGACTGCTGGAAGAGGTGGTGGAGGAAGCTTATGCAGAAATTTCAGAGAGTGAATCATGAATTCCCCCCGGTATTTGACAAAAGATCCAGGGTATTGATGCTGGGGACCATGCCTTCGCCCAAATCCAGGGAAAACGGCTTTTACTACGGCCACCCCAGAAACCGGTTTTGGCCGGTTCTGGCCCAGGTGTGTCAAAGTCCCTGCCCGCAGACCAGGGAAGAAAAAATTTCCTTTGCCCTGGAACATAAAATCGCCGTCTGGGATGTGCTGGCAAGCTGTGACATCTGCGGGGCGGATGACGGAAGCATACAAAATCCCGTTCCCAATGATATGAGCGTCATACTGGAGCAGGCAGACATACAGGCGGTATTCGCCACGGGAGCAAAGGCGTATGCCCTTTATAAAAAATACTGCCGGGAAAAAACACAGCTGGAAGCGGTTCGGCTGCCCTCCACCAGTCCAGCCAACTGCAGGATTTCCTTTGAGGAACTGGTAAAAGATTACCGTGTTATCTTAAAATATCTGTGACAGAGACTGGACAGCCCCAAAAGTTTATGGTATGCTCTAACAAATATTGAAAAACCGTACGGTGTGCCCGGAAAATTTCGGAAGACTGCCGGAGACAGACAAAAATCATGTCTGTCTCCGGCTTTTGTATTTTCGGGAGAAAGGAGAAAAAATACAGGATGATCCCATTCCCGCGCGTCATGGAAAGCTGGCTTCTTTTCAGGCAGATTTTGAGAAGGAGGAGTATCAGAGGGCGATTGATGATATGATGGAATATATCCGCGCGGGAGATATTTATATAGCCAACATGACTCAGAGGCTTTTTATGGACAGCAGGAAAGATCCTTATGATGTTTTCCGTTATCTGAGATCGCATAATCCCTCGCCCTTTGGCGCTTATCTGAATTACGGTGATTTTCAGATTGTCTGTGCCTCGCCGGAACGCTTCCTGCAGGTCAGAGGAGGGCAGGTGCAGACCAGGCCGGTGAAAGGGACCAGAAAGCGGGGGGAAACCAGACAGGAAGATGAGAGAGGAAGTATCTCTCATGGATCTGATAAGAGCGGCGTTTCCCGGAGGATCCATCACAGGCGCTCCGAAAATCAGAGCGATGGAAATCATCGATGAGCTGGAACACAGCCGGCGGTTTATCAAGACGGACGATACCATCTGGGGGTTGGCGGAGGGATTACCTGTGAGTCAGATACAGAATTTGAATACGAAGAGACGCTGCAGAAAGCAAAGGCGATAAGGGAGGCTGTTTATGAATGTGAAGCTGGATGAAGGGATGGCTTTCGGCCTGGGGGTTTTTGAGACCATCAGGATCGAGCGGGGGAAGGCAATACTCCTGCAGGAACATATAAGCAGAATGCGTTGCGGGATCCGACAGCTGGGGATAGAAAGGGAGGAAGTGAACCGGCGGCTGGCACCGGAGAGGATCTGCGACTGGATCAAAGAAAGATCCATGAAACAGGGGGCGCTCAAGATCATTGTTACCGAAAAAAATATTCTGTTTGCAGAGCGGGAGAATCCTTATAAACCGACGGACTATGAGAAAGGTTTTCATCTTGAATTCAGCCGGGTGAGAAGAAATGAAACTTCTCCCCTGACCTATCTGAAAACCCTCAATTACGGGGACAATATCCTGGAAAAGAGAAGAATAAAAAAGGAAGGAGCAGACGAACCGCTGTTTTTAAACACCAGAGGCGAGATTGCGGAAGGGGCTGTGACGAATATCTTTTTTGTAAAAGACGGCAGACTTTATACCCCGCCCGTCTCCTGCGGGCTGCTGCCGGGAACTGTACGGGAATTTATTATCAAAAATTTTCCCGCCTGTGAGAGAGTAATTCGCCCGGAAGAGACAAAGAATTTTCAGGAAGCCTTTGTCACCAACGCCCTTCTGGGAATCATGCCGGCTGCCAGTCTGGGAGAGAAAAAATTTACGGAACGTACTTTTGTACTAAAAATACAGAAAATGTACAGAAATCTGCTACTTTAGGAAATCTTCATATATTCCTTGCGCTTTTGGTTTTATGTGCTATAATTGTGGGTAATGAAGATAATATGCAAAATAGGATTTCATGCGTCAAGTGTTCAGTGGATGGGGAGTTGCCGCCGAAACGAAAAGTTCGTCTTACGATATGAAGTCTGCACCCGTTGCAACAATATAGGATTACATCTCATATTGTGTAGGGATATTTCGGTCATATGTCTGTCACACTATGGAGATGTTTTTTTGTGGAATAAAAAAACAGTCTCCAGAAAACCTGAAGCTTCGAGAAAGGAGTCTGTTTCGTGGATAAGGAAAAAATCAAGGCAGCCGTTCGCATGCTGCTGGAAGGAATTGGAGAAGACCCGGACCGGGAGGGACTGGTGGAGACGCCGGACCGGATTGCCAGAATGTGCGAGGAAGTATACGGAGGTCTGTATGAAGACGCAGCCGCCCACCTGGCAAAACAATTTACTGTGGACAACAATGAAATGGTAATCGAGAAAGACATTACCTTTTATTCCATGTGTGAGCATCACCTTCTCCCCTTTTATGGAAAAGCTCACATTGCTTACATACCCAACGGCAAAGTGGTGGGCTTGAGCAAGCTGGCCAGAACCGTGGATGTTTATGCCAGACGGGCTCAGATCCAGGAGAAAATGACAAGCCAGATCGCGGACGCTCTGGAAGAGAGTCTGGATCCCAAGGGCGTCATGGTGATGATTGAGGCGGAACATACCTGCATGACCATGCGGGGTATCCGCAAACCGGGAAGCAAGACGGTGACCACCGTGACCCGGGGAGATTTTAAAAATGATTTTGAACTGCAGAAAATGTTCATGCAGATGGTGAAAAACTGATGGTGGATATGAGCCGGGTGAACCGGATCTGGAATCATCCGCTGTATCAGACTCATCTGCACCAGCTGCTGGAGGCGGAAGAGGAACGGGAATTCTGCCGCCATACCGTGGAGCACTTTCTGGATGTAGCCCGGCTGACCTATATTTCCGTACTGGAAGCCGGGCTTTCCGTATCCCGGGAAGTGATTTATGCGGCGGCGCTGCTCCACGATATCGGACGCAGGATGCAGTATGACCAGGGAATTCCCCACGAGAAAGCCAGCGCCGGGATCGCGAAGGAGATTCTGCCGGAATGCGGATTTTCCGGGGAAGAGACCGGGATGATTCTGGAAGCTATTCTAAGCCATCGTAAGAAAGAGACGGGAGTGAATCTCAACGCGCTGATGTATCGGGCGGACAAGATGTCCCGGCTTTGTTTTTGCTGTCCTTCCCGGTCGCGGTGCGACTGGCCGGAGGAAAAGAAAAATATGACAATACAGTACTGACCTGGAGGAACTATGAAAATCGGAAACAGAGAATTTGATTTTTCCCGTCATACGTACATCATGGGAATTCTGAATGTGACGCCGGATTCTTTTTCGGACGGCGGGAAATGGAACGATATGGACCGGGCTCTGCGCCATGTGGAGGAGATGATCCGCGAGGGAGCAGATGTGATCGATGTGGGCGGAGAGTCCACCAGACCGGGTCATCAGAAAATCAGCGACGAAGAGGAGACGCAGCGCGTGGCGCCGGTGATCGAAGCTTTGAAGAAGCGGTTCGACGTGCCGGTGTCTGTGGATACTTATAAATCGTCGGTGGCCGCTGCGGCCATTGAGGCGGGAGTGGATCTGCTCAATGACATCTGGGGCTTCCGGTACGACAGCAAGATGGCCGCCCTGGCAGCAGCATCCCAGGTTGCCTGCTGCCTGATGCATAATAAAGACGAGGCGGTTTACCGGGATTTCATGAAAGATATGATGGAAGAAACCCTGGAATGCGCCCGCATCGCCCTGCAGGCAGGGGTGGCGAAAGACCGCATTCTGCTGGATCCGGGGATCGGATTCTTCGGGAAAACCTATGAGATGAATCTGGAGGCGCTGCGCCGTCTGGATGAGTTCTGCTCTCTGGGATATCCGGTGTTGCTGGGGACATCCCGCAAATCGGTTATCGGGCTGACGCTGGATCTGCCGGCTGACCAGAGACTGGAGGGGACGCTGGTGACGACGGTGCTGGCGGTGCAGACCGGATGCGCTTTTGTCCGGGTGCACGATATCCGGGAAAACCGGCGGGCCATTCAGATGATGGAGGCAATACAGGGAAAACAGATCCGGGAGAGAATGTATGGATAAGATTACAATAAAAAATCTGGAAATATTTGCCAATCATGGAGTCTTTCCGGAAGAAAATGTGCTGGGACAGAAATTCGTGGTGTCGGCGGTGCTTTACACGGATATCCGGGAAGCAGGGAAAAGCGATGACCTGACGAAATCCATCCATTATGGCGAAGTCAGCCATCAGATCAAAAGCTATGTGGAAAATCATACCTTTCAGCTGCTGGAACGGGTGGCGGAAGGGCTGGCCAGGGAGCTTTTGCTGAGCGTGCCCCGTCTGGAAGGAATCAAACTGGAAATCAAAAAGCCCTGGGCGCCGGTGGGACTTCCCCTGGAGACGGTGGCGGTGGAGATCGAGCGGTGGAAGCACTGCGCGTACATTGCGCTGGGGTCCAACATGGGCGATAAGGGGGGATATCTGCGTCAGGCTGTGGAGTCCCTGAATCAGACGGAAGGCTGCCGGGTGGAACAGGTGTCAGACTTTATCGTCACCAGTCCCTATGGCGGTGTGGAGCAGGATGACTTTCTCAATGGCGTGCTGAAGATGGAGACGATTCTGACGCCATTGGAACTGCTGGATCGTCTCCATGAGATCGAAAAAGAGGCAAACCGGGAGCGGATCGTCCGCTGGGGTCCCAGGACGCTGGATCTGGATATCCTGCTGTACGATGATCTGGTTTTGGATACCAGTGAACTTCATATCCCGCATATCGATATGCACCGGCGGGATTTCGTGCTGCAGCCGCTGAATCAGATTGCTTCCCATGTACGCCATCCGGTGCTGAATCTTACCATAGGAGAACTGTGGGATCGTTTAAAGGAAACATCGCAGCAGGCATAGCCGCTGCGGTATTTGGAGTTCCGCCCGGCGGAACTCTTTTTGTTCTGTTGAAAATGACAAGACCAAGGAGGTAATATGCGTTTCTTTCATTTGTCAGATCTTCATATCGGACGGCATCTGCACGGCTATTCCCTGCTGGAACAGCAAAAGCAGGTTCTGGGACAGGTTCTGCGGTGGGCAGAAGAAAAAAAGCCGGATGCCATTGTGATTGCCGGTGATATCTACGATAAAGTATCCCCTTCCGGGGAAGCGGTGCTGCTGTTCGACTGGTTTCTGACGGAACTGTCTTTACTGCGGCCTCAGATTCCGCTGCTGCTTATCAGCGGTAATCATGACTCTTCCATGCGGCTGAAATACGCCAGCGAGCTGATGAAAAAAAACCGGATTTACGTGGCGGCGCGGACGCCGGAAGGACAAGAGGAACATCTGCAGAAGCTGACGCTGACAGACGGATATGGGCCGGTACATTTCTACCTGCTTCCCTATGTGCGCCCTCGGGCGGTGCGCATGGCGACAGGGGAAATCCATGAGACCGGCTATCAGGAGGCTGTGGCCGGTCTGCTGGCCAGAGAACGTCCGGACTGGGGGGAACGAAACGTATTGATTTCCCATCAGTTTTATACCGCAGGCTCCTGGAGTCCCTCTGTCAGCGATTCGGAATGCATCCATGTGGGAGGACTGGACAACGTGGATATCGAAGCGGTCCGCCGTTTCGATTATGTGGCGCTGGGCCATCTCCACAGCGCGCAGAAGGTGAAGGAGGAGCATATCCGTTACTGTGGATCGCCGATGAAATATTCCGTCAGCGAATGGAAACAGCCAAAGGGGATTTTGCTGGTGACCCTGGGAGCCAAAGGGGAACCGCTGCAGCTGGAAACGCTGCCGCTGAAGCCGGACCGGGACGTGGTGCGGCGCAGGGGAACGCTGGAAGAAGTCCTATCGGGAGGACGCAGCGAGGATTTTATCAGCGTGACGCTGACAGATGAAAAAGAACGGTATCAGCCCCGTGAGATCCTGGAAGAGTATTTTCCCTTCCTGCTGGAGATAAAAGTGGAGAACAGCCGTACCAGGAACAGAATTTCCACCGGGGAGGAAATGAAATGGGAGGAAGATCCCATGGCGGCCTTTGAGCAGTTTTTCCAGGAGATGCAGGGGCGTGCCATGAGTGAGTCAGAACGAAAAATCCTGGAGGAAACGGTGAGAGAAGCAGGAGAGGAGGAAGTATGAAGCCTTTAAAACTGGTGATGTCGGCCTTTGGTTCCTATGCCCGGGAGACAACGGTGGATTTTTCGCAGGTACAGCAGGGGATTTTTCTGGTGACCGGAGATACGGGCGCCGGCAAAACCACCATTTTTGACGCGATCACTTATGCCCTTTATGACCGTACCAGTGGGATGAAAAGGGAAGGCGCCATGATGCGCAGCCAGTATGCAGCGCCGGCGGTGGAGACTTTCGTGGAATATACCTTTTCTTATCGGGGTGAAACGTATACCGTGCGCCGGAATCCGGAATATCAAAGAAAGAAGAAAAGAAAGACCGGCGGAAAGGATGAATTTACCACGGAAAGGGCCAAAGTGTCGCTGATCATGCCGGACGGCAGCGACTGTCCGGGCAGCAAAAGTCAAATCAATCGGAAGATTGTCGAGATCATCGGTCTGGATGTACAGCAGTTTACCCAGACGGTGATGATTGCCCAGGGGGATTTTCTGAAACTTCTCCATGCCCAGTCTCAGGAACGGAAAAAGATTTTCGCAAGGATCTTCAATACAGGGATGTACAGCAGGATTCAGGAGCGGCTGAAAGACCGGGCTAAAAAGGAGAAGGAGCAGCTGGATGACTGCCAGAAGGCGCTGCTGCGGGAGATGGAGCGCGCGGCCTGTCCGGAAAATTACGGCCGGCGGGATCAGTGGGAGGATCTAAAAAAATCCGCGCGGCCGGAGGCAGACAGTCTGATGGAGCATCTGGAAGAGATGTGCAGGCTGGATGCGCAGGAGCAGGAACGGACAGCGGCGCAGATGGAAGAAAAAAACCGGCGTCTGGAAGAGCTGCAGCGTTTCCTGGATGCAGCAGATTCTGTCAATGAACTGTTCCGCCGTTTTGAGCAGGCCGGGAGGGAAGTGGAAAAACTCCAACGTCAGGCGGAGGATATGAAACAGTTGAAAAGCCGTCTGAAAGCCCTAGAGGATTCCGGGGAGGCGGCGCACAGGGAGGAGCAGGTAAAGGAACAGCAGGAGATCTGCCGTAAAATCACGCAGCAAAGGCAGATGCAGGAGCAAGCGGTCCGGGACGGGAGGATGCTGCTGGCAGCCTGTGAAAAATCCGGTGAAGAACTGAAACGTAAGCTTCAGGAGAGTATGGGCAGTCTTCCCCGGGAGCTGGAAAGACAGATGGCAAAACTGGTATCGCTGATCCAAAAAAGAGAAGAGCTGCGGGAAGAAAAGCAGCGCAGGGATCAGGAAGCTATCCGGTTTAAACAGGATTACGAAGAAGCGTATCATGCTTTTCTGGAGGAACAGGCCGGCCTGTTGGCCAGAGATCTTCAGGAGGGACAGCCCTGCCCCGTCTGCGGATCTTTGCATCACCCCCGCCCGGCTGGTCTGTCAGCGACAGCGCCGGATCAGCAGCAGGTGGAACGGAAAAAAAAGAGAATGGAGCAGGCCGTAAGGCAGGCAGACCAGATCCGGGATGTACTGCAGAAAGCGGAAACGGACTGCAGCGCAGCACATCAGGAATGCGCCGGTCAGATCGGCCGTGGAGAAGGAAGACTGGAACAGCTGAAAGGGCAGGAGAGTCAGGAAGAAGAAAAAAGAAGGCAGGCAGAAGAGAAATTTACAGAAGCGCTGGAGCAGGCCGGCCTGTCCCTGGAGCAGTACCGGGAAATCAGAAAACAGGCGGACAAGGCTAGAGAGTGGAAAGAAGTGCTGGAAATTTACCGGGAAAACAGTATCCGGGCAGATGAAACTTACCGGCGCTGCCGGGAGATGATCGATGGAAAACGAAAGACGGACACTACAAAAGCCAGGGAAGAGGCCGGGCAGATAAAAGAAAAGAAGCGGCAGCTGGAAGAAAGAAGCCACCGTCTTTTTGCCCGCTGTCAGAAAAACAGGGAGATTGCCCGGCAGATAGACGTTCTGAAAGAGGAAGAAATCAGGAAAACGCAAAGCTATGAAACTGTACTGACGCTGTCCAGGACAGCCAACGGTACCCTCAATCAGAGTGTGAAAATGGATTTTGAGACGTATGTTCAGCGGCAGTTTTTCTCTTATGTCATCCGCTGTGCCAATCAACGTTTCCACAGGATGACCTCAGGACAGCTTCTGCTGCAGTTAAGAGAGGTGGATCAACTGTCCACTCAGGGGCAGGCCGGGCTGGATCTGGATGTTTACAGTCCGGTGACAGACAGCGTGCGGGATGTGAAAACCCTTTCCGGCGGCGAGTCCTTTCTGGCAGCATTGTCCATGGCTCTTGGCATGTCTGATGTGATCAGCAGTATGGCGGGCGCCGTGCGCATGGATACCATGTTTATCGATGAGGGATTCGGCTCTCTGGACGAGGAAGCAAGGGAACGAGCGGTTCGTATTCTCAATGAACTGGCCGGCTCCAGACGCCTGGTGGGCATCATCTCTCATGTGGAGGAATTGAAGGAACAGATTGACCGCAAGCTGGTGGTATCCCGGGGAAAGGAAGGAAGCAGCGTGCACTGGGAAAGGTAAAGAAGCCGGAAGCGTTTAACGCTTCCGGCTTTCTCTGTATTTTTTGGGCGTCATACCCACATAGCTTTTAAAGATTTTGGTGAAATAGCTCTGATCTTCGAAACCGCACATATTGGCAATCTGTACGATGCTCAGTTTTTCATCAGAAAACAAAAGCTTGCTTTTTTCAATGCGTACCTTGTTTATGTAATTGGTAATGGTTTCGCCCGTCTCTTTTTTGAAAATACTGCACAGATAAGTCTTGCTCAGATACGTTTTGGAAGCAATCTCATCCAGCGTCAGCTTGTTTTGGTAATGGGTCTGAATATATTTGTCCACTTTGTGAATGGTCTCCGCGTGTTTCAGACGGTCATAGTCAAAGGTGGTGGAGATGAAGCTGTGCATGACATTGGACACCCATGCGCTGAGGTCTTCTATAGTCCGGAAGGTGTCGATGTGCTTCAGGGAATTCTGGGTAATCAGATCCACCTTCTCCATGTCGGCGCCGGCGTCAAGAGCCGTCCGGGAGATGACGATCATCAGTTCGGTGATCCTGGGCTTGATGGCTTCCAGATTGGAATTATTGGCCACGTAGATATAGGCCAGGATCTGGTTGAGGACATTTTCTGCCTCTTCTTTGTCGCGGTTGCGGATGGCGGAACGCAGCCGCCGCTCCTGGGTGATAGGATAGGTGTAATAATCATTGTCACTGAAGCTTTTAATTTTTTCCGCATAAATATTGTTCAGCAAAGACTCCTGGCTGTAAAAATACCGGCCGGCCCTGCCGTGGGAGATGCCGGAGATATAGGAAGTGATGGCGGACATCACCTCTGCCAGACTCTGGATCTTTTCCGGCGGATAACAGGGCATGGAAGCCACCACTTTGCGCAGATCGGAGTGAGGGATCTCTGACAGATAATCGTCCATGTTTCCCATACACAGCGGTCCGGCTACGATGCCGCCGGACAGATTGCCCTTCTCATCGGAGATAAAAGTGGCAACCAGCACCAGCCCCAGATTACAGAAGTATATGTACATACCGTCCCAGCGGTATGCCTCCTGACAGCCGTGGATAAAGGCGTTGATTCCGTAACATTTTGAGGACAGATATTTTTCGCAGGTTTTGCAAAGTTTGGAGGTAACGTCCTGCTCCAGATACAACTTGTTGTTGGTACAGTCCACCGGGATACAGTGGATATCAAATAATGTTTCGAAATGGCGGCAGTATTTCTGCGCCTGCTTGATTAATATGGAATCCATAATTTTTGCACGTTCTTTCTGTTTTTGTAATTATGTTAGGTATAGTATAAACATATCATAAGATAAAAAAAAGAGCAAAGGTTTTATAAAAATTTTCAGCAAAGGCAGCCAAATGGAAAAAGGACAGCCGGTAATGAATCGGCTGTCCAGGAGGAATGGGGTCACAAAACCCAGGAAAAGTTTACATAATAATATCGAGGAGACGCTGTCTGTAATAGAAAGATTCTACGGTATCAAAGAAAGCGTCGATATTTTCAAATTCTGTCAGCGGCGGGATGTCGCAGCCGGAGGAAATTACAAAATTGCGGAAATCCTTGCATTCCTCCAGCAGGCGAACCGTTTCAATCCGTACAGACTGGGGCGTTCCGTTGCGAAACTGCTGGGAGGGACTGATATTTCCCATAGCTACGCAGTCGGCTGGCATCTTCTCCAGCATATCTTTCATCTGTACAGCATCGCCGAAGTGAAAGACACGGCAGCCGGTGTCCAGGATGCTGTCAATCAGCTGCAACGCATAATTACCGCAGTTGTGATAGACGATGATGAATCCCTGCTCCTGTGTGGCTTCCACGATTTCCTTTACGTAGTTCGTGGAAAATTCCTGAATCAGCTGGGGCGAGAGAATGCCGGCCAGCGGTTCCGCCATGATGATTCCGTGTGCGCCCACTTCTTTGTAGGCTTTGATATAGTCGATCAGAAAATCGGTGGATTTTCTCAGCAGCGTATGCACCAGATCCGGATCTTCATAGCACAGGGGCATGATCTCGTTGATATCGGCCAGGCGTCCGGCCAGAGAAAAGGGCCCGGCACAGCCGGCGAAGACCGGACGGTCAGTGATCAGTTTCAGCGCTTTTCTCACCCCTTCAATGTAGATCCCGGTGCGTCCCGCTCCCACCGGGGGAATCTGCAGATCATCTGCATCTTCTTGAGTTTCCACGATTTTGCCGATGATGGTGGGCACTTCGTCGGCGGCGTACACTGTCCGGGCGCCGAATGCCTCCGCCTCCACAGAGAGATCCATGAAGCTGGCAACGGCCGGCATGGGATATTTGTCAGCCAGCATTTTCATGCCCAGCGCCTGATAGTTGCTGGTGGTTACCAGTTCCTTGACCGTTACATATAATAACTGAACTGAAGGGAAAGAAAGCAGAGGAAAAGCTTTCTTATCTTCCTGGTAAATCAGCCGGTCGATCCATTTGTACATGTTCATAAGCATACCCTCCAAGTCATATTAGTGTCTTTGAAATATCATTATAATATTATCGAAATGTAAAAATCTATAGCAATAAAATATGCTTTTTGAGATAATATTATTATAAAAATGGTTCAATAAAAATATATTTAAGATTCAATAATTAGAAGGGTGCTTGAACATGAAACAGATTGTGTTATAATGAAGTCGTAGCAAGACAATGAAAAGAGAGGTAAGAAAATTGAGATACGAAGGACTGGTATACAGACCCCCCAGCGAGGCCAGAAGTCTGATCGTGCAGGTGACAATCGGCTGTGCTCACAATAAGTGCACTTTCTGCACCATGTATAAAGATAAACAATTCCGGGTAAGAAAGAAAGAAGAGGTACTGGAAGATTTCCAGATGGCTTATGACACATATGGCGATCGGATCCGCCGGATTTTCCTGGCGGATGGAGACGCGCTTATCGTCAGGACGCCGGATCTGTTGGATATTCTGAACTTTATCCGGGAAAAATTCCCCTTCACAGAGCGGGTGACTTCCTATGGTACGCCGGGAGATATTTTGAGAAAATCAGAAGAAGAGTTGAAGTCGCTGGCCAGGGCAGGACTGGACATGGTTTATATGGGAGCGGAATCCGGTGATGCGGTGACGCTGGAAAGGATCAATAAAGGCGTGACCAGAGAAGAAATCATCGAAGCGGGACAGAAACTGCGCCGCTGCGGGATCCGTTCTTCCATTACATTGATTTCCGGTCTTGGGGGCCGGGAGCGCAAGAGGGAGCATGCGGTGGAATCGGCGAAGCTGATCAGCGCGATCAAACCGGATTATGTGGGATTTCTCACTCTGATGCTGGATGAGTCCACGGAAATCTACCGACAGATCCAGGCAGGAGAAATGGAGCTTCTGACGCCGGAGGAAGTGGTGGAAGAGATGCGGCTGTTTCTTACCAACGTGGATTCCCAGGGGACGGTGTTCCGCGCCAATCACGCATCCAATTACGTGATCCTGAAGGGAAATCTCAACGAGGATATTGAAGAAATGCTTCAGCGGCTGGATGAAGTGGAGAAGGCCGGAAAATACCGGCCGGAGAGAGTCAGAGGATTATAGGAGGAAATAAAAATGCAGCTGGAAACAATGAGAAAAGATATGGTGGCCGCCATGAAAGCCCATGACAAGGTGCGCAAGGAGGCTGTCTCTTCGCTGATATCGGCGGTGAAAAAAGCGGCCATCGACGCGGGCTGCCGGGATGATATTCCGGAGAGTATGGTGGATCAGGTGATTTTAAAAGAACTGAAAACGGTGAAGGAGCAGGTGGATACCTGTCCGGATTCCAGACAGGATCTGAAGGAAGAGTATCAGGCGCGGTATAACATTATTCAGGAATACGCTCCGAAACTTCTGACGGAAGATGAGATCCAGGCGGTTCTGGAAGAAAAGTTTTCGGATCTTCTGTCCACAAAAAACAAGGGACAGATTATGAAGGCTGTCATGGGAGAACTGAAAGGAAAAGCAGACGGCAAAGTGATCAATCAGGTCGTTGCCAGACTGTGCCAGTGAGATTCTGGAACCGGTATGGGCGACGGAAATAGGAAATGTGGTGAGGAAAAATGAAATTCGATATGCACTGTCACACCAAGGAAGGATCCATGGACGGAAAGGTCCCCATCGAGGATTATATCATCCGTCTCAAGGAACTGGGCTTTAAAGGAATGCTGGTTTCCGATCACAACACGTACAATGGATACCGGAAATGGAAAAATGATATCAAAGGAGAGCGGCATAAGGATTTTGTCGTGCTGAAAGGAATCGAGTACGATACCATTGATGCCGGCCATATCCTGGTGATTATGCCGGAGGGTGTAAAGATACGGATATTGGAACTGCGAGGGCTGCCGGTGCGGATTCTGATCGATGTGGTGCACAAAAACGGAGGTATCCTGGGACCGGCACATCCCTGCGGCGAACGATATCTGAGTATCGTCAACACCAGAAAAAAGAGAAGCAAAGACGCAGTTTTGCGTAAATTTGATTTTATCGAAACATTTAATGCCTGTGAATCGCAGGAGAGCAACGATGCGGCCCGGAAGCTGGCGGAACATTTCATGAAGCCGGGATTTGGCGGCAGCGATTCCCATCGCTATGATTGTATCGGAACAGCCTACACGGAACTGCCCCGTGAGATCCGCAGGGAGTCCGATCTGATCCGTTATATTCAAAGCGGCGGGGAGGTATCCTGCGGAGGCGCTCTTTATAATAAAACGACCAAGGATAAGATGGGAAAATGGCATCAGATTCTGGTGCAGTCTTTCTATCTGTACAACAGGACGGCAAGTCTGTACCGGAAACATAAAAGAAAAAAAGAACTGAAAAAACTTCATGTATGAGCACAAAAAAGGAACTATCAGATTAACCACTTCTGACAGTTCCTTTTAACGTTCATTGTCCATTGGAATGTACCTCAAATCATAAATTTTTCTTTGGTTTTAGTTTACGTTTTTGGTGGTCTGTACCTTCCTTTCATAAAATTTTGGGGTAAATCTTTACGTTTTCGGTGGTCCGTCCTCCTGTTTCATAATATTTCTTAATTAGATGGTTTTATTATATCTGATAAAAAACAAAAAGTCAAGAAAAATATTCAAAAATAATAAAAAAACAGAATGTTAACAGATTGAAAAGTAAAAATAATATAAAAATTCTGAAAAATATTAACAGTCTAAATTTCAGGCACATATGGACACAAATTTTCCGCGGATAAGTTGACATAAGGCATTCGGAGAAAGACAAATTGAAACGCCGATTTTTCCGCCGCTGATGTAAATCGTTTCAAATTGCTGCGCACTTTCGTCCAGAAAAGTGGGAAACTGCTTTTTCATTCCGATGGGGCTGCAGCCGCCGCGGATGTACCCGGTAATAGCGTTGATTTCTTTTACATGGATCATCTCCACAGATTTTTCCCCGGCTGCTTTTGCCGCCAGCTTCAGATCTACTTCCCGGGCAATGGGGATGACATATACGTAATACTGGCCGCTTTTCCCCCGGGCGACCAGAGTTTTAAAGGACTGTTCCACCGGAGCGCCGGTAAGTTTGGCGGTGTGCAGTCCGTCGATAAATTTATCGCATTCGTAGTGCAAAGCCTGGTAAGGGATTTTGTTTTTATCCAGGATCCGCATCACATTGGTTTTTGTTTCCTTGGCCATTTTTCATTCCTCCTGACTCTAGCATTGTACTACCCACAGGGGAAAACTGCAATGGTGACATTTTGAAACGTCAGAAGAAAAGGGGTGGACAAGAAAGGAAAAATGTGCTTTAATGATTTCAAGATCTTACAGCCGTCAGTTCTGACGGAGATTCCCATTTTACACAAAAGGATATGTGATAGTGATTTTACGGGGGAGGTGTCGTTTGCCCTTATATGAAAATCTGTTGTACTCCATGGCGCTTCTGGCCATGGTTGTGGATCTGAAGACAGAAACCATACCGAATGAAGGCATCTGTCTGTTCTGGGGAACCGGGCTTGCGTACCGGATCGCCAGGGATGGATGGGCCGGCGCAGCCGGATGGTTCTGGGGCGCGGTATTGCCGGTGCTTTTACTGACTGCGTTGTTTTTGCCAAGGATGATCGGAGCCGGGGACATTAAGCTGCTTTCTGCTCTGGGCGGTATGATGGGGCCTGCGGCGGTCGTCAAATGTATTGGGATTTCTTTTTTCTGCGGAGCGGTTCTTGGCGCCGCGATTCTGATCGATACAGGAACTTTGTTTCTGCGTCTTCGGCATTTCGCCGATTATTTCCGGACTTTTATCAAAACCAAAACAGTCGTTCCCTATTATCAGCGAGGGGAACGACTGGAAAATATACATTTCAGCGTGCCGGTTTTCATGGCCGTCATGCTGCACATGGGAGGGATTTATTCATGAACAATGGAAAAAATGTACTGGCAGTCTGCGATCTGGAGGCGGCCTACGCCTGCAATTTTGTGGAGTATGTTCACAGGAAAAACAGCATGCCCTTTGACATCCAGGCGTTTACCGGTTTGGAGTCGCTGAAAGCTTTTGCGGCAAAGCAGAAGATTGAGATTCTTCTGATTTCTGACAAAGCCATGTGCGAGGAGGTGAAGACGCTGAATATCGGTCAGATCGTGATCCTCTCCGAGGGAGTGCATCATCCCATGCTGGACTGTTATCCCAGCGTCTACAAGTATCAGTCTTCCGACGCGGTGATCCGGGAGGTGATGAATTGTTACAATGCCGGCGAGAAACTGTGCTTCCCCAATGGAGGAGGCGGGAAAAAGGAGCGGATCGGCATCTATTCTCCGGTGGGGCGCACGGCTAAAACCTCCTTTGCTCTTACGCTGGGACAGGTGCTGGCCCGGGAAAAGCCGGTACTTTATCTGAATCTGGAAGAGTATGCGGGATTTGAACAGCTTTTAGGCTGCAGTTACGAGAGAAATATCGGAGATCTGATTTATTATGTCCGCCAGGAATACAACAACCTGCCCCTGAAAATCAGCGGCATGGTACAGTCGGTCAACAACCTGGACTACCTGCCGCCGGCTATGTCGCCGATGGATATTCAGAAAACCACGCTGGCAGAGTGGCTGCGTCTTCTGGATGAGATAGAAAAGAATATGAAGTATGAGACCATCATTCTGGATTTCGGCGATGGGGTCAGCGAGCTGTATGCGCTGCTGAATCAGTGTCACCGGGTGTACATGCCGGTGCGCCAGGATGTGATGTCAGCCGCCAAGCTGCAGCAGTTTGAACAGCTTTTGCAGATGTGGAATTACAGTGGTCTGCTGGAGCGGATCGAGAAAGTGCGATTGCCCTATCACCGGACGGAGAAGAGAGGCAGAGAATATCTGGATGAACTGGTCTGGAGTCAGCTGGGGGATTTTGTCCGTGAACTGGTGCGAAAGGAAAAGGAGCATTGATACAGTTAAAAGAATTACAGAAGACATTGATGGAGCGCCTGGAACAGTCGCCGGATCTGTCGGACCGGCAGATTTTGGAACTGATCGATGATATGCTGCTGGAAAAAAGCCATGGCTGGGCGCTGACCCTGGAAATGCGGGGCGCCATGCGAAAGGAATTGTTTGATTCCGTGCGGCGGCTGGATGTGATCCAGGATCTGATCGACGATCCTAAGGTGACGGAGATCATGGTAAACGGATTTGATCGCATTTTTGTGGAGCGGGGCGGTATCGTCAGCCGTTATCCAAAATCTTTTACATCCAGGGAAAAACTGGAAGATGTTGTACAGCAGATCGTAGGAAAGTGTAATCGAATTATCAACGAAAGCAGCCCGATTGTGGATGCCAGGCTGGAAAACGGTTCCAGAGTCAATGTGGTAGTGGAGCCTGCATGCATTGGGGGGCCGGTGCTGACCATACGCCGGTTCCCCGATTCTCCTATCACCATGGAGCGTCTGATTGCCATGGGAAGTATCACACAGGAGGCGGCCGGATTTTTGGAGGAACTGGTAAAAAGCGGATATTCCATTCTCATCGGCGGAGGCACGTCAGCGGGAAAGACCACGTTTCTCAATGCGCTTTCCCATTACATTCCAGGCGATGAGAGGATTATCACCATTGAAGATACGGCGGAACTGCAGATTCAGGGCATTGAAAATCTGGTTCGTCTGGAAGCACGAAGCGCCAACATGGAAGGAGGCCGGCAGATTACCATCCGGGAGCTGATCAAAACGGCTCTGCGGATGCGGCCCAACCGGATTATTGTGGGAGAAGTCCGTCAGGAGGAAGCCATAGACCTGCTGCAGGCCTGGAATACCGGCCATGACGGAAGTATCGGCACGCTGCATGCCAACAGCACGGCGGACATGATCAGCCGGCTGGAAACCATGGTATTGATGGGAATGCAGCTGCCTCTGGAAGCCATCCGGCGTCAGATTGCATCGGGAGTGGATATCATGGTACATCTGGGAAGACGGAAGGATAAAAAACGCAGGGTATTGGAAATCAGCGAGGTGACGGGATATGCGCCGCCGGAGGTTTTGCTGCAGCCGCTGTACCGGTGGGATGACAAAGACAGCGTCCTGCGAAGGGAAAACCAGCTGATGCACAGAGAAAAACTGGAGAGGATGAGAGGATATGAAGCATGATTACCGGTATTACCGGTTTACAAAAAAGGAAGCGGTGCGCTATCTGGCGGAAGCCCTGTTCTTATGTGCGGGGATCAATTATCTTTGCTACCGTTCCTGGTGGGCGTTTATTCCGATGCTGCCGGTTCCGTGGCTGTATTTGAAAATCAAACGAAAAAAACGGCTGGAACAAAAGAAAAAGCAGCTGAATTACGCTTTTAAGGATGCGGTAAATTCATTGAGCGTGGCGTTGAAAGCGGGCTATTCCATGGAAAATGCCATCTCGGAGTGTATTCGGGATCTGAAAAATATCTATCCGGAGGACGCCCCCATTGTGGAGGAGTTCTGTTATATCAGAAGTCAGCTAAAAGTCAGCGTCCCGGTGGAGAGACTGCTGCGGGATCTGGGCGAACGAAGCCAGGTGGAAGATATTCAAAGCTTCGCCGGCGTCTACGGCATTGCCAAACGCAGCGGAGGAAACTTAAGCAGGATCCTGCAGAATACAGCTAGGACGCTGAGCGATAAGATTGAGGTGGAAAAAGAGGTACAGGCCTGTATCGCAGCCAAAAGTATGGAACAGCGTATCATGGCGGCGGTGCCCTTTGGCATCATCCTCTATATGCAGCTGATGGATCCCGGTTTCCTGTCAGCGTTGTACGGAAATCTGGCGGGGATCTGTGTGATGAGCGCATGTTTGGCAGGATATCTGCTGGCTTTCTGGATGGGACGAAGAATTGTACGGATCGAGGTGTGAAGATGCTGTGGATACATGGAATGGTTTTCGTGCTTTTTCTGCTGATGTTGCTGCCGGGGATTAGAAGGAAAGTCAGGAAGAAACTGGAACTGGCGGCGCCGCCGGAGGTTCTCACAGGCGCTCTGATCATTCTGCTGGCAGGCAACATTCTGGGGACGGCGGTCACGGTGCTGGATCTGGCCGGAAACAGCCGGAAACTGACCCAGGTGGAGCAGGAAACCCAGGCGGGGCAGGAACAGACGGTGACGCTGGAAACCAGAAAAGGAGACGGAAGCCGCCGTGAGGTGGGGATTACCATACCCGGACAGACTTACAGCAAAAAGGAAATACAGAGATGGTTCCGGGAAGGCAGAAGCAGACTAAAGGAAGCTATCCTGGGAGAAAACCGGTCGCTGAATCACGTGAACACAAAGCTGAATCTTATTTCCGCTTTTTCAGATCTTCCCATTGAGATCGGATGGGGAAGCAGTGATCCGGCGATACTGGACTGGGAAGGCAATCCAGGAGACGATATCCCGGAGCGGGGAACTGAGGTGACGCTTTACGTCACTTTCACCTGCCAGGAGGAGAGCGAAGACCATAGTCTGACCGTTAGAGTCTATCCTCCCGAATACGATGAAGAAGAACGATGGGAACGGGAGGCACAGGATACCTTTCTAAGACTGAACAAAGAGGAAAAGGACGATAAGGTGTGGCGTCTGCCTTCCCGGGTGTCGGGAGAAGCGGTTACCTGGCACCGGCCTCTTAGCCGGATCGGACCGGCGGTGCTGCTGCTGGCCTTTGCCATGGCGCTGGTATGGATTCTTGGGAAAAAGCAGGAGAAAAGGGAGCAGAAGAGGAAAAGGCAGGAAGAGATGACGACGGATTATCCGGAGATTCTAAATAAATTTGTGTTGCTGCTCAATGCGGGAATGAATACCAGAAAAGCGTTTGGAAAAGTGGCGCTGGATTACCGCCGGCAGAAAGAGGCGGCAGGAGAGACGTTTTCTGAGAGAGCCGCATACGAAGAAATTTCCCAGACTTATTTGGAGATGGAACAGGGGGTGCCGGAGGCGGAAGCCTATGAACGGATGGGAAGACGCTGCGGACTGTCGGTTTATAAAACCTTTGCCACCCTGCTGGTTCAGAATCTGCGCAAAGGCAACAGGGAGATTCTGGATATGCTGGAGCGGGAATCCCAGGAAGCCTTTGAGAACAGGAAACGCAGGGCAAAGATCCTGGGAGAGCAGGCTGGAACCAAATTGCTGGCGCCTATGATGCTGATGCTGGTGATCGTTTTCGTTATCCTGCTCTACCCGGCGGGAAGCAGCTTTGTGATATAAGATATGCCGCAGGAAAGGAGGTGAGGCTTATGGGTGCAGTTCTCTGTGATTTCTGGAGGGAAGAAGACGCCATCGGTGTGGTGGAAATTATCTTGATTCTCGTCGTAATTTGCACCTGTATATAGAGTATATAGAGGGCGAAAAATTCCCCAAAAATAAACTATATACACGCTATACACAAGAACATGGACAACTTAAACTTTCTA
>DSTFC04002__coassemble_620_pt1 | contig 50433 bp, 39 predicted proteins | sample DSTFC04002__metabat2_high_PE_045 | metagenome-assembled genome bin DSTFC04002
TTTTGATTGCTTCCCAAAAATATTTAGCGTCCCCTGTGCAGAATATATCGCTGACAGAATAAAGCCGTGTCTCTGTGATCTGTTCTTCCGTATCGTCATATTCATCTGTTGTAGGTGTTCCGTCTGTGTAGAGATTAAACGCTAAACGGACAATCTTTTCGCTCCCGCTGGTCTGCCAGCCTTCCTGCAGACACCCCGGCTTTATAAATCCCGTCTCAAAGTCATAGATCCGGTTTACATTGCGCCTGGTATCTTCCGATAATCCCAGGCAATAGACCAAAGCCTTATGGTATGAATCCTGATACCGGCATTTTGAAAGATAGGTGTTGTAAAATTTCTCATGTTCCCTGTTCTTGAAAGTGATTTTTCTTTCCTGTTTTGCACCTTTCGCTGTGTTCTTTGTCATCTGATTTTCCTCCACTATTAATTTTTGCTAATTTAACTCGTCATTCATCATTTTCAGATATAATCCGTCCAGAAACTCTCGCTTAATATCTAGCGTTTGTTTCTGCCATGTATCGTTTTCGGCATGAGTACCATTCCATAAATCTTCTGCCACATTTCTCCGCAGATGCCAGTATAACTTACATCTTCGGTCAATCTTTTGTTTCTCTTTATCCGCCACAGAATTATCGGCTCTGAAAAACTTATATACAGATATTCTTAAGGCGAGCGCCATCTGACACAGGGCATACAACGGGATTTTGTTCTCTCGCCGGCATCTGGCATTGGTAAACCATGTATATACTGTCCCTTCCGGAGAACCTGTCACTTTACAGATCCATTTAACTTTCCTATTCAGATGAATCCCCTGAGCTTTCAAAACATGATTAATATTTTGGATGAGTTCTCTTTTATCCGTGTTCTGATGCAGTTTTGTTAAAATGATGATTTCCTTTTCCAATTTCATTTTTCTTTGCTCTTTACGCTGTGTTGTTCCCATTTGTTTTTCCTCCTGAATTTTAAAATTTTGTATAAAAAAATAGGGACACTCTGCTGCAAGTATCCCTATCTTCTATCAATGTATTGATAGCTCTATATTCACTTTCATAATCCAGGATTTTTTGTGTTCCCCGTACCGAGGTCTAAGGCAACCACAACGGTTACTTTGTTTACAAGTACCTTTTCCTTGTGATTTTCCTCTAATCTGTTGAAACTGAAAAAGTCAACAAAGTGCGTAAATTCAAGGATTTCTAGATATGTTTCCTTTGTAGTCTTACCACAGTCTCCACATGGACCGTCATCGGGAACTGATCCACGGGACGGACTTTTTCCAGACGGTACTGCTCCCGGCAAAGGTATTTCAGATCCCGGGCCAAAGTGGCCGGATCACAGCTTACGTAGACCACCCGTTTGGGTCTCATCTTAAGAATCGTGTCCAGAAGCGCCTGATCACAGCCTTTCCGCGGCGGATCCACCACGATCACATCGGCATAAATACCTTCCTCTTCATATTTTTGCGGAAGGATTTCCTCCGCCTTTCCCGTAAAAAACTCCACATTGGAAAACCCATTCAGCCGTGCATTTTCCCGGGCGTCTTCAACCGCTGCCGGAATGACTTCCACCCCGTAGACCCGTCTGGCCCTCTGTGCCAGAAAAAGGGAGATGGTGCCGATACCGCAGTAAAGATCCCACACCGTCTCTTCTCCTGTCAGGTCCGCATAAGACAGGGCCAGCTCATACAGCTTTTTCGTCTGAACCGGATTCACCTGATAAAAGGACAGAGGTGAGATCTGATACTGAACGTTTCCGATATAATCTGTGATACCGGACTGTCCCCAGAGGGTTTTCACCCTCTCGCCCATGATCACATTGGTATTTTTTCTGTTGATGTTGACAGAAATACTGGTCATACCTTCGATGGGAATCAGTTTTTCCAACAGCCGCTCCTGTGCCGGCAGCCGGCTGGCATTGATCACCAGACAGACCATGATCTCTCCCGTGGCAAAACCATAGCGGATGAGGATATGGCGCACCACACCTTTCCCGCTGGTTTCATCGTAGGGCTCCACATGGTTTTCTTCCATATAAGAGATCACGCGGTTAAGAATCTCTTCGTTGACTTTTACACCCAGACAGCAGTTTCTGTTGTTGACAATCCGGTGAGTTCTTCCAGCATAAAATCCAGTGACAATCCGCCCCTCTTTATCCCTGCCCACCGGAAACTGCGCCTTATTCCGGTAATGAAAAGGATCGTCCATGCCGATGATCGGCTCCATGGGAATCTCCCCCTCCGAAAAGCCGCCGATCCGTTTCAGATTATTTCTGACCAGATCTTCCTTAAACTGCAGCTGGCGCGGATAGGCCATGGCCTGAAGCTGACATCCGCCGCAGGGACCGGCACAGGAGCAGCGCGGTTCCACCCGATAGGGGGAAGGTTTCCAAACCTTCGCAATTCGCCCGTACCCGTAGCTTTTTCCCGCCTTTGTCACGATTACCTCTAATTCGTCACCAATCACAGCATCCTTTATAAACAGAGGATAGCCATCCGCCTTGCCGATACCTTCCCCCTTGTGGCTCATATCCTCAATGGCAACCCGTACCACATCGTTTTTTTGCATGTTTTTCTCCCTTATGACTCCGTCTCGCACACAGTTTTCCTGATATTGGATTCAAAGAGCCGGTTATAGCCCAGCCATCCGGACGCGTCTTTCGCAGAATCGAAAATTTCCCGCAGCGTCTCCAGTTTGGCGTCCGTATTATCCGCCAGATTCAGCGCCGCCGCCTCCGCCAGCGCCGGTTTTTTTGGCGAGCCGTACTCCAGCTCTCCGTGATGAGCCAGGATACAGTGTTTCAGTTCAGATTCCAGTTTCGCAGGGAACCCTGGAATCTGGCGAATGGCATCGTGCACCATCTCCGCTCCGATCATAATATGTCCCAGCAGCTGTCCGTCGTCTGTATAATCATTCACAGGAAACAAAGACAATTCCCTGGTTTTTCCCATATCATGGAACAGCGCGGCTGTAATCAAAAGATCCCGGTTCAGATAAGGGTACATCTTTGTGTAATGTTCACACAGTCCCGCCACACTTAGCGTATGCTCCAGCAGTCCTCCTACAAATCCGTGGTGCACACTTTTGGCGGCAGAGCTGAACTGAAAAGCCCGCATAAATTCCGGATTCTCCACAAAAAAATATTTCAGCAGCGCGGAAAGCCACCTGTTCTTTACCGAGTTTACATAACTCATCAGCTGCCGATACATCTCATCCCTGTCGCGGGCGCTGACCGGAAGGTAATCCCCGGGATCGTATTCTCCCTCTCCTGCTTTTCTGGCCCGTTTGATACTGATCTGCAAAGCTCCGGCAAAACTGGTCACGTCTCCCATGATTTCAATATAGTCCATGGCGTCAAAATCATCGATCCCCTGTGAATTGGGATCCCAGATCTTGGCGTCCAGCGTACCTGTCTTATCCTGAAGAATCACATTTTCATATGGCTTCCCGTTTTTGGTAACCGCCGCCTGTTTATGCTTGCACAGGTAGACGCCCGTGATCCTGTCTCCTTCTTTGAATTCTCTGATATATTTCATGTCTTTACCAGCCTTTCCTTTCTGTCTTCCCATTTTTACAGTAAAAAGAATGGTTCTTCTGCATGACAGAAAAACCAGTCTTTCTTCTTGCGCATATTCTATTTTATAATGCTCCGACCGTTACGTCAAATACTATCTCTGTGTAACCTTCCGCGCCCTTTCGCATGGCGGTCACTTTCACCGTTTCCCCCGGTTTGCATTCCTGGAGCATACGGGAGTATTCCTCTATGTTTTTCACCGTCTTTCCTTCCATCTCGGTGATCACATCTCCATTCATACATCCTGCCAGCATGGCGGGAGAATCCACCTGAACCTCGCTTACGTAGATTCCCACGGGAATACCCGTTTTATCGGCTATTTCCTCCGTCACCGCCTGCCCTCTGATCCCGATATAGGGTCGGTCTTTATTATTGGAAAGCGTCTCCATCAGCCCGGCAATCTCCGACACACCGACACAGGTTACCATATTGCTGCCGCCGGAGTAGCTTTGCAAAATCACGCCAATGATCTCTCCATCCAGATTCAGCAAAACGCCGCTTCCCTCCTTCGTCCCCACGATATCTGTGGTGAGCAGGGTATAGTCCGAATCCCAGGCAGAAACCTCGTTGCTTACCGAAGTCAGCATGCCAAAGGCCATGGAATCGCTGTATCCCATGGGACTGCCCAGAGCCATGATGGGATCCCCCTGCTTTGCTCCGTAGGAGTTTCCAAGCGGGGCCGCAGCCAGTGTGGACATGGTACTGCTTTCCACCTCTGACACAGCAATCTTCAGCACGCACAGACCCGTATTGGGATCCTGTCTCTGAAAATGGGCGTCCACCGAGGTATTATCCCAGAAGGTCACCTGAATGCGATCGACATTTTCCACCCCCCGGTACTCCGTCAGAATGAAAAGATCCTGTGAAGTATTGGCGATGATCATTCCTGACAGCTGACTTTGATTTTCATATGTATTGTTAAACCAATCCATATTGTCGGTGATACCGGTTACCGTAACGACGGAACGGGAAGCCGTGCGGGAGGCGGCCACCATATCCTGATAAAACTGTTTGTAATCCGAAAGTCCCAGTTCAGCCGGAACCTCGATGATCTGCGTGCTTTCCTGGGCTTCTTCTTCACCGGCTGCCGGCGCCTCTTCTTCCTGAGAAAGATCTTCGTCAATATTCAGCTGGGGAACTTCCCTGCCAACGCCCATGCCGGCCGCCGCTCCCGGCAGCACGCTCACAAAGGTAATGGCCGCAATGATACCGAAAAGAACTGCGCCAAGAACAATCAGCGCTGCTTTTGTGAAAAAGGCTTTCTTATCAAACGGTTTTTCCTTGATAACCTCTTTAATAAAGCTGTAATCATTCATCCGTCTCATTCTCCGTTCAGCAAATATGATTTACCACGTGCTTTATCCGCCGCTTTTATTAGTGATATTTTAACAAATACTTATGAACAATTTATGAATACGGCGTATCTTTTTGATATCAAAGTATTTTTTAAGTATTTTTTTGCTGCCGTTTCTGGTATAATATCCCTAGCGCAAATGCGCTTTTGCAACAACAGTCAGGAAAGTGATAAGGTTAAGACATGAACAAAAAAGCATTACAAACCCTGGAATATATGAAAATCATTCAGAAGCTTGCCTCCTATGCCACTTCCGAACCCGGCAAGGCAAAATGCACTCAGCTGCTTCCTTCTGATCAAATTGAAACGATTAAAACGATGCAAAGGCAGACCGGCGACGCGTTGAGCCGCCTTTTTAAGAAAGGCAGCGTCTCCTTTGGCGGAGCAAAGGATATCCGTGCCTCGCTGAAGCGTCTGGAGATCGGCAGTACCCTTGGCATACCGGAACTGCTGGCCGTCTGCGGCCTTCTGGAAAACTGCGCGCGGGTCAAATCTTACGGCCGGCCGGAGATATCCGACGCTCCCTCCGACTCTCTCACCTCCACCTTTGACGCTTTGGAACCGCTCACGTCTCTTTCGACAGAGATACGCCGCTGCATTCTCTCCGAAGATGAAATCAGCGATGACGCTTCTTCCACTCTTCGCCAGATAAGACGCAGCATGAAACTGATCAACGACCGTATCCATAGCCAACTGAGCAGCATCGTAAACGGCAGCGCCCGCACCTACCTGCAGGACGCTGTCATCACCATGCGCAACGGCCGCTACTGTATCCCGGTAAAAGCAGAATATAAAAATCAGGTGCCGGGCATGATACACGATCAGTCTTCCACCGGTTCCACCCTTTTCGTCGAACCCATGGCAGTCGTAAAGCTGAATAATGATATGCGGGAGTTGGAGTTAAAAGAAGCTGCGGAAATCGAAGTGATCCTGTCAGATCTGAGCGTACGCACAGCAGAGTACCGGGAACTTCTCCACAGCAATCTGGAAAATATGGTGGAACTGGATTTCATCTTCGCGCGGGCACATCTTGCCATGGAGCAAAATGCCACGGAACCCGTCTTTAATACAGAAGGCCGTATCCGGATCCGCCAGGGACGTCATCCCCTGATCGATCCCAAGAAAGTGGTCCCCATCGACATCCGGCTGGGCGAGGAATTCCATCTGCTGATCGTTACCGGACCCAATACCGGCGGAAAAACCGTTTCCCTGAAAACCATCGGACTGCTGACTTTAATGGGACAGGCAGGACTTCATATTCCCGCCCTGGCCCGCTCTGAGCTGTCTGTATTTACGGAAGTATACGCCGACATCGGAGATGAGCAGAGCATCGAACAGTCTTTAAGCACCTTTTCCTCCCATATGACCAACGTGGTTTCTTTTCTGGAAAAGGCCGACTCACACTCGCTCGTGCTCTTTGACGAGCTGGGCGCCGGAACAGACCCCACGGAAGGCGCAGCGCTGGCTATCTCGATTCTTTCCTACCTGCATCAGAGACAGATTCGTACTATGGCCACCACACATTACAGCGAACTGAAGGTTTACGCGCTTTCCACGCCGGGAGTGGAAAATGCCAGCTGCGAGTTTGACGTGGAAACCCTGCGTCCAACCTATCGCCTTTTAATCGGCATTCCCGGAAAAAGCAACGCCTTTGCCATATCCGGAAAACTGGGGCTGCCGCGTCATATCATCGAAGACGCACGCAGCCGCATCAGCCAGGAAGCGGAATCCTTCGAAGATGTGATCTCTTCCCTGGAGGAGAGCCGCAAAACCATCGAGAAGGAGCAGGCCGAACTGCAGCAGTACAAGGAAGAAATCGCCGCACTGAAAACACAGCTGGAAGATAAGCAGGAGAAATTAAGCGCCCGCAGAGAAAAGATGATCCGGGAAGCAAACGAGCAGGCCCACGCTATTCTCCGGGAAGCCAAAGAATACGCCGATCAGACCATTAAACAATTCCAAAAATACGAAAAAGAAAGTCCGGCCATCCGGAAAATGGAAGCCGACCGTCAGAAGCTTCGTTCCCGCATGAAAAAAGCCGAAGAAAAAATGGCTATGAAGCAGTCTCCCTCAGGCGGTACGGTGAAAGCATCCGATCTTCATATCGGAGACACGGTAAAAATCGTCAGCATGAACCTGAAAGGAACCGTCAGCACATTGCCTGACAGCCGCGGAAATCTTTTTGTCCAGGCCGGAATCATGCGCTTGAAAACCTCCGTATCCGATCTGATGCTGGTGGATGAACCAGTCATCAGCGGCCCCGGCCTGAAACGCACCAGTTCCGGAAAAGTGAAGATGGGAAAATCCGCCTCCGTCAGCACCGAAATCAATCTTCTGGGAAAAACAGTGGATGAAGCCGTCGCCGAACTGGATAAGTATCTGGACGACGCCTATCTGGCTCACGTTCCCAGTGTGCGGATCGTCCACGGAAAAGGCACCGGCGCACTCCGAAAGGGAATCCATAACTATTTAAGACGCCAGAAACACGTTTCTTCTTTCCGCCTGGGCGCCTTCGGCGAAGGCGATTCCGGCGTAACCATCGTTGAGTTTAAATAGAATACCAGGAGGGGTAATATATGTTAGCAAAACAGAAAATCCTGATCGTTGACGACGACAACAATATTGCAGAGCTGATTTCCCTTTATCTTACCAAGGAATGTTTTGACTGTATGATCGTCAATGACGGTGAAGAAGCCATTAACGCTTTTGAAACCTTTTCTCCCAACCTGATCCTTCTGGATCTGATGCTTCCGGGCATCGACGGATATCAGGTCTGCCGGGAGATCCGTTATAAATCCAACGTCCCCATTATCATGCTCTCTGCCAAAGGAGAAATCTTCGATAAAGTGCTGGGACTGGAACTTGGCGCCGATGATTATATGATCAAACCCTTTGATTCCAAAGAGCTGGTAGCCAGGGTCAAAGCTGTCCTGCGCCGCTTTGAACCGGCCAAACCGGCCGCTCCGAAAAAGCCGGCCGGAAAATGTGTGGAATACCCGGATCTCACCATCAACCTGACCAATTATTCCGTTATCTATCAGGGAAAAAACGTGGAGATGCCGCCAAAGGAACTGGAACTCCTTTACTTTCTGGCATCCTCTCCCAATCAGGTATTCACCCGGGAACAGCTCCTGGATCATATCTGGGGTTATGAATATATCGGCGATACCAGAACCGTGGACGTACATATCAAACGTCTGCGGGAAAAAATCAAAGACCACTCTTCCTGGTCCATCAGCACCGTGTGGGGTATCGGTTACAAATTCGAGGTTAAATCCTGATGAAAAACGCGCTCTACCCCAAATTTACCATTGCCTATCTGATCCTTGGCTTCTTAAGCTTTTTCGTGATATCCTTTCTTGGTTCCACGCTGATTCAGCGGGAACTGACAGAACAGACCGGCAATGCGCTTTACCGGGAAGCCGTCAATATCGCTTCCTACCAGGCGGATCATTATTATACCCAACAGGCGAATCTGGAGGACACTTACTACAATCTGTGCACGCTGGCCGAGTACCAGAACGCCCAGATCTGGATGCTGGATCCGGATGGAAATATCCTTCTTTCCACAGCGGAAGAACTGGACAAGGAGCATCCCAAAAAACTGGAAGATTTCGATCCGGCCGCTCTAAGCGGCGGCTACTATACCATCGGGACCTTTTACCGATACTTTACAGAAGAACATATCAGCGTACTGGCGCCGGTAACTCTGAACATGTCCACCAAAGGCTATATCGCCGTGCATATGCCTTTACATGAAATCCTTTCCAACCGGGATGAGATACTCAAAGGCGTTTATCTGGTCTTTATTATCATTTTCGCCTTTACTTTGCTGATTCTGCTGGTTTTCAACATGGTGGTTTACAGTCCCCTCAAGCAGATCACCCAGGGAGCCAATGAATACGCCTCCGGAAACCTGAAGTACAAGATCCCTGTACACTCGGACGATGAAATCGGTTCCCTGGCCATGACGCTGAACTATATGTCCGACGAACTGGACCGGTCAGGGGAGTTCCAGCGGCAGTTTGTTTCCAATGTCTCCCATGATTTCCGCTCGCCTCTGACCTCCATCAAAGGGTATATCGAAGCTATCCTGGACGGTACCATACCGCCGGAAATGCAGTCCCGTTACCTGAACATCGTCCTGATGGAAACGGAACGTCTGAACAAACTGACGCAGAGCCTTCTCACGTTAAACGATCTGGATATGCGCGGATATCTCCTGGATGTCACCGACTTTGATATTAACAGCGTGATCCGCGATACCGCCGCCACCTTCGGGGGAACCTGCCTGAAGCGCAAAATCACCATCCAGCTGAAAATGACTTCCGAGCCTTTGATGGCCAGCGCCGATATGGGAAAAATCCAGCAGGTACTGTATAACCTGATTGACAACGCCATCAAATTCAGTTCGGATAACTCTACTATCACGGTGGAAACCACCGAACGGCACGGAAAAATATTCGTTTCCGTCAAGGATTCCGGCAGCGGCATTCCAAAGGACAGTCTTTCTAAAATCTGGGACCGGTTTTACAAGCTGGACAGCTCCCGCGGAAAGGACCGCAAAGGCACCGGGCTTGGCCTGTCCATTGTAAAGGAAGTCATCAACGCCCACAATCAGAACATCAACGTCATCAGCACCGAAGGTGTGGGGACAGAGTTTATCTTTACTCTGTCCAAAGCCAAAAAAGGAAGTACCGCCAGATAGCGATACTTCCTTTTTACTGTCTATTTCCAGTCATATCTGGTCAGATTTCCTTCCAGCTGCATTCCCGCAAAGCGCTGCTGGCGAAGCGCCTCGTAGAGTACGATGGCGACCGAATTCCCCAGATTCAGCGAACGGATTTTATCCAGCATGGGAATACGAACGGCCCTTTCCTGATTTTTCGCCAGGATCTCCTCCGGAATGCCTGCGCTCTCTTTGCCAAACATCAGGTAGCATCCGTCCTCATAGGATACCTCGGTATAGACATTGGGCGCTTTCGTCGACGCCATGTAAATCACTGCTCCCGGATTTTTCTCAAGGAAATCTTCGTAATTCAGATACCGGGTCACATCCAGCTCTTTCCAGTAATCCATTCCCGCACGCCGGATCTCCTTTTCATTCAGCCGAAAACCCAGCGGCTCGATCAGATGGAGCCTGGCGCCGCAGGCCACGCAGGTTCGGCCGATATTCCCCGTATTAGAAGGAATCTCCGGCTCATACAGAACAATGTTAAAAGCCATTTCTTCTCACCTCTTATCCCAGAGCCTTGTAAAGCTCATCGGTCTGCGGACGGTCCAGATACCGCACATCCCCATTATTTCTCAGGATTCTGTCCTTTCCATCGGTTGCCTGCCCTATCACCGCAGCCGCAATCCCCGCCTTTTTCAGCTCGTCTACCAGGTGATGACCGTCATCCGACGCAATCATCATGGAACCGCTTGACATAATCAGATAGGGATTGACGCCAAAAAATTCACAGATCTCCACTGTCTCCTGTCGTATGGGAATCTTTCTAAGATCCACATCCAGACCGGTACCGGCTCCTTCCGCCATCTCCCAGAGCGCTCCGAAGACGCCTCCTTCCGTAATATCATGCATGGCGGACGCTCCCCATGCATGAGCGATCCTGGCCTCCTCCAACACGGAAAGATAGCGGTCAAATTCCTGCGCCCGCCGGATAAACTCCTCGGAAAAAACAGTCCGCAGCTCCTCTTCCTTTTCCTTGGCCAGAATCGTCGTCGCCTCCAGACCAATCCATTTGCTGATGACAATATCCTGTCCCGGCTTCATCTGTCTGGTAGTCAGCAATTCCTCTTTTTTGATTTTGCCCACGCCGGTCACGGAAATCAATGGCTGCGTCACTACCTGCGTCACCTCGGTGTGCCCTCCCAGTATCTCAATATTCAGCTGCCCGCAGGTACGCTCCACATCCTGCATCATCTTGCGGATTTCCGGTTCCTCCACTCCCTCCGGAAGCATCACCGTCAGCATCATCCCCACCGGCTCAGCGCCGGAAGCCGCCAGATCATTGGCGGTGATGTGGATGCAGTGACTCCCGATATCCTTTGTGGTTCCGGTAATCGGATCCGAGGACATCACAAACACTTCGTCCTGCCCCAGTTCCAGGACAGCGCAGTCCTGCCCCACACGGGGACCGACCAGAACTTCTTCCCGTCTGTGATGTACCTGTTTTAATACGGACCGTACCAATACGGTCTCCGGCAGTTTTCCTGTTTTCATCTTTTCCCTCTTCCTGCAGTTTGTAATGATCTGTCACGGTCAGCCGTAAGTATTGATCACCTCATAGACCTGATTCAGGTCGTTGGCATCGATAGCTGCCCGCAGCTTTGACTCTGCCTCGGCGCTGTCCGTGCGTACTCCCACCGAATATTTTTCCGGCGTCATATTATATGTACTGCTGTTGACCTGCTCCTTCGTCTCCTTCCCATTTTCACTGACAATCTTCCACAGGCAGGCATTATAGCCTGTGTGGGGAGATCCTGTCTGTGTAATGGTGCCAAAGGAATCCTGAGACGCCGTCAGCTCCACCTCCGGCTCAATGGTCTCCAGCGTCTCGCTCTCATAGGTCACTGATCTGCCCTCCGGCCGGTATTCCTGACCGTAAACCACAAATCCTACTTCCCCTCCGCTGGTATATCCTTCAATATAAATCGGCGTTTCCAGATTATTGGTAAATTTCAGATCCTTGTACCCTTCCGAAATCGCCGCGTCCATGGAGGGCTTTACGTAGTTGACGATCATGGAATGATTGTGACGCTCCGTAATCTCCAGTTCCGCCCGCAAAAGCGACATATATAAGGTTGTGGATACCTGACAGATCCCGCCGCCGTAGCTGTCCACCACCTCGCCGTTTTCATAGGAAGGCGCAGGCGCATATCCGTTTTCTTCATCAAAAGGAATCACCAGTTCCGTCACGGACACACTCTCTCCCGGATACACCACCGTTCCGTTGAGCAATTCTGTCCCTCTTTGAATGTTGGCAGCACGGTTGGCGCTGCTGGAAGAGTAATCCGTGCTGGCGCTTCCCAGGATATCCTGCACCGTCTGCAGCTCGGACGCTTTATGGGCCGCTTCCGTGATCTTGGCCGGCAGCGTCACCATCCCCAGTCCGCTCCTCCACTGACTGGAAAGATAGTCCTGGATGGTCTTTTGGGCCTCATCCACCTCAAGGGTAATCCCCTGCTTTTCCGGTACGATATCAAAGCCGTCTTCCGTCCTGGTCATCGTGGCGTTCTCCGGCTCCCGATCCAGCACGACGCACTTTTCTTTCAAAACCGTCTCGATACTGGCCTCATCCGCCCCGTACTGCAGCGTCAGCCGAACCGGTTCCTGTTCCAAATCCTTTCTGGCTTTATATTGTTTGACAATATTCCCTTTCTGTCCGAAGTCCAGCGCCTTGTCCACCACCGACTCGTTGTCCCAGTCAAGACCCAGCTCCCCTGCGGGAACAGATACCACATTGTCGCCGATCTGCAGCTGGATCCGATATCCTTTCACCTCGCGCATGTGATCTTCCACTGCCTGAACCGCTTCTTTTTTATTCATGCCGGATACGTTTACGCTGTCAATAAAAACCCCCTCCAGTATTTCTGGAGAGGTTTTCTCTTCAGCATAGACCTGACGGCATCCTGCTGCCGGAAACAAAAGCCCCAGCAGCAGCAATCCTGTCCCGGATATGATTTTCCACTTTCTCATGAAACTTTTCCTGTCCTTTTACACCAGATATCCCACAATCATGGGAACCACCATCGCAACCACCAATATCGCCGCAATGACGCCTGCAATTATCCTTTTCACCTTCGGACTGAATTTCATCATCGATTTCCTACCTCTTTATTCTTCCATATTGCAGGATGATACGATCGATCATCCTGGAAGCCTCGCTCTTTGTCATGCTTCCGATTTCTATGTCCGTTACTATTCTATGATATTTAATCAAATCATTCAAGTAAAGTTTTTGTGAATTTGTGGCCGGGCTGTGCTTTTTCACCCGGCAGACAAGCTTTTGCGGATAGAATTCTTCCGGATGGTCTTCGAAAAACTCCTTTTTCAGACTTAGAAACAGCTGCCAGGTACTGAGTGCATCGTCCATCGCCCGGTGCGCATGCTCCTGCGCGATGTGATAATGCCGGCACAGCGATTCCAGACTTCTGCTTTCCAGATCGGGCAGAAATTTCCTGGCTATTTTCAGAGTATCCGTCCCTGCTTTTTCAAAGTTCCATCCCAGCGCCGCCGCTTCACAGCGCACAAAACTGTAATCGAACAGAATATTATGGCCCAGAAGCGGCAGATCCCCGCAGAAATCCAGAAAGTCGCCGATTCCCTTTTCCGGTTTTTCCCCCTGCTCCGCCATTGCCTGGGTGATACCGGTCAGCCGCTGAACTGCATAGGGGATCTGCAGATCCGGATTAATCAGCGTCTGATACCGGTCTGTGATCCGATCCTCCTCAACTTTCAGCGCGCCGATTTCCAGGATCCGATCCTGCTGCGGCGAGAGTCCTGTCGTCTCCAAATCCAATACAATATATGCGTCCATCTTCTCTCCTTACGATATAACACCGGGCATTTTTGCTTATGGGATCTTTCTTCCGGTAATCAAACAGTAGCATACATCCGCCTTTTTCCTTCGTCCCCGGCACGTCCTGCCTAAATACTTCCAGATGGGTCATCTTCTGCAGCTGCCTTGCGTCATAAGAACGATAATGGAAAAGCGCCGCATCCGTCTGCAGCTGTCTGTAAATTTCCTTAAGCTCGCCGCCAGAAAGTGAAGTTTCCCCCGCCCAGCCGGGACGGCTTTTTGCGTTCTCCCTGAGATAATAATCCAGCGTCAGAAGTTCACGGAATCGCTCTGTCTGCTGCGGAAACTTTTTCTTTACAAATTCCAGCAGGATAGCGTAGCGGTCTGCTCTTTTATGGGAGACGCCGCTTTTTCCGGCATCCCGGTAAAAATCTCCCAGCTCCTCGTAACAGGAAAAACTAGAATCATACCCCTCTTCCAGGGCAGCCATCGTGTATGAGAACTGCCCGCTGTTATAATAAAGCTCCACCATCTCCTCCACCTGTTTTAACCGTTCCAGCTCTTCAAAGGAAATCCAGCGGGTGAACAGTACTTCGTACGGTTCTTTGCTTTTATATACCAGTCCATACTCCGGCGCTTGCCTCCGCATCAGGGAGCCCTTCAGCACCTTCAGAAAACCCAGCTGCAGCTGCTGAGGATGCAGTCCGTAAACGTCGTCAAAAGAACGGCGAAAGCTTGCAAAATCTTCAAAGGGAAGACCTGCAATCAGATCCAGATGCTGATGAATGTTTCCTCCCTCCCCGATCCGTCCCACCGCCCGGGTCACTGCGGAAAAATCCATTGTTCTTCTGATCTCTTTTAAGGTTTTTTCATTGGTGGTCTGCACCCCGATTTCCAGCTGAATCAGCCCGGGACGCATAAGGTTTAAAATGGCAAAATCCTCTTCTTCCAGGAGATCGGCCGCGATTTCAAAATGAAAATTGGTCACCCCATTGTCCCGCTCCAGCAGATACTTCCATACGGCTCTGGAATGTTCTTTTTTACAGTTAAACGTCCGATCCACAAACTTCACCTGGGGCGCCCTGTGTTTCAAAAAGAAATCCAGTTCCTTTTTCACCAGATCCAGGGAACGGAACCGAAGTTTTTTATCTATGGAGGACAGGCAATAGCTGCAGGAAAAAGGACATCCCCGGCTGCTTTCATAGTAAATGATCCGATGTTCAAAATCCTGCAAATCTTCATAGGGAAACGGGATATTAGAAATATTTAAAGGAGGGCGGGAAGGAGTTTCCACAATCTGACCTTGTTCATTTCGAAAGGAAATTCCCAGTACTTCCTCCAGCGCCATTTTCTGATTCTCATAACAGTCAGCCAGGCACAGAAAGGTTTCCTCGCCTTCCCCCCGCATGATTCCTTTCACTGCCGGCCACCTCTTTAGCACATCGGCGGCATCCCAGGATACCTCCGGCCCGCCCAGCCAGATTTTCGTATCCGGCAGAATCTTATGCAGTTCGCAGACCAGAGCGCCGATCAGGGAGATATTCCAGATATAACAGGAAAAACACAGCACATCCGGGTGCTCCCGAAAGAGACTGCCCAGGATATCCTCCATCCTCTGATTGATGGTATACTCTTTCATCTGCACCGGAATCCCGTGAGCCATGGCATAACGTCTTAAACTGTACACTGCCAGGTTAGAGTGAATATATTTGGCATTGACTGCCGCCAGTAAGATTTTCATGATTCCCGCCTTTTCTTTTCATAAAGGAAAAACGCTCTCAAAAAAGAGCGTTTTTCCGGTCGTTCTTATGCATTTAAAGGATACTTCTCCGTCAGTCCTTCCACGATGGCTTTCGCACGGTCTTTGTTGTCCGCGCTCTGAACCATCAGGGCGATGGCTTCTGCCAGCTGATCCATATCCTCTTCCTTCAGCCCTCTGGCCGTTACCGCCGCTGTTCCCAGGCGCACTCCGCTGGTGACATTGGCGGACTGGGGATCGTTGGGAATGGTATTTTTATTGCAGGTGATATTCGCCTCATCCAACAGATGTTCCATCTCTTTTCCGGTGATACCCGTATCCCGCAGATCAACCAGCATCAGATGATTATCCGTACCGCCGGACACGATCTTAATGCCCCGTTTCATCAGACCGCCGCATAACGCCTTGGCATTTTTCACGATGTTTCTCTGATACTCTTTATATTCCGGCTGCAGTGCCTCCTTCAGACATACGGCCTTGGCCGCGATCACATGCATCAGCGGGCCTCCCTGAATTCCGGGGAATACAGCTTTGTTCAGTTTCAGTTCCTCCGCCACGGCATTGCTGCTCATGATCATACCGCCGCGGGGACCGCGCAGCGTCTTATGCGTCGTCGTCGTGGTCACATGGGCGTAAGGAATGGGACTGGGATGCTCTCCGGCAGCTACCAGACCGGCGATATGAGCGATATCCGCCATCAGGTAAGCTCCCACCTCATCGGCAATCTCGCGGAACTTTTTAAAATCGATGGTTCTTCCGTATGCGCTGGCTCCGCAGACAATCATCTTCGGCCGGCATTCCAGTGCGATCCTGCGCACCTCTTCATAATCAATAAAGCCTTCATCATTAACTCCGTAAGGTACGATATTAAAATAAGCGCCGGAGAGATTGGCCTTGCTTCCGTGGGAAAGATGTCCCCCGTGAGCCAAATTCATGCCCATCACCGTATCGCCCGGTTTCAGCGCGGCAAAGAACACTGCCATGTTGGCCTGCGCTCCGGAATGAGGCTGTACATTCACATATTCGCATCCAAACAACTCTCTGGCCCGTTCGATAGCCAGATTTTCCACCACATCGACACATTCGCATCCGCCGTAATACCGATGGCCCGGATACCCTTCCGCATATTTGTTTGTCAGCGGAGAGCCCATGGCAGCCATGACCGCTTTGCTCACCCAGTTCTCTGATGCGATCAGTTCCAGATGGGAATTCTGTCTTTTTATTTCATCCTCTATCGCTGATGCGATCTGGGGATCTACCTTTTCAATTTCCTGAAACGAATACATGATTATCCTCCTTGACTGTATTTCAAAAAAATTATCATAGGCTATACGAGATTCATTATACGAAAATATCCTTTGTTTTGCAATCAGTTTTTTCTTTACTGCCATGAAAAAATCTGCTTTAATAATAAGTATAAAATCAGCAATCTGAAAGGGAGGTCTTAGTATATGCTGAACTTTGAATATTATACGCCCACCCGCGTCGTTTTCGGCAAAAACACAGAGGATCAGGTGGGCCGTCTGGTAAAGGAACAGAACTGTAAGAAAGTGCTGGTACATTACGGCAGCCAAAGCGCCGTAAAAAGCGGACTGCTGGACCGCATTTACGCCTCTTTGAAAAAAGCATCCATCGAGTACGTTTCTCTGGGCGGCGTAGTGCCAAATCCCCGCATATCCAAAGCACGTGAGGGGATCGAGCTGTGCCGGAAAGAAGGCGTGGACTTCATCCTGGCCGTGGGCGGCGGAAGCGTCATCGACTCAGCCAAAGCCATCGGCTACGGTGTGGCCTGCGGCGGCGACGTATGGGATTTCTACAGCAAAAAGCGGATTCCCACCGGCTGCCTGCCCATTGGCTGCGTGCTGACCATCGCCGCTGCCGGAAGCGAGATGAGTAATTCTTCCGTGCTGACCAACGAAGAAGGATGGCTGAAACGGGGCTGCAACAACGATCTGTGCCGCTGCCGTTTCGCAGTGATGAATCCGGAACTGACCTACACGCTGCCCAAATATCAGACCGCCAGCGGATGTGTGGATATCCTGATGCATACCATGGAACGCTACTTCAACAACAACCAGTCCATGGACCTGACAGACCATCTCTGCGAGGCTCTGATGCGCACGGTGATGATGAACGGCCGTATCCTCATGCAGTCGCCGGAAAACTACGACGCCCGCGCGGAAATCATGTGGGCCGGCAGTCTTTCCCATAACGGATTGATGGGCTGCGGGACGGATGGCGGAGACTGGTCCTGCCACCAGCTGGAACATGAACTGGGCGGTATGTTCGATGTCGCTCACGGCGCCGGACTTGCCGCTGTCTGGGGAAGCTGGGCACGCTATGTCATGGACGCCAACGTGGAACGTTTCGCACAGTTTGCCTGCAATGTTTTTGAAATTCCCTGCGGCAGCGACTTAAAAGAAGCCGCCTTAAAGGGCATCGAGGCCATGGAGCAGTTCTACCGTTACATGGAAATGCCGACTTCTGTTTCCGATCTGGGAATCACTCTCACCGATGAGCAGATTGAAACGCTCTCCTATAAATGCAGTTTCGAAAACACCAGAACCATCGGTGTGGTTAAGAAACTGAATATGGAAGATATGGCAAACATTTACCGGATGGCCCGGTAATCTTCGTCAGACTCTTTTCCACAGAAGCATCTCGTTTTCAAAGAATGCTTCCAACCGGCCGGTTTCTTTCAGCCAGGACAGATAGGAGCGTACCGTGCTGCCCACCAGAGCATACTGCTGGAAATCCATTTTCAGCTCATAGATCTGGAACAGCCGCTGAAGAATCTTTTCAAAATTCATCGGTTCGCTGCACAGCTCTTCTATCTGTCCGGCAATGGAAAGAACCTTTTCCATATTATACTGTGCCAGTTCCCGGATATCCTCTGCGGCATCGGCGTGAGCCGGGATGAATTGCCGGGCCGTCATCGTTTTCACCCGCTCAAGGGTTTCCAGATACGCTGCCACATCATAGATAAAGCCGATCTGGTATTTATCCAGAGTCTCCCGGCTGGACAGGCAGTCTGCCAGATAGACCACATCATCCCCCCTGTGACGAAAACCGACCATATCAAAGAAGTGCCCGGGCAGAGGAATCATCTGTACTTCTTCGGGCAAAGCAGCCTCTTCCAGCGGAAGCGCTTTGCTTTCCTGCGCCAGTAAAAACTTATGGCGCAGCTCTTTCGGCGGGCAGCCGCCATACAGGAAAGAAGGCTCCAGAACAGGATGATTGGTGAAATCACACTCCATACCCGGCGCATAGATTTTACAGCCGGTCTGCTGCTGCAGATATCGGTTTCCGCCGATATGGTCCGCGTTGGAATGCGTATTGTAGATAGCTGTCAGTTTCCATCCCTGTTCATCCAGGATTTTTCGCACCCGCCGTCCGGCATCCTTATCGCTTCCGCTGTCGATGAGACAGACTTCCTTTTCACTTACTTTTACAATTCCAATCTTGGCAGGACTTTGCACATAGTAGCAGTGCTCCCCTGCCTGATATAGTTCGTACATAATTCTCCCTTTCTTTATTTTAAAAATGCTGCCGCACCCACGATCTCTGATGCGACAGCTTCTTCTTTAAATCTCCGTAAAAATATATACTTTTCTCAAATGGTCACTGCTGACCTCATAGACCGTATCCCCTTCCAGATTAATCGACTTTTCATACGTACTGTTGGGCGGAATCACCTGGCGAATATAAGCTTCCATATCTTCCGTTTCCACCTCATCCACTGAGATAAGCGGCTTTGGCGAACAGGTATTATAGGCTTCACATACTACTTCGTACCGTTTCATGGCACCCTCCTTTCAAAAATCGTAAATAAAAAGAAGCTGCCGGCAGCTTCTTTCAAGTGCCCAGAACCGGAATCGAACCAGTGACACGAGGATTTTCAGTCCTCTGCTCTACCAACTGAGCTATCTGGGCTTACCATACTATGGCTTTAGATAAGAAAAAGCGCGAGACGGGACTCGAACCCGCGGCCTCGACCTTGGCAAGGTCGCGCTCCACCAACTGAGCCACTCGCGCATAAGCGGGTGATGGGAATCGAACCCACGTATCTAGCTTGGAAGGCTAGTGTTCTACCATTGAACTACACCCGCAACGACAAAAATTATTTTAAATCACAAATCGGATTTTGTCAACTGTTTTTTTTATTTTTTTCTTCAGAAAGTTTTTATAATTCTTTTAATATATCGTCACACTCTGCTCACATTTACCCCATATAATAACACACATAACAAAGAGGGCGGCGGTTATTCACCTGCTGAAAACGCTGAATGATTGTTGATCCTCGCCTAACAATTATTTCCTTTATATAGATAACCTTTTTCATATGGCCGGCATTTCCGTAAGTGCCGGCTCTCCTCCCTTTTACCGGGAAATCTCTCTCGGACATGATAAGAAGGTCAGAAACGGCAGCCGCAAGGGCTGCCGTTTCTGCTGCCTTTTGGGACAGCTTTTTATTACCGTTTATTGCTGGCGCGCCAGATTCCCATCTTCTGCGCATCTTTAATCAGTTCATCACGGAACTGCGGATGAGCGATGGAGATCAGTTTTTCTGCTCTCTGCCAGGTGGATAACCCTTTCAGATTTACTTTTCCATATTCCGTCACCACAAAATGGGTATTGGTTCTGGTATCCGTCACGATGGAACCGGAATCCAGAACCGGAAGGATACGGGATTTCAGGTTGCCGGCCTTATCTTTAAAGGTGGAAGAACAGCAGATGAAGCTCTTGCCGCCTCTGGACAGATATGCTCCCAGTACGAAATCCAGCTGTCCGCCTGCGCCGCTGATGTGTTTCACGCCTGCAGACTCTGCATTCACCTGTCCGAACAGGTCGATATTTACCGCATTGTTGATGGACATGAAGTTGTCCAGAGCGGATACCGTCCGCACGTCGTTTACATATCCTACGGAAGCGCTGTACATCTCCGGGTTGTTGTCGATATAATCATACAGTTCCTGACTTCCCGCTGCGAAAGCGTATACCTGCTTGTTGGTATCGATATTCTTCCTGCTGCCGTTGATCTTCCCGGCCTTTGCCATCTCCACGTAAGCGTCCACGTACATCTCCGTATGGACACCCAGATCCTTCAGATCCGACTCGGCGATCAGCTTGCCCACCGCATTGGGCATACCGCCGATTCCCAGCTGCAGACAGGCGCCGTTGGGGATTTCTTCCAGAATATACTCCGCCACCTTTTTATCCACATCTGTCATCACATCGGATCCCTTCATCTCCAGGATATCCGGGTTTTCCCCTTCAACGATCATATCTACTTTGGTAATGTGAACGGCGCTGGCGTCCCCGCCCCAGCAGTAGGGCATTTTTTCATTGACTTCCACGATGATGGTTTTCGCCCGTTTGCATACCGCCTCCAGATGGGATGCGTTGGGGCCGAAACTGAAGTATCCGCGGGAATCCATGGGAGCCACTTGAATCATCACAACATCGGACGGGCAGTCCAGATCCATATAGTAGCGGGGCAGCTCAGAATAACGGATCGGGCCATAGTAGGCGATGCCCTGGGCAATGGCCTTTCTCTCGATACCGCTCATATGCCAGGAATTCCAGCAGAAATGCTCCGGTGCATTTTCCACTTTAAAAATTTCCGGCACTTTCAGCAAAATACCGCCGCGGATTTTAATATCATGTAATTCGGGCATACGTGCGGCCAGCGCTTTGTCCAAAGCGTCCGGCGTGCCGGTACACCATCCCCAGTCCAGCCAGTCTCCTGATTTTACCACTTTCACGGCTTCCTGTGCCGTCGTTAGTTTTTCCTGATACACTTTCTGTAAATCCATAATATCCTCCTATTGCTCAGGATTGATTTTCGTCCTGATTCACACTAAAGAAAGTATATCATAGAGTAATTCTCCCATGCAAGACGGTTTCACAGTTTCTGTTGCCATACCGGGCAGATTGTCGTAAAATGTTTTTCGAAGAAAGGACGATCTGTTATGGAAGATTTTATACTGGCATTCTCCGTGGTTTTTCCACTGTTTCTCTATATGGCTGCCGGCTGGCTGATCCGCAGGGCCGGGATTCTGGAGACAGCCACTTTTAAATCCTTAAATGGAATGATTTTTAAGATATTCATCCCCATCATGCTTTTTGTGAACATCTATCAGTCAGACTTTACATCGGCGCTCAATGTGCCGCTTCTGCTCTATACCATGGCTGCGGTGTTCATCATATACCTGGCTCTTTGCTTCCTGGTGCCGAAATTTGTGAAGACCAGAAGAGACGCCTCCGTCATGGTGCAGGGGATCTACCGCAGCAACCTGGTGCTTTTTGGCATGACCATCGGCGCCAGCATTTATCCCGACAGCGATATCGGCGTCATCGCCGCCATCTCCGCCTTTGTCATTCCGGGGTTTAATATCCTGTCGGTCATCCTTTTTGAAGCTTTCCGCGGCGAGAAAGCCGATATCCGCCACGCGGCCAGAGGCATCGCCACCAACCCCCTGGTCATCGGCGGGGTGCTGGGCATCCTCTTTTCTCTCTTTCGCATCCCCCTGCCGGGACTGATCGAGGATACGCTGGCCGAGATGGGCGGCATGGCCTCTCCCCTGGCCCTGATCTGTCTGGGCGGCATGCTGTCCTTTCGCAGCATGCGCGGACACACAAAGAAACTGGCTGTGTCCGTCATCGGCCGTCTGATTGTTGTCCCCGTGATCGGTCTGCTGGGCGGTATTCTCCTGGGATACCGGGATGTGGAACTGGTGGCTCTGCTGGCCGCCTTTGCCTCCCCCACCGCTGTGGCGTCCAATCCCATGGCACAGGCTATGGGTGGAAACGGAGAACTGGCGGGAGAGATCGTGGTCGCCACCTCCGCCTGCTGTATCATCACCATCTTTCTTTTCGTATGGGGGCTGAAGGCCGCAGGGCTGATTGCATAAACAGCACTGCAGCCTTACTTTTCGCTGAATTCCTCTGTCTTGAAAACGTAATAGCCCTCATAATAGTAGCTATGATCAATGCCCTTCATGTAAATTTCACGGTCATGAATATTATCCGTCAGTGCATTTTTCAAAAGGACCTTAATTTCGATATCCTTAATCGGACTACGTTCCATGGCAAGCAGATAATCTTCTTTGTCCACCTTGCTCCAATCCACCACATAGCCAATTTGTTTTTTCAACATCTGATCGAGCCATATTCTTGTGCTTCTTCCATTGCCTTCTCTGAACGGATGGGCAACATTCATTTCCACATATTTTTCAATAATCTGATCAAATGTTGATTGAGGCATTTTGTCGATACTCTGTAATGCTGCTTCCAAATACATCAACGGCGCAAATCTGAAATTACCTTTGGACAGATTCACTTTGCGAAGCTCGCCGGCAAAATCATAGATTTCATCAAATAGATATTTGTGAATGGCCGCAAGGCTTTCATATGTTCCTGGATTCAGTTTTTCCAGAAATCCGTTTTCAAACATTTCTACAGCTTTCTGCTTACTGATTTTTTCTTCTGTTCTGGCCAGTTCTGTTGAATCAGTAATACCAAATTTATTTTCAAGCATAATTATAATCCACCCTTTCCAAAGCCAGCAGTTTCTCCTTTTTCTCCAGGCCGCCTGCATATCCCGTAAGGCTGCCATTTGCCCCTACGACGCGGTGGCAGGGCACAATGACAGATATTTTATTATGACCCACCGCGCCGCCTACGGCCTGAGCAGACATATGCGGCAATCCTTTTTTTGCGGCAATCTGTTTTGCAATTTCACCGTAGGTCATCGTCTGTCCGTAGGGAATGGTACAGAGAATTTCCCATACCTCCTTCTGAAAGGCTGTGCCGACAAAATGAAGCGGAACCGTAAAATCCGGCTCTTTCCCTGAAAAATAAATGTCAAGCCACTGCTTTACTTTTTCAAAAAGAGGAATTTCCCGTTCCTCCTGTTTTTCTTCCAACTGGCGTGCAAAATACTTTTGCCCCTCAAACCAGAGTCCGGTCAGACCGATTTCATCGGCAGCCAAAAGCATATCTCCGATTGGCGAGCGATAATGACTGATATACACCATTACTTTCTCTCTCCTGTTCCTTTTTGTCGGTAGTTTTTTGTTTCATGATACTATATTTTATCACAGAGAAACAGTGAATAATATTAAAAATCATTGGATATTATCATAATCAAATAAATTTACCCGCAAAAATCGGGCAGGAAAATCCTGCCCGCATTCTCTAATACATCGAATAAGTGTCGCTGATATATTCTTTTATTTCCTCCATCCTGGGATTTCCCGGTGAATTTCCAAAAGCTCCATCATGCATAAAGCGCTCCGCCGATTCCATACAGTCTTCCAGCGTATAGCCGGAATCTTTTATGGATTTGATGTTCAGCTCTCTCATCAGGTCTGTCACTTTCTGCGCCAGTTTTTTTGCCAGCTGCATGGTATCCGTATGCTCATCGAAGGAAACATCCATGGCTTCGGCCACGATTTCCAGATTGGAACGTTCTCCGTATTTTGCCGTGTAGATCATCACCCCCGGCAGTCCCCATGCACATCCCAGGCCGTGGGGAATATGATGCATCGCCCCGAAGGTCTGGGCAAAGCTATGTCCGATCTGACAGCCGCAGGCGGAGATGGCCATCCCGCCCAGATTGGCCGCCAGCGACATCTGCTCCCTGGCTGTTGCATTTTTCGGTTCTCTCACCGCCGCCGGCAGCCAGCGCATGGTCAGGCGGATTCCTTCCTTTCCGAAAATATAACCGTAGGGGTTGTAATTGCGGTTGGTGATGGCTTCCACACAGTGCGCCAGCACATCCATCCCTGTGGCCGCCGTGATTCCCGCCGGAACGGAATAGGTCAGCGCCGGATCCACGATGGCCAGATCCGGTTTATACACCGGCATTTCCTTGGCTCCGGTCACCACATCCCCGATCACCGCCCACTGTGACAGCTCGCTGCCCGTCCCGGAAGTGGTGTTCAGCGTGATCAGCTTCATTTCATGGGCGTCCTCTTCGATATGATAATAATCCCGGATGGTCGTCCCATGCTGGCTGATGATGATCCCCACCGCTTTGGCCGTATCCAGCGTACTGCCGCCGCCCACAGCCACGATTCCGTCGATTCCATGTTCTCTTACGAAAGCCGCGCCTTCGTCGCAGATATCACTGGGGGCGTCTGCCTTGCATTTGTCAAAGACAAACACTTCCAGTTCTTCCTCTTTCAGTACGTCGATCACCTGCGTAGCCACTTTGAAATCACAGAGAGCTTTCTCGGTACAGACCATCACCCTGTGCATTCCCAGTTCTTTCGCCTTTTTCCCCGTCTCCTTTAATGCTCCCGTTCCAAAGAGGGTGGGACAAAACGTATTCCATACATAAACGCTCATAATCAGACTCCTTTATTTTCCAAACAACTGCTTCGTATAGTCCAGCACTGCTTCCAGATCATATCCATACAGATGATACAGCTCCTCAGCATTTCCGAATCCGGGATACACCTGGGGTATGCCAAAGCGCTTAAAAGATTTCAGCGATATGCCGTGATCACATAAGGTATCCGCCACCGCGCTGGCCAGCCCGTTTTTCATCAGATGGTCTTCCCAGACGATGATCCGTCCCGTCTCCCGCGCTGCTTTCAGCACCATTTCCTCATCCAGCGGCTTTACGGTAAACATATCAATAACGCGAACGCTGACGCCCAGTTTTTCCGCTTCCTCATGGAGTTTCAGCGCGTCAGACACCATCTCGCCGCAGGCGATAACTGTCAGATCTTCCCCTTCTTTTGCCATATAGCCTTTCCCGATCTCAAATCCGGTATCTGCCGGATAAAGAATACGGTTCTCTTTTCCAGGATCGATCCGGATGGAAAGGGGGCCTTCGTAATCCAGACTCTTTTCGATAATCTGGCGAAGCTGCACCGGATCAGAAGCCGCACAGACCGTCATGTTGACCAGCGAGGAATACAAAGCCATATCCTCCATGGCATAGTGGGTGGAACCTCCGTTTCCCGTCAGTCCCGCGTAGTTGGCGATGATCCGCACCGGCAGATTGGGATAACAAACGTCTGTGCGCACCTGCTCCAGTGCCCGCATGCTCATAAAAGGCATCATACCGATGATAAAGGGGATATTTCCGTCATATGCCAGTCCGGCCGCGACGCCCACCACGCTCTGTTCCGCGATACCGGTGTCGATGAAACGATCCGGATACTTTCCTTTAAAATCATTGCAGCCAAAGCCGATATCCGGCGTCAGCAGCCAGACTCTGTCATCCTTTCCCCCCAGGTTTGTAATCGTATCCCCCACCACAGACCGGGCAGAATTATATTCCTCCAGCGTATAGGATTGCTTCATTTCACTGCTCCTTTCTTTGCTGTTCCCTGGCAGCATCCAGTTCCGCCAAAGCAGTTTCCAGATCCTTCTCATTGAGACTGCCCGCGTGCCATTTGATCTGCCTTTCCATAAAGGAGATTCCCTTTCCTTTTACGGTATTGGCAATCACCACCGTCGGAATCTGCGCATCAGCGTTTTCCAGTGAATCCAGCGCGTCTGTCACCTGCTCCATATCGTTGCCGTCCTAAATTTCCACCACGTTCCATCCGAATGCTTTCCATTTGTCTGTATAAGGATCCATGCAAATGGATTCCTCAGAAAAACTGGTCATCAGCTGTCGGTTGCGATCTACCACCGCCACCAGATTGCCCAGCTTTTGTGCTCTGGCCGTCATAGCCGCTTCCCAGACAGATCCCTCACAGGTTTCCCCGTCGCCCATCATACAGAACACACGGTGGTTCTGACCTCTTTGTTTCGCTGACGCCGCAAGACCTGCGGCGATGGCCAGGCCGTGCCCCAGTGATCCGGTAGAAACGTCCAGCATGGGAAGATGCGTCTTGCAGGGATGCTGTCCGAATTTACTTCCCGCCTGGCCGTAGGTTTCACAGATTTCTTCATAGGAAAAGAACCCTTTTAAGGCCATCACGATGTACATGCAGGCTGCTCCGTGGCCTTTGCTTAAGATAAAGCGGTCCCGCTTTGGATCCTCTTCCATTTCCGGTCCCACCTTCATGGTATGGTGAAACAGGCAGGTCAGCACATCCATCATGGACATATCCCCGCCCATATGGATATTTCCGCCGTAGCTGCCGCACAGTTTACACAGATTCACCCTGGCCTGCCAGGCAAGATCCCGCAGACGCAGCACTTCCGTTTTTTCTGCCATCTTCTCTCTCCTCCCCTTACAGATCCATGGACACAAAGATCTTTCCGCACTGATAACTGGCTGCCAGATCCAGCGCTTCCTGATACCGGGAAGCCGGGATCACATGGGTCAGAATTTTCTCCAGCGGAAGAATTCCCGATTCGATGATCTGTCCCACTTTTCTCATATAATATTTCCCCAGAAAACCGGAGTGAAGTTCCACCTCTTTTTTCAGAAGTGTTCCCACTTCGATCTGCGGCCGCGCCAGTTCATCATGTCCATACTGAAGCACCTTTCCTCTGGGGCGGACATAATCGATACAGTCCTGAATCAGCGGGCCCACCGCTTCGATACAGTGATCCACTCCCAGTCCCTCTGTCTCCTCCGATACCACTTTCCCCACATCTTCCGTATCCGGATTCACCACTTTCGTGGCGCCGATTTCCAGCGCCTTATTCCGGCGGTATTCCACCGGATCCGAGACGATGATCTTCCGGCAGCCGCTGGCTTTTAAAAGCGCCGTAAACATCAGGCCGATGGGGCCGGCGCCCAGCACACAGGCCGTATCTCCCACGTGAACATTAAGCTTTTCAATGGCATAGCCGCATCCCGCCAGAGGTTCCGCCAACCCCATCAGTTCCGGTTTCGTATCCGGCCCTACTTTATAAGCGAACTTTGCTGGAAGAACCGCATATCTGGTAAGGCCGCCGTCCGCAAATACTCCCATGGAAAGGGCCTGTCCTTCAAACTGGGAATCCGCTCCGATAAACACATTTTCACAGGCTTCCGGCAGTCCGGCCAGACAGTTGTCACAGTATCCGCAGGGGCCGTGAGGATCGATGATCACTTTATCCCCTATCTTCAGATTTGTGACCGCGCTTCCTACCTGCTCTACCTCGCCGCAGAATTCATGGCCGAAGATAATATCCTCCTTGCAGGGGTGCTTCTGCGGCGTGGCAAAGATATTCACGTCTGTGCCGCAGATGGCGCAGCCGTATATCTTTATCCGGATATCGTCACAGTGACGGATTTCCGGTATGGGTCTCTCCTCATAGGCGAAAGTCCCCGGTCCTTTATAAATAATCGCTTTTTGCATCTTAGTCATATTGTTATGCCTCCTGACCCTCTCTTTTCATATTTCAGTCCAGTTCCACCCATCTGGAATTATTCTGCGCGCTTTCTATCACCGCGTGGAAGAATTTCACGCCGCTGACGCCCGCATCCACATCCGGAAAATCCGGATCCTCCCCGGTGGGAACTTCTCCGTTTTTCTGTTTCAGGATCGTGTCAATGACACTTTTGTAGATATTGGCGATGGCAATATAGTATCCTTCCGGATGGCCAAAGGGAATGCGGGACAGTGCGCCGGCGGGAACATCGATGCCATCCCCTCCCCGGCTTAAGATTCTGGGGGCTTCCCCTTTTTTCGCAAAACGCACTTCGTCCGGTTTCGTCTGTTTCCATTCCAGCGAGCCCTTCGTTCCGTAGATACGCAGGTTGATCTCATTGGGAGAACCGCAGGCTACCTGGGAAAACCAGTAAGCTCCGTGAGCTCCGTTATCATATTCCAAAATGATGTTGTCGTTGAGATCCAGTTTTTTTCCGAAAGTATCCGCCGTCGCCAGCAGCCGTTTTACCTTCAGACCCGTCACATAATTCACCAGATGCTCCACATGGGTTCCGTCATCGGCACAGGTGTTGGAAATACCGCTGTATTTGGGATCGGTACGCCAGATCCTGGTATTCACCTGCTCTGTCTCTTCCAGAAGATCCAGGAAACAGCCTTCCAGATAATCCGCATTGACGGCGATAATCTCACCGATATCCCCTCTGGCGATCATCTGTTTCATCACTTTGCACATCACGTAGCCGGAATAACAGTAATCTACGGCAAAGATCAGATCTTTTTCCTTTGCGATTCTGGCCAGATCTTCCGCTTCCTCCACCTTCAGCGTCAGCGGTTTCTCACAGACCACGTTGATGCCGTTTTCCAGAAAAGCCTTCGCCGCCGAATAGTGAACGAAGTTCGGGGTACAGATGGAAACGAAATCGATCTTTCCCGCCTCTGCTTTTGCCATTTCTTCCGCGTCGTAGTACACCCTGGATTTATCCACATGGTAATATTCGGCACACTCATCGTTCAACTCATCGATGGCGGAAAAACATCCGCACACCAGTTTCGCTCTCGGATCCAGACCAAGCGCTTTGCGGTGACACTCTCCGATCAGCGCCTTTAAGTCTCCTCCTACCATTCCATACGTTACTTCTTTCATCATCCTTTTTACCATTCCTTTCGCTTCTCTCAAGGCACAAACAAGTTATGAAAAAAGTTGTGCCCCTCCACTCTTTGATTTATAATTCTTATAAGGAATAGCAATATACTACAGAGCACGGAAGGAGGAGTGGCGAATTTATTTCGACCCCGTATACTTATATGTGCCGTCATCCTTTCAAGCACAAACAAGTGGGACTTTGAGCCCGGACTCTTATCATTGGTAATAAACCATGTTTATTCAGTCGCAGGATGACAGTCACTGTTGCTATTCCTTTTTTCTTAAGGTGGTGATACTTATGATGAAGTTAAAATACTCCATCTGCTGTGGACTTGATGTCCACAAAAATGTTATCGTTGCAACCATCGTAATCACTAACAATGATGGAATATCCGAATACAAACAAAAATCTTTTTCAACCATCAACTCGGATATCCAAAGGTTTCACAACTGGCTCATCGAGAATAATTGCTTTCATGTTTGTATGGAATCCACTGGCAAGTATTGGATTCCTATTTTTAATTATCTCGAAAATGACATCGATGTCTGCCTCACACATCCCAAATATGTCAAAGCCATCAAAGGCAAGAAAACGGACAAAAAGGATTCCAAATGGATCGCCGACCTCTACAAATTTGATCTTGTCAGATGTTCTTTTATTCCTCCCAAGGATTTCCGCCAGCTCAGGGAACTTGCCAGGTACCGTTTCAAACTGGTCTGCATGAAATCTTCTGAAAAGAACCGCATCCAAAACTGTATGACCGTTTCCAATGTCGGCATTGCCAGTGTGCTTTCTGATCCTTTCGGCAGGACAGCGACTGAAATCATGTCTTATCTGTTAGAACATACCGCTGATTCCATGGATGAAAAAGCTGTCCGCAAACTCATAAAAAAAGGGGCGAGAGCCAAGTCGGATGCAATCATCGAAGCAATCAGAGGCTACAATATTGAAGCAGACCAGGCTAAAAAGCTTGAACTTGCCCGTGGGCATCTGGAATATCTTGACGATATGATCACCCAGACCGAAGTGGAACTCTATGTCCGCATCAAGCCTTATTATGAGTTTGTGGAATTTGTCAGTACCATGCCCGGAATGACCGAGTTAAGCTCCACCATTGTTCTTGCGGAAACAGGTGTTGATATGAACATTTTTGATGATGCAAAACATCTATGTTCCTGGTGTGGGCTTGCGCCTGCCAACAACGAATCCGCCGGGAAGAAAAAGTCTGTCCGGATTTCCAAAGCAGGCGATTACCTAAAACCAATGATGGTGCAGTGTGCCCTTGCCGCAGTAAAGAACAAAAAGCAGCCTTATTTTGCCATCAAATATGGACGGATTAAAAAACGCCGTGGTCACAAAAAAGCAGTCATTGCCATTGCAAGAATGATGATGGTCTGCATTTACCACATGGTATCTGAAAAGAAACCCTTCAGTCCTACTGACTACGAGGAATTGATGGATCCTCGTAATCATGTGGAGCGAGTCGTCCTCAATGAGGACAATGTTTTTGCTTATCTTGAAAGCCTTGGTTACGATAGTTCTAAGTTAGTGAAGCGCAACGATAACTAATCTTTATTTTATTGCTATATAGCCTTAAAATCAGGGTTTTTATGAACCCTTATATAGGTGCGTCCAAAAATCTACTTTATTTTTCACTCTTTTTCCTCCTCTGCCTTCCTTTTATTGAAACAACTCGATTATCTTTTTCAGAGCCCCAAATCCCTCTTCCGTCTCTTTCTTTGGAAAATACTCGAAACAGACCGTACCTTCGTATCCTCTTTTCTTCAGTTCCCGGCACAGGTAGTCAAAATTGATCTCGCCGGTTCCCGGCTCATGACGGTCCGGCGCATCCGCCAGGTGAAGGTAGGGCACGATGTCCATATTTTCCACAATATTTGACAGCAGATTGCCGTGCATGATCTGCATATGGAACACATCGCAGAGCAGTCTGATGTGATCGAAATCCACCGCCCGCACGATATCCGCCCCCGCGGCCGTATCCGTCACGGACATGCCAACATCCGCTCCCGCATTACAAAGCGGCTCCAGCAGCGCAGTGATCCCTGCTTTTTCCAGCATCGGCGCGATGGTTTCCAGATTGTGCACGATATTGGCCGTCATGGCCTCCCGGCTGTATCGGTCACGAAAATCCGCACATCCTTCCGGTGTGAAATGATTTGGAAACAGAATCAGAGTATCGCAGTCCAGCTGCTTTGCCGCCTCGATGGATTTTCCGATCCAGTCCACATATTCTGCCCGATGCTCCCGGTCGCACAAAGACCACACTTTTGTCGCCGAGAAGGCTTTCACCTTTGTCCCGCATTCTTCACAGGTCTTTTTTATCCGGTTCAGATCCCGGTCATCCCAGCTCCAAAACTCCACCCCGTGAAATCCTGCCGCGCTGACTTTTCTGATTTTTTCACAGATATCCGCCCCCGGATACAGCGGTTCGATATTTATCGCAAAATCAACCATAATGAAACTTCCTTTCTTGTACTTCACTGCCTCTTTGTTTATAATGATATTGTACTGTTTCTTCCTTGGGCTTTCAGTCAGTTTTATATCAGATAATATAACAATCCTCTCATAATTGTGAAAGAATCGTTACATATAACAGGAAAGGAGATTCGATTATGGAACGAAAAACCATCAATCACGCCACCATGGAAACCCTGACCCATCCCAACCGGATGTTCCCTCTCTCCGAATTTGTCGATCAGTTTGACACCTTTCCGGACGGCGGATTCCCCAGCCACTGGCATGAAGAACTGGAACTGCAGATCATTTTCTCCGGAAGCGTCTGTTACCGGGTAAACGGAACCTCCTACACCCTGGAAGAGGGATGCGCCATCTACATCGCGCCGGAAGCGATCCATCAGGCCAGACAGCTTACCCCCGGCGCCATCGGTTACAACGTGGTACTCTCCCCCAGACTTCTGACCGGCGTCATGCAGCAGGCACACTGTGAACGGTATGCCCTTCCCCTTTCCACCGGCCGCCCGGATGCTCTGCTCATCACACCGGAACAAAAAGAGAGTCACCGGATCCTGGAATTTCTAAGGCGGATGTACTACACAGACAGCACCCTCCCCACCTATGAACTTTTCCTTCTGGAACAACTGATCGGCGTATGGCGGAATCTCCTGGCTCTTTTCCCCGCACAGCCGGATCAGCCCGATGACCGGACATTGCATCTGCGGGAACAGCGTATGAAGGTCATGCTGGATTACATCCATCGGAATTATACCCAGCCTATCTCGGTGGAAGACCTGGCCTGTGCCGCCGCAATCAGCCAGAGCGAATGCTTCCGCTGTTTTGCGGAACTTTCCCATGTCACTCCGGTGGAATATATCAATCAGTTCCGGCTGCTGCAGGCTTCCCAGCTTCTGGCCGCCACAGACCGTTCCATGGCGGATATCTGTTTCTCCACCGGTTTTAACAACACCAGTTATTTTTCAAAAAAATTCAAAGCGCAGTACGGAATGACGCCCGGGGAATACCGGGCAAAAAAGAGTTGAAAAAAGGAACTGCATCACACAGTTCCTTTTTTGAAATTCATATGGAATTATAACTTTTCTCTCAAAAGCGCATTCACTTTCGCCGGATCCGCTTTTCCTTTCATCTTTTTCATCACCTGGCCCACCAGGAAGCCCAATACCTTTTCTTTGCCGCTTCTGTATTCTTCCACCGTCTTTTGATTTTCCGCCATAGCCGCTTCTACCGCCGCTTCGATAGCACTGTCGTCAGACACCATCAAAAGGCCCTGCTCCTTCATATACACAAGCGGATCCACATCTTTTTCCATAATCTGTTCAAAAACCTGTTTGGCTCCCTGCTGATTGATTTCCTTTCGCTCCAGCGCCAGAATCAGATCCGCCAGATGAGCGGGCGTAAAGGAAATTTTCTCCGGATCCATCCCCTTTTCTTTCAGGATACGCATAGTCTCGCCCATCAGCCAGTTGGAAGCTTTCTTGGGCTGTCCGCACCGGCGGGCCGTCTCCTCAAATATGTCGGCCATATGGCGGGACTGGGTGAGGATTTTTGCATCGTACCGGGGCAAACCGTATTCCTTTTGAAACCGTTCTGCCTTTTCTTCGGCAAACTCCGGCTGTTCCTTTCTGATTTTCTCGATCCATTCTTCCGATATGATCACCGGCATTAGATCAGGATCCGGAAAATACCGGTAATCCTTGGCATCCTCTTTGGAACGCATGGGATAAGAAGATTCTTTATTATCATCCCACCGTCTCGTTTCCTGAATCACTTTTTTTCCCTCTTCCAGCAGTTCGATCTGCCGGGCGCGCTCCCCCTCAATGGCATGGGTGATCGCCTTGAAAGAGTTCAGGTTTTTCATTTCCGTACGGGTCCCCAGCTTCTGACTGCCTGCTTCCCGGACGGACAGATTGACGTCCGCCCGCATGGAACCCTCCTGCAGCTTACAGTCAGAAATTCCCAGATACTGACAGATCATCTTCAGTTTTTCCAGATAGGCAATGACTTCCTCTGCTGTGCGCATATCCGGTTCTGATACGATCTCGATCAGCGGCACGCCGCTTCGGTTATAATCCACCAGAGAACAGTCCTCCCATTCATCATGGATCAGTTTTCCCGCATCCTCTTCCATATGCATCTCGTGAATCCGTATCTTCTTCTTTCCCGCCTTCGTTTCAATTTCCAGACAGCCGTCATGACAGATGGGAAGATACAGCTGGGAAATCTGATAATTCTGGGGATTATCGGGATAAAAGTAATTCTTCCGGTCGAACCGGTTATAACGGTTGATCTGACAGTTGGCTGCCGCCCCCAGTTTCAGGGCGTATTCCACCACCTTTTTGTTTAAAACGGGAAGCGCTCCCGGCATACCGGTGCAGACGGGACAGGTATGGGTGTTGGGCTTTCCGCCGAACTTAGCCGAACAGCCGCAGAATATCTTGGTCTTAGTGGAAAGCTCCACATGCACTTCCAGGCCGATCACGGTTTCATATTGCTTTGCCATCACATTTCCTCCTTCCAGGATACGGGAAAGGAACCGCGCAGTTTCTCATATACCGCCGCTGCCTCCAGTATCTTTTTCTCCTGGAAACAGTCTCCGATCAGCTGCATCCCGATGGGCAGACCTTTGCTGTCCATGCCGCAGGGAAGACAGATCGCCGGAAGTCCTGCCAGATTTACCGCCACCGTATCGACGTCGCTTAAATACATTTTCAGAGGATCGCTCAGGCTGGTGTCCAGTTTCGGCGCAGTAGTGGGGGAAGCCGGAGCCAGGATACAGTCATATTTTTGAAAAGCCAGGTCAAACTCTCTTTTTATCAGCGCTTTGGTTTTCAGCGCTTTCAGATAATAGGCGTCGTAATAGCCGGAACTGAGCACAAAGGAGCCCAGCATAATCCGCCTTTTTACTTCCTCCCCAAAGCCTTCCTGACGGCTCTTCTTATACATCTCGTGGAGTCCTTCGCCCTTTGGACTTCTGTAACCGTACTTCACGCCGTCAAATCGTTCCAGATTGGAACTGGCCTCCGCACAGGCGATGATGTAATAGGCAGGAATCACATACTCCGTCATCTTCAGCGAAAACCATTCCACCTGGGCGCCGTTTTCTTTCATCAGCTCTGCTGCTTTCTCAATGGCCTGCTTCACCTCCGGATCCGTTCCCTCGCCCAGATATTCCTCCGGTATCCCGATACGGATTCCTTTCAAATCGTCTCTCTTTGTTCCCGATACCGGTTCCACCGACTTACGGCTGCTGGAAGCATCTTTTTCATCGGTTCCGGCAATGATCTCATACAGAGCCGAGCAGTCGGCAACACTCCTTCCCACCGGACCGATCTGATCCAGGGAAGACGCATAGGCGATCAGCCCATAGCGGGAAACTCTGCCATAAGTGGGCTTCAGCCCGACCACACCGCAGTACGAAGAGGGCTGCCGGATGGAACCGCCCGTGTCAGAACCAAGGGCTGCCCATACCTCGCCGGAGGCCACCGCCGCGCAGGAACCGCCCGAGGAACCGCCCGGTACATGTTCTGTATTCCAGGGGTTTTTCGTCACCTGGAAATAAGAAGTCTCGCTGGTGCTTCCCATGGCGAATTCATCCATATTGGTTTTCCCCACGATGATCATACCGGCGTCTTCCAGCCTTCTGACCGCTTCCGCATCATACTGGGGCACAAAATTTTCCAGCATCCTGGATGCGCAGGTAGTCTTCATCCCTCTGGTACAGATATTGTCTTTCACCGCCACAGGAACGCCTGCCAGCGGGCCTGTATACCGTCCCTGCCGGATTCCTTCTTCCACTTCTTTTACTCTTCTTTCCGTCTTTTCCTTATCCGTCAGAAGAAAAGCTCCGATCTGCGGCTCGCTCTTTTGTATCTGTTTCTGGCAGCACTGTACTGCCTCTTTCACACCGACTTTTCCATCCCGGATGATGCTGCCAAGCTCCAGCGCAGTCATACGCAAAAGTTCTTCCATCTTCTTCTCCTCCTGTCAGACTGTCTTTGGAACCATATACTGACCGTCTTTCTTCCTTGGCGCATTGGCCAGGGCTTCCTCTTTTCCGTCGCCGTTTACCACCGCGTCTTCCCGGAACACGTTCCCCGACTCCAGGATGTGCACCAGCGGTTCGATCCGGTCCGTATCCAGCTCGTTTAACTTTTCCACATAGTCCAGTATTTTTTCCATCTCCGCCATGGCCTTTTTGCGCTCCTTGGGAGTCAGCGCCAGTTTGGCAAGGATCTCCACATTGTCCATCGTAGCGTCGTCTATTTTTCTGCTCATGTTACTTTTCCTTCCTGCTTGTCTTACGGCTCCAGCCTGCTCATATCCCGGGGAAAGAGACAGGCGTCCCGGATATTGTCACAGCCTAAAAGCTGCATCGTCAGCCGCTCCAGCCCGATTCCCAGTCCTCCGTGGGGCGGCATGCCGAAGCGGAAAGCGTCCACATACTGTTTCAGTCCTTCCTCTGTCATACCCCGCTTTCCCATCTTCTCCAGCAGCTTCGCAGCATCATGGATTCTCTGGCCGCCGGTGGTAACCTCCAGTCCTTTAAAGAGCAGATCAAAGCTTAACGTATACCGCTCGTCCGACGGATCATCCATTGCGTAAAACGGCCTTTTCTTCGATGGATAGTGAGTGACGAAGACAAAATCCGCGCCGTATTCTTCCTTAAAATATCTGCCGATCAGTTCCTCCTCCTCCGGCTCCAGATCAAAGGGATTTTTCATCTTCCTGCTGTACTTTTCCGATACCAGTTCTTTCGCTTCATCGAATCTCACGCAGGGGATCCGGCTGACATCCGGCAGCGTCACATTAAGAAGCTTCAGCTCTTTTTCATATTTTTCTTTTAACAGCTTCATAGCATAACGCAGGAAACCGGTTTCCATTCGGCAAAGATCCATGAAACTGTCAATATATCCCATTTCAAAATCCAGACTGGTATATTCATTTAAATGCCGCCGGGTATTATGTTTTTCCGCACGGAATACAGGACCGGTCTCAAAAACCCGGTCGAACACTCCCACCATCATCTGCTTGTATAGCTGAGGACTTTGCTGCAAAACTGCCGGATGGTGAAAATAAGACAGCTTAAACATGTTGGCTCCGCCTTCCGCGCTTTTCGCGCCGATTTTCGGCGTATGAATCTCAGTAAATCCCTGCTCATACAGGTAATCCCGAAACCCTCTCACCAGTCCTTCCTGGATACGAAAAACTGCTCTCTCCCGCAGGTTCCGCAAAGAAAGAGAACGGTAATCCAGTTTCGCCTCCAGGGAAGTATTCAGTTTCCATTTGTCAATGGCAAGGGGCAGAGGACAATCCGCATGGGAAAGATGCTCCACACGGGTCAGACTCAGTTCTCTGCCATGGGGAGAGCGTTCCTCCGTCCTTACGGTTCCGGTGGCACGGACGACGTCTCCTTCCCGGATTTTTCCCAGATCCGGCTCCGTCTTCCCTTCTTCCCAGACCGTCTGAATCAGTCCTTCTCTTTTCCTTAGTATGACAAATCCGATCACGCCCATGTCGCGCACGCTGTGAACGGCGCCTTCCATGCACATTTCCTGACCTTCCTCCAATCGGAGAAGCTTTTCCAGACCGGTTTCTTCTCTCTTGCCAGCTTCTTCTATGAAATCCATATCTCTTTCTCCTTTAACCTTCCTCAAACATCAGCATCAAAATCATCTGCGCTGTTTCCACCATGTTGGTTCCGCTGTCCATACTGGACTTCTGAATATAGCGGTGCGCTTCCTCTTCCGAAAGATGATTTCGTTCCATCAGCAGGAATTTCGCATTGCGGATATAATTCTCTTCCCGCTGGCTTCTCTTTTTCGGCTGCTTTTTTTGGCGAAGCCGTCTCTCCAGCTGGGTCAGTACCATTCCCACTGTATTTACCAGATCATAGACTTTAAGGGGCGTGGCCAGGGAAAGAATTCCCGCATCGGCTTCACTGATCGTGCTGGCGGATCCCATAAGCACCAGATCAAAATATGGCGGAAGACTTTCAGCCAGTTCCCGGTAGTACATATCTTTCAGCCGGTATCCGCTGATGACAAGGCCGCAGCTGTACTGATTCACTTCCTGCAAAAGCGCAGATGCCGTCGGATATGCAAATACATGGGAAAAACCGTGACTCATCAGAATCTTCCTGACTTTTTTCCCGTCTTCTGCTTTCGGTAATACAATAAGCACTACACTCATCCGCCGCCTCCAATCATGATGTGATTACACCCGATACAGATACTGATTCAGTTCCCATTCGGAAATCTGTGCCAGATACCCTTTCCACTCTCTTCGTTTTGTTTTAATATATTCGTCCACATAATCCTCGCCCAGAACTTTTCTGACCAAATCGTCTTCATTCATCGCCTGCAAAGCTTCCCCCAGATTTTCCGGCAGCAGCCGGATCCCTCTGGCAGATTTTTCTTCACAGGAAAGTCTGCGGATATCCTCAGACAGTTCCTCCGGCGGACTTAGCTTTTCGCCCATTCCTTCCAATCCGGCTGCCAGACACAGGGCAAACACCAGATAGGGGTTGGATGCGGAATCCGGGCTTCTCAGTTCCAGGTTCAGCCCTTCGCTTAAGCGTCCCCGCACATGAATCAGCGCATTTCTCTGTTTTCTGGACCAGGTCACCTCAGAAGGCGCCTCGAATCCCGGAACCAATCGTTTATAAGAATTAACCAGCGGGTTGAACACTGCCGTCATCCCCTGAATATGCCGGAGGATTCCAGCCATAAACGCTTCGCCGTCCCGGCTCAGCTTTCCATTTTCATCTTCAAACACATATTTGCCGTCCTTCAAAAGGCGCATATTCAGATGCATGCCGGAACCGTTGACTTCCATACGGGGTTTCGGCATAAAGGTGGCGTGCAGCCCATACCGCTTCGCAATGATCCGCACGGCCATTTTAAACGTCATCAGTTTGTCCGCCGTATGCAGCGCATCTTCAAAAGCAAAGTCGATTTCGTGCTGGGCCGGGGACATTTCATGATGGGAAGAATCGATCTCATACCCCATCTCCTCCAGCGTAAGGATGATATCCCTTCTGGTATTTTCGCCCAGATCGATGGGGGACGTGTCAAGATAGCCGGCCTTTTCATGGGAAAGGGTTGTGGGCATCCCGTTATCGTCTGTGTGAAACAGAAAAAATTCACATTCCGGATTCACCTGAAAGGTATACCCCTTCTCCTTCGCCTTTTCCAGAATATCTTTCAGGATTTTTCTGGGACTTCCCGGATACTCCGTGCCGTCTTCCAGACAAATGTCACAGAGAAACCTGGCCACTTTTCCCTGCTGGGGGCGCCACGGCAGGATAGAAAAGGTAGCCAAATCCGGTTTCAGATATAAATCTGTTTCTTCCCGCTGTGCAAATCCATCCAGCGACGCCAGGTCGATGGTGCATCGGTTGTCCATCGCCTTAATGATCCGGCTGGCAGGAATGGCAACATTTTTCAACACACCGAACATATCCGTAAACTGAAGGCGGATAAACTCCACATCTTCTTCTTCCACCATCTGTAAAATTTCCGCTTTGTTATAATTTTCCATAAGAACTCTCTCCCTTGTCTTTTCATGTTCCGTATTATAACAACGGGCCGAACGGATAGCAAGAACATTCCTTCTATAAATTCGTATACCCCATCAAAGAACGATCCACCGCTTTCGCTGCCTGCCGCCCTTCCTGGATAGCCCATACCACCAGAGACTGGCCTCTGTGCATATCTCCCGCTGCAAACACGCCCGACACGCTGGTTTCATACTCTCCGTCCCTGGTCTGTACGTTGGTTCTGGGATTGACCGCCACCTGAAAAGCATCTGTCACATAGCTTTGGCTTCCCAGAAATCCTGCCGCGATCAGCACCAGCTGAGCATCCACCGTCTGCTGGCTTCCCTCGATGGGAACCATGTTAAGCCTTCCTGTTTTTTCATCTTTCTTTGGCTCCAGTTTTACCAGAACCGCTTTTTTTACATTCCCGTTTTTGTCTTTCTGAAATTCCGTCACCGTCGTCTGGTAAACCCGGGGATCGTGACCGAACACGGCGATGGCTTCCTCCTGGCCGTAATCTGTTTTCAAAATCCTGGGCCATTGGGGCCAAGGATTGGAAGGCGTCCTCTCTTTGGAGGGCTCTGGCATCATCTCCAGCTGCGTTACCGATTTCGCTCCCAGACGGATGCAAGTGCCCACACAGTCATTCCCCGTATCTCCGCCGCCGATGACCAGCACATGTTTTCCTTTGACCGACGGACAGTTCCCGTCCTTGAATTCCGAATCCAGCAGGCTTTTAGTCACAGCCGAGAGGAAATCCACCGCAAAGTAAATATTTCCGCTGTCTCTGCCTGGCACATTGATATCCCGGGGATTGGAAGCGCCGCAGGCCAGGATCACACGATCGAACTGTTTCTTTAATTCTTCGCCGCTGATATCTTTTCCCACATCCACCCCGGTTTTAAATACCACGCCTTCTTCCTCCATCAGACGGATTCTCCGGTCCAGGACAGATTTATCCAGTTTCATATTGGGAATCCCATAGCGCAGAAGACCTCCGATCCGGTCTTTTCGCTCAAACACCGTCACACTGTGTCCCCTGCGGTTCAGCTGCAGAGCTGCCGCCAGGCCGGAAGGGCCACTGCCCACGACGGCTACCGTCTTTCCCGTGCGTACCCTGGGCGGACAGGGCTGCACCCACCTCTGCGCAAAAGCATGTTCGATAATCGCCCTTTCATTTTCTTTCGTGGCCACCGGCTGTTCATGAAGATTACAGGTGCAGGCAGCCTCGCACAGCGCCGGGCATACCCGGCTGGTAAATTCCGGAAAACAGTGGGTTTTTGCCAGACGCTCATAGGCCTGCTTCCAGTTTCCCGTATATACCAGATCATTGGTCTCCGGCACCAGATTGTGAAGAGGGCATCCGGAAACCATCCCCGCCATCATTTCTCCATTCTGGCAGAAGGGAACGCCGCAGTCCATGCAGCGGCCTCCCTGTTTTTGCTGTTCTTCCAGGGGAAGAGGCGTCCTGAATTCACGGAAATGGCGAATCCGATCCAGCGGTTTTTCTACCCGCGCATTTTTTCTGTCATAATCTAAGAATCCTGTTGCTTTTCCCATCTTCCTTATTCCTCCGTCTCTTTGTTCTGAAAGCTTTCATAAAAAGCTTCCATCTGCGCCTGCTGGGTACTCATTCCCTTTTTCTCCAGTTTCGCGGAAAGGTTGATCATCTTCTTGTAATCATATGGAATGATTTTTTTAAATTTCGGCAGATACTCTTCAAAATTTTCCAGGATCTTTCTGCCCCGCTCAGAGCCTGTGGCCTCCACATGCTCTTCGATCATGGTTTTCAGTTCCTGTATGTCGAATTTACTCTCCAGTTTTTCAATGGAAACCATATCCTTGTTCAGATTGCGGTATAGATGGCTGTCTTCGTCCAGTACGTAGGCGATGCCGCCGCTCATGCCTGCGGCAAAGTTTTTGCCTGTTTTTCCAAGCACCGCCACTCTTCCGCCTGTCATATATTCACATCCGTGTTCGCCGACGCCTTCCACCACGGCATATGCTCCTGAGTTGCGTACTGCAAAACGCTCCCCTGCCACACCGTTTATGAAAGCCTTCCCGCCGGTTGCACCGTAAAGGGCCACGTTTCCTGCGATAATATTTTCCTCCGCTTTATAACCCCTGTTTTTCGGAGGATACACTGCCAGCTTGCCTCCCGACAGCCCTTTTCCATAGTAATCGTTGGTATCTCCGCAGAGCGTCAGCGTCAGTCCTTTCGGGATAAAGGCCCCGAAACTTTGGCCTCCTGCTCCCGTACAATGAATCGTGATAGTGTCTTCCTGCAGTCCCTCTTTGTGATGGCGGGTAATCTCTGCACCCAGAATCGTACCAAAAGAGCGGTCCGTATTTTTCACTTTCAAATCAAGAGACGCTTTTTTCCCTTCTTCCACTGCGCTTTTTAACTTTTTCAGCAGTACTTTTTCATCCAGGGTCCTTTCCAGATGAAAATCATAGACTTTGGACGGCTGGAAGGTAACACATTCCTCCTTTTGGCAGAATGGATTGGAAAGGATGGCGCTCAAATCGACTTTGGAGGCAGCGGCGGAAACCGGATGCTCTTTTACTTTCAAAAGATCGCTTCTTCCCACCATCTCATCCAGGGTGCGCACTCCCAGCTTTGCCATGTATTCCCGCAGCTCCCGGGCGATGAAACGCATGAAGTTTTCCACGTATTCCGGTTTTCCTTTAAACCGTTTGCGAAGTTCGGGATTCTGTGTAGCCACGCCCACAGGACAGGTATCCAGGTTGCAGACCCGCATCATCACGCAGCCCATGGTTACCAGCGGAGCCGTTGCAAAGCCAAATTCCTCCGCTCCCAGCAAAGCCGCAATGGCTACGTCCCTGCCGCTCATCAGCTTGCCGTCCGTCTCGATGCGGACGCGGTTTCTCAGACCGTTTTTCAAAAGCGTCTGATGGGTTTCCGCCAGTCCCAGTTCCCAGGGAAGGCCCGCATTATGAATGGAGCTTTCCGGAGCCGCGCCCGTACCTCCGTCATATCCGGAAATCAGGATAACCTGGGCGCCTGCCTTTGCAACGCCGGCGGCTACCGTGCCCACGCCGGCCTCGGAAACCAGTTTGACCGAGATGTTGGCGTACTTATTGGCATTTTTCAGATCGTAAATCAGCTGCGCCAGGTCCTCAATGGAGTAAATATCGTGGTGGGGCGGCGGCGAGATCAGGCTGACGCCCGGCGTGGAGTGTCTCGTCTTGGCAATCCAGGGATAAACCTTTCTGGCCGGCAGATGACCGCCCTCGCCCGGCTTCGCCCCCTGTGCCATCTTAATCTGGATTTCCTTCGCGCTTACCAGATAACGGCTGGTGACGCCGAAACGTGCGGACGCCACCTGTTTGATGGCGGAACACCGGTCGCAGCTGCTGCCGGCGGAATCCAGACGTTCATCGCTCTCGCCGCCCTCGCCCGTATTGGATTTTCCATGAAGATGGTTCATGGCGATGGCCAGCGTCTCATGGGCTTCCTGGGAGATGGAACCGTATGACATGGCTCCTGTCTTAAAGCGTTTCACGATCTCGTCCACGCTTTCCACTTCTTCCAGCAAAACGCCTTTTTCCGGATACCGGAAATCCATCAGGCTTCGCAGATAGCCGCTCTGTTCCTGATCCACTTTCTTTGTATACTCTTTAAACAGTTCGTAATTTCCCGTCCAGGTGGACTGCTGCAGAAGATGGATCGTTCCCGGATCATACCGATGTTCCTCCCCGCCGCTTCTTCTTTTGTGTTTTCCCAGACTGTCCAGCGTCAGATCCGTTTCCAGCCCCAGAGGATCGAAGGCTCTGGAGTGGCGTTCATCGGCCTGTCTGGCAATATCCTCCAGCGTGATGCCTCCCACCCGGCTGGTCGTTCCGTGGAAATACTGATCGATCACTTCCTTGGAAATACCGATGGCTTCGAATATCTTGGCGCCCTGGTAGGATTGAATGGTGGAAATTCCCATTTTGGAAGCGATTTTTACGATGCCGTGCAGAACTGCCAGATTATAATCCTCCACTGCAGCATAATAATCTTTATCCAGCAGTCCTTCGTCGATCAGCTCCCGGATGGAATCCAGCGCCAGATAGGGGTTTACCGCACAGGCGCCGTATCCCAGCAGCGTGGCAAAATGATGCACTTCCCTTGGCTCTCCGGATTCCAGGATCAGCGCCAGAGACGTCTGTTTTTTCGTGTTGACCAGATGCTGGTGAACGGCGGAAACCGCCAGAAGAGAAGGCATGGGCACATGATTTTCATCCACCCCACGGTCGGAAAGTACCAGGATATTGGCGCCGTCCTTATACGCTTTATCCACCTCCACAAACAGCCGGTCGATCGCACGCTCCAGTTTGGTGCTCTTATAATAAGTAATGGGAACGACCGCAACCTGAAAACCTGGTTTTTTCATGTTTTTGATTTTCAGCATATCCGTATTGGTCAGAATCGGATTATTGATTTTTAAAACCTGACAGTTCTCCGCTTTCTCTTCCAGAAGGTTACCGTTCTTTCCCACGTATACAGTGGTGCTGGTGACGATCTCCTCTCGGATGGCGTCGATGGGCGGATTAGTTACCTGAGCGAACAGCTGCTTGAAGTAATCGAAAAGAGGACGCTGTTTCTCGGATAATACTGCCAGCGGCGTATCCACGCCCATGGCGGCAATCCCTTCCCCGCCGTTTAAGGCCATATTCCGAATGGAGTTTTTATACTCTTCATAGGTATAGCCAAAAGCTTTCTGCAGCTGACGAAGTCTGCTTCCCTCATACTCTTCCACACGCATGTTGGGAATCTTCAGATCATGCAGTTCCACCAGATTGCTGTCCAGCCATTCCCCATAGGGCTGCTTGGTCGTATATTTTTCTTTGATCTCCTCATCCTGGAAAATTTTTCCCTGCCGCGTATCCACCAGAAGCATTTTCCCGGGATGGAGACGTTCCTTCAATACGATATCTTCTTCCGGAACCTCCAGCACGCCGACTTCGGAAGCCAGAATCACATCTCCGTTTTTCATCACATAGTATCTGGATGGCCGCAGACCGTTCCTGTCCAGAACGGCGCCCACCAGCTCACCGTCTGAAAATACGATAGAGGCCGGTCCGTCCCAGGGTTCCATCATGGTGGCGTAATACTGGTAGAAATCCCGCTCATCCTGGGTCAGCGTTTTATTATTGCTCCAGGGCTCCGGAATGGTAATCATCAGCGCCAGCGGCAGCTCCATCCCGCTCATGACCAGGAACTCCAGCGTATTGTCCAGCATGGCGGAGTCGGATCCTCTGGTATCCACCACCGGAAGGATTTTATGCATTTCCCCCTTCAGGTGCTCGGACTCCATGGTTTCTTCCCTTGCCAGCATCTTATCCGCATTTCCCCGGATGGTGTTGATCTCGCCGTTATGTACGATAAACCGGTTGGGATGGGCTCTCTCCCAGCTGGGATTGGTGTTGGTGCTGAAACGGGAGTGAACCATGGCAATGGCGGACTCATAATCGGTATCCTGCAGATCGTCAAAAAAGGTACGCAGCTGATTTACCAGAAACATGCCTTTATAGACGATGGTCCTGCTGGACATGGATACCACATACGTATTATCGTTGCTCTGCTCGAATATCCGCCTGGCAATATACAGCTTCCGGTCAAATTCCAGCCCCTTTTCCACCTGAGCCGGCTTTTCGATAAAGGCCTGCATGATGTGAGGCATGCATTCCTTGGCCTTGTGACCCAGCACCTGAGCGTGTACGGGAACCTCACGGAAGCCCAAGAATTTCATGCCTTCTTTTTCCACGATAATCTCCAGCATTTTCTTGGCCTGATTCCGTTTCAGTTCATCCTGGGGCAGAAACAGCTGGGCGATACCGTATTCTCCCGCATCTCCAATGGAAATATCAGCCTTTTCACAGGCTTTCTTGAAAAAACGGTGGGAAATCTGAAGCAGAATACCTACGCCGTCTCCCGTTTTTCCTTCCGCGTCTTTTCCGGCGCGGTGTTCCAGATTTTCCACGATTCTCAAAGCGTTTTCCACCGTCTGATGGCTTTTTATCCCTTTGCTGTTTACCACTGCCCCGATACCACAGTTGTCATGTTCAAATTCCCGCCGATATAATCCCTGGCGTCCGCTTGCTGCTCTTTCACTCATCACACATATTCTCCTCTCGCTGACTGTATTGGACCGCCGCCTCGATCAGGCCTCTGAAAAGAGGATGGGCGCGGTTTGGTCTTGATTTCAATTCCGGATGTCCCTGGGTTCCTATGAAAAAGGGGTGATCCCTAAGTTCTATCATCTCCACGATACGGCCATCCGGAGAGATGCCGGATAAAACCATCCCGTGCCTGGAAAGCTCTTCCCTGTATTCATTGTTTACCTCATAGCGGTGGCGATGCCTTTCACTGATCCGGTCGGTTCCATATAAGGTTTCCGCCAGACTGCCTTTTTTGAGCACACAGGGATAGGCGCCCAGGCGAAGCGTACCTCCCAGGTTTACCACCCCGTTTTGTTCCGGCATCAGGGCGATCACCGGGTGACCGGTATCCGGGTCGATCTCAATGCTGTTGGCGTCCGGATATCCCAGAACGTTTCTGGCATATTCCACAATCGCCATCTGCATTCCCAGACATATGCCAAGGAAGGGAATTTTATGCTCCCTGGCGTAACGGACCGCCGCAATCTTCCCGGCCGTCCCTCTGGTTCCAAAACCGCCGGGGATCAGAATACCGTCCACTCCCCGAAGCAGCTGCCGCGCATTTTCATCCTCCACCTTCTCTGAATCCACCCAGCGGATCTTCACACTGGCCCGCGCCGCGATTCCCCCGTGTTTCAGCGCTTCCACCACGCTTAAATAGGCATCGTGGAGCTGGATATATTTCCCCACCATGGCAATCTCCACTTCCGATTTCGGATTGCGCAGATTCCACACCATGGTTTCCCACTCTCTCAGATCAGGATCGGGACACTTAAGGCGCAGGGACTCGCACACCACCGCTGCCAGCCGCTCCTTTTCCATGGCCAGCGGCGCTTCATATAAGTACTCCACATCCAGATTCTGCAAAACGTGATCCACAGAAACATTGCAGAACAAAGCGATTTTTTCCTTCAGTTCCCTGGGAAGGGGATACTCGCTTCTGCATACCAGTACATCAGGCCAAAGGCCCATGGACTGCAGCTCTTTCACGCTCTGCTGAGTGGGTTTCGTCTTCAGCTCTCCGGACGCTTTCAGATAAGGAATCAGCGTCACATGAATCAAGATTGCGTTTTCATGCCCTACCTCATGCTGAAACTGACGGATTGCCTCCAAAAATGGCTGACTCTCGATATCGCCTGCCGTTCCGCCCACTTCGATAATGGCGATCTTGTCGTCCTCTTTCGATCTGCTGCGGTAAAACCGGCTTTTTATCTCATTGGTAATATGCGGAATCACCTGTACCGTTCCGCCTCCGTAATCTCCCCGCCGCTCTTTTTGCAGAACGGTCCAGTATATTTTCCCGGTGGTAACATTGGAATTTTTATCCAGACATTCATCGATGAACCTTTCGTAATGTCCCAGATCCAGATCTGTTTCCGTCCCATCGTCTGTGACGAACACTTCTCCATGCTGAATGGGATTCATGGTACCAGGATCTACATTTATATAGGGATCCAGCTTCTGCATGGTCACCTGATATCCCCTTGCTTTTAACAGCCTTCCCAGCGATGCCGCGGTAATCCCTTTGCCAAGTCCGGAAACCACGCCGCCGGTGACGAATACATATTTCACTGCCATCTTTTCCCTCCCGTTTTCTTCCATCGGAAGATTTGCCGACATAAGAAAAAAGGCGCCAGAAACCCTATTGCAAGTTTCTGACACCTTTGTCAGCTTTAATGAAACAATTATGTACTCTTCCCCCTTCCTTGTCAACCCGTTTTTCTCATTTTTATAAGTTTTTACCATATTTTTTTTGATTTTCAAACTTTTTTTATTCATCCAGGGGATTGACATTCTAAAAAAACTGAGTATACTACAAAGCAAAGCAAAGGTGCTTTGGACGTTTCGTCCGAAGTGCCTTTTTTTGTTTTCAAAAGAAAGGAGAAAAATATGAGCAAAGATATTCCCGCATTATTCGGCAGTCTGATTTTCAGCGATAAGGTGATGCGCAGCAAACTTCCCAAAGATATGTACAAGGCGCTTCGCAAAACCATCGAAAACGGCACCCACCTGGAACTGGATGTGGCCAATTCGGTGGCCGTGGCCATGAAAGAATGGGCAGTGGAAAACGGAGCTACCCATTACACCCACTGGTTCCAGCCCATGACAGGGTTTACAGCGGAAAAGCATGACAGCTTCATCTCTCCATCCGGCGAAGGAGAGGTTATCATGGATTTTTCCGGAAAGGAGCTGGTAAAAGGAGAACCGGATGCGTCCAGCTTCCCCTCCGGCGGTCTTCGCGCTACCTTTGAGGCCAGAGGATATACCGCCTGGGATCCCACCTCTCCTGCCTTTATCAAAGACAGGACTTTATATATTCCCACGGCCTTCTGTTCCTACAGCGGAGAAGCTCTGGACAAAAAGACGCCTCTGCTTCGTTCCATGGAAGCTTTAAGCAAAGAAGCGGTAAAAGTTTTAAAGCTTCTGGGCAATGACACCGTAACCCGGGTGACCACCACCATCGGACCGGAACAGGAATATTTCCTGGTAGACAAAGACCTTTATAAAAAGAGAAAAGACCTGATCTTCTGCGGCAGAACCTTATTCGGCGCTCCCGCCCCCAAAGGCCAGGAGATGGAGGATCACTATTTCGGCGTCCTGAAACCGAAGGTCTCCGCTTATATGCATGATTTGGACGAAGAGCTCTGGAAAGTGGGTATTCCGGCCAAGACAAAGCATAACGAGGTTGCTCCCGCTCAGCATGAGCTGGCCCCGGTGTTTGACACGGCAAACATCGCCGTCGACCACAACCAGCTCACCATGGAAATCATGAAAAAAGTAGCCGACAAACACAACATGGTCTGTCTGCTTCATGAAAAACCCTTTGAAGGCATCAACGGCAGCGGAAAGCATAATAACTGGTCTCTGATCACCAACGACGGCGTAAACCTGTTAAACCCCGGCAATACGCCCGCACAGAACATTCAGTTCCTGGTATTCCTGATGGCGGTTATCAAAGGTGTGGATGATTACGCCGATTTGATGAGAATCGCAGCCGCCGGCGCGGGAAATGATCACCGTCTGGGAGGCAACGAGGCTCCTCCAGCCATCGTGTCCATCTTCCTTGGCGACGAACTGACGGCCGTTCTGGAGTCCATAGAAAAGGATGAGTATTTCGGAAAACACGAGAACATTCAGCTGGATACGGGCGCGCACGTACTGCCCCACTTTATCAAAGACAACACAGACCGGAACCGTACCTCGCCCTTTGCTTTCACCGGAAACAAATTTGAGTTCCGTATGATGGGTTCTTCAGCCTCTGTGGCAAACCCCAACATCATTCTGAACACTGCGGTTGCAGAAGCGCTGGCACAGTTTTATGCGGAACTAAAAGACACCCGGGCGGAAGAGATGGAACAGGCTGTCCACAAACTGCTGAAAAAAGCAATCCTGAACCATAAAAAAGTCATCTTCAACGGCAACGGTTACTCCGAAGAATGGGTAAAAGAAGCCGAAAAACGGGGACTTTTCAATCTGGTATCCACTCCGGACTGCCTGCCGCAGTTTATTGCGCCAAAAAATGTGGACCTCTTTACCAAGCATCACATACTGACAAAAGAAGAAATCTATTCCCGGTACGAGATTTTACTGGAAAATTATGTGAAAACCATTATCATCGAAGCCCGTACCATGGCAGAAATGCTGACGAAAGATTTTCTTCCCTCTGTCAGCGCATACGCCGGAGAAATATCCAAAAATGCGGCGTCTGCAAAAACATTCCTGCCTTGTGCCGACACTTCGGCCGAAGAAGCGCTGGTAAAATCTTTGACGGATTCCTACGTTTCCATCACAGAAGAAATCGCCCGGTTAAAGGAAAGCATCCAGGACGCCGCTACCATGGAAGACATGCAGAAAGCAGCGGATTTCTGCCACTGCGAACTTTTGAGCAAAATGGAGACCCTTCGGCTTGCTGCCAACAGCGCAGAAGAACTGATTCCAGACTCCATGCTGCCTTATCCGACCTATGATCAGCTGCTTTTTTCTCTGTAATAAGGAGTAACTCATGACAGACGACGAACGAATCAAAGAAGCCTGCGGCGTATTTGGCATCTTCAACCCCCACGGCGAGGACGCTGCTCCTTTTGTCTATTATGGTCTTTCTTCCCTGCAGCATCGCGGGCAGGAATCCTGCGGAATCGCCGTGTTCGATACAGGCGGACCCCGGGGCAACATGTGCGTGCACCGGGGTATGGGCCTGGTAAATGAAGTGTTTCACGAAAATATTATCCATAATCTGAAAGGGAATCTGGGGATCGGCCACGTCCGCTACTCCACCACTGGCGAGCCCTCACTGACCAATGCTCAGCCGCTGGTAATGAACTATGTGAAAGGAACTCTGGCTCTGGCTCACAATGGAAATCTTGTCAATACCCGTCAGCTGCGCAGGGAACTGGAGGAAACGGGAGCCGTTTTTCAGACATCCACCGATTCCGAGATTATCGCTTACCATATCGCCCGCAATCGGCTGTCCAGTAAAACTGTAGAGGAAGCCATTTTAAAAACAGCTACAAAGATCCGGGGGGCTTACGGTCTCGTGATCGCAAGCCCCCGCAAACTGATCGGTGTGAGAGACCCTCTGGGGCTGAAACCGCTGTGTCTGGGGAAACGAAACGATTCCTACCTCATCGCGTCTGAAAGCTGTGCGTTAAGCGCCGTCGGCGCAGAATTTATCCGCGATATCCGGCCAGGAGAAATCGTCACCATTTCCCGGGACGGCATTACCTCCAACCTGGATCTGTGCCAATCCTCACATGCCCACTGCATCTTCGAGTATATCTACTTTGCGCGCCTGGACAGCACGCTGGACGGTATTCCCGTCTACGATGCCAGACTTCGGGCCGGCGCAGCTCTGGCAAAGACGTATCCTGCCGAAGCGGATCTGGTGGTTGGCGTTCCTGACTCCGGTATTACCGCCGCCCAGGGATTTGCCGCCCAATCCGGTATTCCTTTTGGAATTGCCTTTTATAAAAACAGCTATGTTGGCAGAACTTTCATCAAACCCACCCAAAAAGAACGGGAATCCAGCGTCCGCCTGAAACTGAGCGTGCTGAAAAACGCAGTCAAAGGGAAGGATATCGTCCTGATCGATGATTCCATCGTACGGGGAACCACCATTGCAAACCTGATCCGCATGCTGAAACAGGCCGGCGCCGGAAAGGTTCATGTCCGGATCAGTTCTCCGCCTTTTCTGTATCCCTGCTACTTCGGAACAGACGTTCCATCAAACCGGCAGCTGATCGCCTCCTCCCGCTCTATGGAAGAGATCCGGCAGCTGATCGGAGCCGATTCGCTGGGATATCTGCGGGTAGAAGATCTGAAAAGCATGGTCGATGATCTGCCCCTGTGCAGCGCCTGCTTTGACAATCAATATCCGATGGATATTTCTTCTATATAAACCAAAAACCTCTTGATTTCTCAAGAGGTTTTTTCATGCCGCAGACCGGAATCGAACCGGTACGAAGTTTAACCCTCGCAGGATTTTAAGTCCTGTGCGTCTGCCAGTTCCGCCACTGCGGCTCGCTAGAAAATAAAAAAATGGGACCTATAGGGCTCGAACCTATGACCCTCTGCTTGTAAGGCAGATGCTCT
>DSTFC04002__coassemble_672_pt1 | contig 42438 bp, 44 predicted proteins | sample DSTFC04002__metabat2_high_PE_045 | metagenome-assembled genome bin DSTFC04002
CAGGAGTAAATTCTACACCCCATTAAGGGAGTGGAATTTAAAATTTCATTTTAGGGGTGAAAATCCTGATAAAATATTTGTTGGCGAAAGTCAGAGCTTCTGATAAAATTGGTTGTAGAATTCTATTGTACATATGATGAAAATGCTTTTTATAGTAATGCGGAAGATGCTGCTTTTAAAGTAGTGGGCGTAGAATAGGAGGATCAATATTTATGGGGATACCATTATACACAAATATACCAAGTATCGTTGGGGATTTACTTACAGATGTAAAAAATGGAAGAATAGGATTGCCAGATTTACAGCGTCCGTTTGTCTGGCCTGACAATAAGGTGAGGGAGTTGCTGGATTCGATGTATAAGGGGTTCCCTATCGGTTATATTATGCTGTAGGCATCTCCGGAAGAATATACCAGAATGAATCATATTGGCAAAAACAGCAAAACTTATTCCGTCCCTGATGATTTGGTTATTGATGGACAACAGAGATTAACAGCACTTCTGGCAGCAATTCTAGGAATACAAATTAAAGATAAAAATTATAACGAGCGTTTTATAAAGATATCTTTTAATCCGCTTAAGGATGATTTCCAGGTATGGTCGCAGGCATATGAAAGTGATCCGGAATACATAAGTGCAATTAGTGAAGTGTTTCAGGCTGAAGAAAACCATAATGTCTCAAAATTCCGCCGTAAATATATAAAAAGAGTTAATGATGCGAGAGAAAAGAATCAAAAATCAGAATTAACAGATGATGAAGAGGATCATATTGAAGACAGTATAAATAACTTACTGAATTTGAGAAGTTATTCATTGCCGACATTAAAAATCAGTGCCAAAGCAAATGAAGAAGATGTGGCAGAAATATTTGTGCGTGTGAATTCCGGTGTCAGAAACTCACAGAGAAGAATTTTATTGAAACACTCCTGGCTGTTTTTGATAACACAGTTCACGCTCAAATTAATAAATTTTGTGAAGAGTCAAGAATTCCTGCTGATGGAACGGCATACAATCAGATTTTAAAGGTGGATCCAGCTCATTTAATTCGTGCAGCAGTGGGATTCGGATTTCATAGGGCACGTTTACGGTATGCTTATCTGTTATTGAGGGGCAAAAACCTTAAGACGGGTGAAATAACAGAAGAAACACGAAATGAGAATCTGGCAAAATTTAAAGATGCCCTTCAGATTGCAACAAATATAAATAATTGGCACTCCTTCTTGAACCTTTTTGCTGAAGCAGGATATATACGTGGAGATTTGGTTTCGTCATCAAATGCAGTTGTATTTTGTTATGTATTATATTTAATAGGAAAATATGAATATAAGGTTCCCACACCAGAGTTACGGAAAATTATCAGGAAATGGATTTATATGTCCATAGTAACACATTTTTATACGGGCTCTACAGAATCTGAAGTTTACCAGACGAATATAAATATCGGAGAAAAAGCACCTAGTGAATACGTGGCAGAATATAGGGCAAAAATGGGTGAGGAAAATTATTTAAAAACCTGTACAGAAAACGCACTGCCACCCGGGTTTGAGAAACTGGACTATTTTACATTTATAGAAAAAAGAAGAAAATTGATGGCAAAAATAATAAAAAAAGGCTACGAGAAATTATGAAATCTTACTATTTGTTGTAAATGTAAAACCATGATATAATAAAATCCGCTAAAACAAGATTGGTGAATAGCCAACATTAAGGAGAGGATAATTTATGGAACGCTTTAAAAAGGTTTATCAGCAGGGCGCCCTAGATGTGGTTGAAATTTGGGTTGATACTGAAACTGGCGTGAACTATGTTTTTCACAGAAACGGTAATGCGGCAGGTTTTACACCATTACTCGACAAAGAAGGAAAGCCGATAGTAACACCGTAACAACTTAAAAATTGAATATCAGCCGCCCACCGGCGACGCCACCGAGCAGGAAATCTTTGAACGGTTTCCTGCTTTTTCTTTACCCGGAGACTGGTTCAGGATACCGTGGGCTGGAACAACCAGAAGTACGGGGAGATACTTTCCACCAAAACCAACATCAGAAAATCGGGACTTCACACTTTTTTCACAAAATTATTAGCACTCACCTCTTGACAGTGCTAATAATGCGTGCTATAGTACACATAGAACAAAGGAAGGGATACAAAAGATACATCCAGGATTGGCAAAAAACGTAATCCCTTCCTGATGTTCCCAGATACCGGTGCGATATCCGGAAAGTCAGAAATATATGTGAAAATCAGAAAGGAGAAATGACTTATGTTGATGCCCAGTGTATTTGGAGAGAATTTATTTGATGATTTTATGGATTTCCCGTTTGACAGCTTCTGGAACAGAAAAAATCCGCTGTATGGGAAACATGCAAAAAATATGATGAAAACCGATGTGCGGAAAACCGATGACTCTTATGAACTGGATATCGACCTTCCCGGATTCAAAAAAGATGAGATCACTGCCAAGCTGGAAGATGGTTATCTGACCGTATCCGCTTCCAAGGGATTGGATAAAGATAAACAGGATAAGAAAGGCAACTATATCCGCAGGGAACGTTACGCTGGCGCCATGAGCCGGAGTTTTTACATCGGTGACAGCATCACGCAGGATGAGATCAAAGCCAAATATGAAAACGGTATTCTGCAGCTTTCCATTCCCAAAAAGGATGCAAAAACCGTTGAACAGCAGAAGCATATTTCCATCGAAGGCTGATCCTAGCCGAAGGCACATCCTTCCGCCTGTAAGGAAGTTGACATAGACTTATGGGGAGCAGAAATGACATTCTGCTCCTTTTCTTTTTTCTCTTATTTCTTCACTTTAAATTGTTAAACTTCAACGTAATAAATCATTGACTTTTTCCCCAATATGAATTAGAATTAAAGCTGTTGATTTTTGTGAAAAATGAGGTAACAGACTATGATTATTGTAATGAAACCCGGCGCTCCCAAAAGCGCCGTTGATAAAGTAGAAGAGCTTATCGTGACGAAAGGGCTGGAAGCCCATCTCTCCCAGGGTAAAGAGGTCACCATCATCGGTGTCGTTGGAAATAAAAATAAACTGCTCAACGAAAATATCGAACTGATGCCCTTCGTGGACAAGATCGTCCCCGTGACAGAAAGCTATAAGCTGACCAATAAGAAATTCCATCCGGAACCCTCCCGCATCAAAGTGGGCGACGTGGAAATCGGACCGGATACGCTGACCGTCATGGCCGGCCCCTGCGCTGTGGAAAATGAAGAACAGCTGATGACCATTGCACGGGAAGTGAAAAAGGCCGGCGCCCAGTTTGTCCGCGGCGGAGCCTATAAGCCCCGCACCTCTCCCTACTCTTTCCAGGGACTGGAGGAAGAAGGTCTGAAATACATGGCAAAAGCCGGCCGGGAATTCGGGCTGAAAACCATCTGTGAAGTTATCAGCGCCGAAGCCATCGACGCGGCAGTCAAATATGTGGATATGATTCAGATCGGCGCCCGCAATATGCAGAATTTTCAGCTTCTGCGGGAAGCCGGCCAGTCCGGCCTGCCGGTGCTCTTGAAAAGAGGACTGGCCGCCACCATCGACGAATGGCTCAATGCGGCGGAGTACATCATCTCCGCAGGCAATTCCAACGTCGTCCTCTGCGAGAGGGGGATCCGCACCTTTGAAACTTCCACCAGAAACACGCTGGATTTGAGCGCCGTTCCCGTGATCAAGGAAAAATCCCACCTTCCGATTATCGTAGACCCCAGCCACGCCACCGGCGTTTACTCTTACGTAAGCCCGCTGGCCAAGGCTGCCGTAGCCTGCGGAGCGGACGGCCTGATGATCGAGGTTCACAACGATCCGGCTCACGCCCTCTCCGACGGTCCCCAGTCTCTCACCTTTGAAAACTTTGACCGGCTGATGGCGGATCTTCAGGGATACGTGAAACTGGCTGGACGAACACTGTAAAAAGGAGCTGTTAAAATGAGTACCACCACAATCGGTTTTATCGGCCTGGGACTGATCGGCGGATCCATCGCCAAGGCCCTGCGCAAATTTCATCCGGAGTACCGGCTGATGGCCTACTCCGCCACGCCCGCCACACTGGAACTGGCAAAAAAGGAGAATCTGATTGACGTCTCCCTCTCTTCCCAGGACGAGCGGTTTTGCGAGTGTGATTATATCTTCCTTTGCGCACCGGTCTCCACCAATATCCAGTATCTGGATTTTCTGAAAACAGTGATTCATCCGGACTGTATCATCACGGATGTGGGAAGCGTCAAAGGAGAAATCCATCAGGCCGTAACCATGCTGGGGCTGGACGGTAATTTCATCGGCGGACACCCCATGGCCGGATCGGAAAAAACGGGTCTGAAAAACGCCAAAGACTATCTGCTGGAAAATGCCTATTACCTGATCACACCGGGCGGCGAAATCAGCGTGACAAAGCTTGGCAACTTCCTGGATCTGGTGCAGTCCATGGGTGCCATTCCCATGGTTCTGACCTATGAAGAACACGACTATATCACAGCGGCTGTCAGCCATCTGCCCCACATCGTAGCGGCGTCTTTAGTCAACCTGGTACATAATCTGGATACGCCGGATCACCATATGCGCACCGTTGCCGCCGGAGGATTTAAGGACATTACCAGGATTGCCTCTTCCTCCCCGGACATGTGGCAGCCCATCTGCCTGGAAAACAGACGGCAGATCTCCCGGGTACTGGATGAATATATCCGCCTGCTGGTGCAGGCCAGATGCTGGGTGGATCAGGAAGAAGCCACCGACATCTACCGCATGTTTGAACAGGCACGGGAATACCGGGATGACATCCCCGACAACTTTGGCGGACCGATCCGCAAAACCTATGACATCTACTGCGACATCTATGACGAAGCCGGCGGCATCGCCACGGTGGCCACCATGCTTGCCACCAACAATATCAGCATCAAAAACATCGGTATCATTCACAACCGGGAATTCGGAGAAGGCGTGCTGCGGATCGAATTCTACGATCAGGAATCCTGCAGCACGGCGGAAAAGGTTCTCTCGGACCGGAATTATACACTGCATAAATTATAGGAGTACATTATGGAAATCACAAAGAGTCACGGTCTGCGGGGCGAACTTACCATTCCCGGAGACAAATCCATCTCTCACCGGGGGATCATGCTGGGCGCCATTTCCCGGGGTACGACAGAGATTACCAATTTTCTGCAGGGGGCGGACTGCCTTTCGACCATCTCCTGCTTCCAGAAGATGGGTATCCCCATTGAGAACGAAGGCTCCCTCGTCCGGATTCAGGGAAAAGGCCTTCATGGTCTGAAAGAACCACAGTCAGTGCTGGATGCCGGAAACAGCGGCACCACCACCCGTCTCCTCAGCGGCATCCTGTGCGGCCAGGACTTTTCCTGTCAGCTGACCGGCGACGATTCCATACAGAAACGTCCCATGGAACGGATCATGAAACCGCTGCGTCAGATGGGCGCCGATATCCGCAGTCTGAAGGATAACGGATGCGCGCCGCTTTCCATCACGGGGAAAAAGCTGCACGCCGTTGACTATCACTCTCCTGTGGCTTCTGCCCAGGTGAAGTCCTGTGTCCTGCTGGCCGGTCTTTACGCAGACGGCCCGACCTCCGTCACGGAACCTTTTCTCTCCCGTGACCATACGGAACGGATGCTCGCTTATTTCGGCGCGAAAGTATCTTCCTTGGAAACCACCGCCACAGTACAGCCGGAACCCCTTCTGGAAGGCCGGCAGATCGAAGTGCCGGGGGATATCTCTTCCGCCGCCTATTTCATCGCCGCCGCCCTGATCGTACCTGGTTCCGAGGTTCTTCTTAAAAACGTGGGCGTCAACCCCACCAGAGACGGTATCCTGCGGGTCTGCCGTCAGATGGGCGCCGATATTACCCTGTTAAACGAACGTCTGGTAAGTCAGGAGCCGGTGGCCGACCTGCTGATCCGCTCCAGTGATCTGAAGGGAACCGTCATCGAGGGCAGCCTCATTCCCACACTCATCGATGAGATCCCCATCATCGCCATTTTAGCAGCCTTCGCCGACGGCGTCACCACGATCCGCGATGCGGGGGAATTGAAGGTAAAGGAATCCAACCGGATCGACGCCATGGTAACGGAACTTTCCAAGATGGGCGCGGATATCCAGGGCACCGACGACGGTATGATCATAAAAGGCGGCGCCCCTCTTACGGGCGCCGCCATCGACAGCAGACTGGATCACCGGATCGCCATGTCCTTTGCCACAGCCGGTCTGGCAGCGGCGGGGACGACCACGATTCTGCAGGATTCCTGTATCGCCATCTCCTATCCCGACTTTTTCAGGGATCTTTCCAGTCTCCAGATTTAGTTCTTTATCTCTTCGATATAAGTCTCCAGCGTCCTGAGATTTTTGGGCGCCGGAAGGGAATCATCCAGGATTCCCTTCCGACAGAGACTTTCAAAAAATTCCAGCACCATGGGCGGCTCCAGATTGGTTTTCTTCAGGATCTCCTTATCGGAAAAAACCTGCCTGGGACTTCCCTGCATCAGCACTTTTCCGCTCTCAAAAAGAATCACTTCATCTGCCCACTCATAGGCGTAATTCACGTCATGGGTGGCCATCAGCACGGTAATGCCGTCTTTTGTCATCTGATTGACGATATGATTGACCATCACCGTGTGCCTGGGATCCAGCGCTGCCGCCGGCTCATCCAGTATGATAATCTCCGGATGCATCACCAGGATATCAGCGATGGAAACCTGCTTTTTCTGCCCCCCGCTCAACGCATGGGTCGGCTTATGACGAAACGGCGTGATCTCCAGCCGCTCTATCATATCCTCCACTTCTTTTCGTACCTTTTCCTCACTGATCCCCAGATTCAAAGGGCCGAAGGAGATTTCCTGGTACACGCTGGCACAGAACAGCTGGTTATCCGGATCCTGGAATACGATCCCCACCTTGCTCCTTAAATCCAGCAGATCTTTTTTTCCGTAAGTCAATTCCTTTCCGTGAAAAAAAAGTTTCCCGGACTGGGGTTTTAAAATACCGGTACAGCACAGAAAAAAGGTGGATTTTCCGCTTCCGTTGGCTCCCATCACCGCAACCTTCTGCCCCTTTTTGATCTCCAGGGAAAGACCGTTTAAAGAATGGGTATTATCATCGTCATAGGAAAATCTCAACTCATCCGCTTTTAATATAATCTCTTCACTCATGAGAAAAACCTCCTCCAAAGGGCAAAGGCAAACAGCAAAAGTTCAAACCCGATGATCAGCGCCACCACTTTTCTTTTTGGCGGATGGCTCTCCGAAAGCACACGGATCGTTCCGTCATAACATCTGGTTTCCATGGCGTCATACAGCCGGTTGGACCGGTTCACCGCCCGGATCATCAGCACCGATCCCAGCATGCCAAAGGATCGCAGCGCTGTCCGGTAATTCCGGTTGCCCAGACGGCAGTCCTGGGATGTGGAAATAGCAGAAGCCGTATCCAGCAGGATAAAGATAAAGCGGTAAATCAACAGCATCATCTCAATCAGCAGTTTCGGGCAGTGCAGCTTTCGAAGCACCTCCAGAATATCCGGCATGGGCGTGGTAAAGGACAGGAAATACAGGCAGGACACCGCCGCCAGCGCCGTAAAAATCAGCTGCAGCGCATAAAAAAAGGAATGGCTGCCGGCTGTCAGATACCACTCTCCCAGGGAAACGGCAAACAGATCCAGCGGTGTTTTACTGATATTAAACATGATGGCCGCCGTGCTCAGAACCAGAAAAGCCAGCGGTACAGTCAGAAACCGCAGGTAGCGGATCAGAGGGATCTTCCCTTTCCATACGGTAAGAACCCCCATCACTGCCAGCACCACGGCCGCCACGGCCATGGAACGGCTCATGACACAGATCATCAGCGTGATGACCGCAAAAGCAAATTTTTCTCCTGCATTCTCATACCGCAGCCCGGAATGATAACACAGCTTGTCAATCGTTATCATGATTCATCTCTTTCATCCATTTTTTCCGTTCCACCATTCGTCCCATAATAAAAGCGATGATCCCTACCCCGATACCGGTCTGAACACAGAAAAACATGCTTTCCACCTCGCCGGGAAGCTCTCTTCCCAGGATTTTCTCCAGAATCGGTGTGGCCCAGGGCTCATACGAGGAATCCACCTCTTCCACCACCTCGCTTCCCGCATCGTCGGAACCGCCGAACTGGGCGTCCTTCAGCGCAAACAGCGGGATAAGAGCGATCAGTACAGCAGCTATAAGCAGTGCAATTACGGTCTTTTTCATGTTACTTTGCCTCCTTTATGAATCCAACGGCCCGCAGTTCCGGTTTTGCATAGCTTTCCAGCCCCATGACGATGACCACAGTAATGATTCCTTCGATCACCGCCAGCGGCAGCTGAGTGGGTGCAAACACCACGAGAAATTTTCCCAGCGCTCCTGCCACTGTTGTATCCGCATGATGCGCCAGCGCCATCTGTACCGCGGTCACACAGTAGGTGAACAGATCGCCGACCATCGCCGCCAGAAATACGCAGACCCGTTTATTCACCCCCGCTTTGCTGCAGAGCCGGTAAATTCCCCAGGATACAAAGGGGCCGGCGATGGCCATGGAAAACACGTTGGCGCCCAGCGTGGTCAGTCCGCCGTGAGCCAGCAGGATAGCCTGAAACAAAAGAACGATAATCCCCAGGATTGATACGGCGCAGGGCCCAAAGAGGATAGCTCCCAGACCGGTTCCCGTCATATGGGAACAGCTTCCGGTCACGGAAGGGATCTTCAGCGAAGAAATCACGAAGATAAAGGCGCCTGACATGGCCAGCAGGGTAATCAGTTTACGATTCCGGCGGATCGTCTTTTGAATGGAAAAAAGACCTGCCGCCAAAAAAGGTATGCACAGCACACCCCAGGCAATGCAGAAACCGCCGGGAAGATAGCCCTCCATGATGTGCATGGCACTCACATTTGGCACGATGCCGAACATCAGTGCCAGCACGGCGGCTGCAGTGATGATTTTCTTTTGTCTTTTACTCATTTTTCTACTTCTCCCTTCTGACAGTAAGTCTGAACAATGAAAGAAGCCTGTCGAGACGACAGGCTATCAGAAGAACAGAAATCCTGGCCTGAAAATGATGTAAGCATCATGAGCCAAACTGTTCTTACACAAGGCCATCGTTCGTAACCCGTGTAAATCGCATGTACAAGGCAGGTCTTCTGACTCAGGCTTTTACACTGTACCTCGCCTTCCCGGAATCAGGATCCCAGTGACATATTGAAGTACAATTCATCCATTACAGCGGCGTGACCGTGCGAGAATTTCACTCGGCTTCCCTATTCTCCTGCAAAGCAGGCACCTTCGCACACTTAATTTTCTGTATTATACCATACCGGAACATTTTTATCAATTGCCCCGTTTTCGTTATCGAAGGAAGCCTTCGATGATTTTTTTCTCCGCTTCCTCCTCGGTCAGTCCCAGGGTCTTCAGCTTCATGATCTGCTCCCCGGCAATTTTCCCGATGGCCGCCTCATGGATCAATGAAGCGTCGATATCTCCGGCGAAAAGCTCCGGAGCCGCATTGACCTTGCCGTTTTCCGCCAAAATGGCGTCGCACTCGGAATGACCGGCGCAGCGGCAGTTGCCGCTGATCTTGGAATGGTAATCCTGGCGGGAATTTCCTCTGGCAACAGACCGGGAAATCAGATCCACACCGGAATCCTCTCCCTCCAGCGTCACATCGAAATCACTGACCGCCGTATCCTCCCCGTCCGTCATCAGCCGTTCATGGATGATCAGACGGGCTCTGGCTCCCAGCTTTGCCGTCGTCTTGCGGAAGGTACTGTCCACGCCGCCGATCTGGATCGTATCCATCTCCAGCACCGCATCTTCTCCCAACTCGATATCCGTCACAGGATCGATCCGGCGAAATCCGCTTCCCGTCCCCGTACCGATATGTTTTTCCTGATACAGCACATGGGCTCCCCGATCCAGGAAAAACCGGTGGATTCCGTTGTGTTTGGCCATACCGTCATTGTCTGTATGCACGCCGCAGCCTGCCACCACCGTCACATCGGCGCCGGCGCCCACGTAAAAATCATTGTACACCAGATCATCCACGCCGCCGTGGGTGACGCAGGCAGGGATATAGACCTTCTCCTTTTGCGCTTTGGGACTGATCCGGATGATCAGACCCGGTCCGTCCTCTTTTGACTCAATGGAAATATGGGGGGAGGACTGACGGCCGGCGCACTGACCGTTTTCCCGGATATTATAGGCTACTCCCTCTTCCGGTTCTCCATCCCAGTCAGACACCGTTTTTAATATTTCTTTTGTCCTTTCATCCATCATGCTGCTCCTCCTCTTTCCCCTTTTCCCAACGGACAGTTGGTTCCTTTTTCCTCATCCAGCAGTCCGGGAAGTACCTCCTCTTTGTCTCCCGCCATCCGTACTTTTCCGTCCGCTATGACAATAATATAATCGGCAATGTCCAGAATTCTTTCCTGGTGGGAAATGATCAGCAAAGATTCGTGGTGATTGTTTTTCAGCCGTTTGAAAGCATCGATCAGGTTAGTAAAGCTCCACAGGTCGATTCCCGCCTCCGGTTCGTCAAAAACTAAAACCCTGGCGTCCTTTTTTGCCAGCACCGTGGCGATCTCGATCCGCTTACTCTCTCCGCCGGAAAGGCTGGCGTCCACATCCCGGTCGATATATTCCTGAGCGCACAGACCGACCTCGCCCAGAATACTGCAAAGACGGCTCTCCTCAAGCGTCTCCTGGGAAGCCAGTTCCATCAGATCCCGAACTTTAAGTCCTTTGAAACGGACTGGCTGCTGAAAAGCATAGCCGATTCCCTTACGGGAACGTCTGGTGATATCCCAGTCTGTGATGTCTTCGCCATCCAGCAGAATCTGTCCCCGGGTCGGCGAAGCGATACCGGCGATGATCTTGGCGATGGAGGTTTTTCCTCCGCCGTTTGGTCCGGTGATCACCGTCATTTTCCCGTCGGGCACGGTAAAATCTATGCCCCGCAGTATTTCTTCTCCTCCCGGGAGCGTCCACTCAATTCCTTTCAGTTCCAGCATCCTGTGTTCCTCCTTCTTCCCCTGTATCTTCCCCGGTCAGTTTGATGATATCTCTGACTTCTTCTTCTGAAATTCCCATATCCGCCGCAATCTCCTCCGGGTAGACCTTCCGTCCAAGATCTTTCTCAAGACGGGTCAGGCTCTCATCCAGCGCCCGCACCTTCTCCACCATCCGGCGGTCGTCTGACTGGGCCGACGACGATTCCTGGCACGCCCGGGACAGTTCCCGGCGGATACATTCTTTTATGACGGCGTCGGGATCTTTCGCACCTTCGGCGGCCAGAAGTCCTGCAGCCAGTCCCAGCCCCGCCTCCTGGATCAGATCCTCCAAAGAAAGACTGCCGTCGTGATATTTCACCGCCTCACCGGCGGCAAATTTCAGATAGGAACGGTTTCGCCCTTCCCAGGACTCCTCCATCGCCTCATCCAAAGCGGACAGATATCCTTTTAGATACTCCTGCTCCTCCGGTAACAGACTGCTCTCCTGCCTTTTTTCACCGGCATAATCCAAAATCAGAGAAATCTGCTCCCTGGTCAGCCGTTCATCCTGGAAATATACTTCCACATCCTTTGCGTCAAAGGTCTGTCCGGCCTTTTCTATCATGAATTTCTGAAGTTTCTTCTGAAATATCTCTTTGTCCATACCATTCTCTCCCGATCCTGCCGCTTCCGCTTTCTTATGAATTGTTCATGACAACGCTTTCCACACCGTCCGCCACATGCTCGCAGGCATCGGCACATTTCTCCAGATACGTATAAATTTCCCGCCAGGCAATGACAGAAAACAGATCTTCTTCCTCTGTATGCAGTTTTCGCATATTCGAAATGAAAAGCTGATCCGCTTCCTCCTCCAGCGTATTGATCCGGATGATATACTCCTTCAGTTTTTTGGAACGGCGGAAATTGGGAAATTCCTCCAGCAGGCTGCATACTTCTTCACAGCAGCGGATGATCAGATCCAGCATGTCCACCGCTTCCGGCCGGATCGTCTGTACATTGTTCATATAAATACGGATGAACACTTCTTCGATCTTGTCCGTCATTTCATCGATGTTATGGCTGAGCTGTGCGATATCCTCCCGCTCAATGGGCGTGATGAAAGCCTTTGCCAGCCTGTCCGTCAGCTGATGCTTCTTATCGTCGGCGCTGTGCTCGATACTGTGTATTTCATCCAGTTTCCGATCCATATCCTTTACTTCAAAATCTGTGAGAAACGTTTTCAGCAGATGAGCCGCCTGGCAGGAAAGCCTGGCGCACTCCAGAAAATTATCGAAATAAAAAGAGTCCTGTTTTTTTGACATCTTTTGTCTCCTTTGTCTTCAAATCACCTTACATCAGGTACATAAACAGTTTCGCCATCACAAAACTGATGATACCGCATCCCGGGAAGGTAAACACCCAGGTCAGCATCATGTCCTTTACCACGTTGAAATTAATGGCGGTAATCCGTTTCACCGCTCCCACCCCCATGATCGCGCTGGTCTTGGTGTGGGTCGTGGATACGGGAATTCCAAACAGACTGGAAAGCAGCAGACAGAACGCTCCCGCCAGATCCGCGGAAAAGCCCTGATATCGATCCAGTTTCACCATGTCCATCCCTACGGATTTGATGATTTTCTCACCGCCCACACTGGTTCCAAGGCCCATGACCACACTGCACAGCAGCATCAGCCAGATGGGAATCTCCATGCCGCTGACGGAACTTTGGCCGTTGGAAAAGGCCAGTCCCAGAAACAGTACGCCGATAAACTTCTGACCGTCCTGAGCGCCGTGCATGAAACTCATGGCTGCCGCACCGGCGATCTGTGCGCCGGCGAAAAACCGGTTGGCGCTTCTTCTCTCCAGATTGGCGCACAGGATGGAGATCACTTTGCAGATAATCCATCCGATGGCAAATCCCAGCAGCAGGCTGAGCACCAGACCGTACAGTACCTTGACCCACTCCGCTCCGTTTACGCCGCCGATTCCATGCTGAATGGCGATGGCCGCACCGGTCAGGCCGGCGATCAGGCTGTGGCTCTCACTGGTGGGAATTCCCAGAAAAGAAGCTCCCACACTGTAGACGACAATAGACAGCAAAGCTGCGCAAAGAGCGATCAGCGCATCCTGCGTCCGGTCCCCGAAATCCACCATGTTGCTGATCGTCGAAGCCACGGAGCTGTTGATCTGTGTCATCACGAAAACGCCCAGAAAATTAAACACCGCGCTCATCCAGATGGCCGTACGCGCCGGCAGGCAGCGGGTGGTGACGCAGGTGGCAATGGCATTGGGAGCGTCGGTCCATCCGTTGACAAAGATCACGCCCAGGGTCAGAAGCATCGTCACAGCCAGCACCGGATTTTGCGGAATCTCCTGCAGATAACTTAAAAATGATACATCCATAGATGGTGAATCTCCTTTCTGACGAATCAGATGGAGTTTTCAAAGTCATCCAGATTGTTGACTTTTCCAATCACCACGATAATATCGCCTCTGGTAAACCGGTGAGACGGAGGAACTTCGATCGTCGTCTCATCTCCATTTTCCAGCGCAATGATATTCAGTCCGTATTTGGGACGGAACTGCAGTTCCTCGATACTTTTTCCCAACAGCTCGTCCGGCACCTGGATCTGACGGATTTCCACGCTGTTGTCCAAAGAAATGTAATCCAGAAAACTGTTGGATACCAGACGTTTTCCCAGACGCAGCGCCATATCTCTTTCCGGATACACCACATCGGCGCCGATCCGCTGCAGGACGGCGCCCTGCTCCAGGCTGGTCGCCTTGGCGATTACCTTTGGCACCTTCAGTTCCAGTACGCTCATGGTGGTCAGGATGCTCACATCCACTTTTTCTCCGATACATACCACCACCACGTCGCAGTTCTGGATTCCCACTTCTCTTAAAGACTCCAGCGTCAGATTGGTACATACAAAGGCATACTCCGTATACTGGCGCATCTCCTTTACTTTTTCCTCGTCCTTATCCACCACGATAACTTCTTTGCCGGAATTGGCCAGTGTCACAGCAAGAGCCATGCCGAAACGGCCCAGTCCGATTACTCCGTATGATAAAGATTCTTTCTTCTTTTTCATTTTTATTCTCCTATTTTAACCGATTGCAATATTTTCTTCCGTATAGCGTGTACTGGGTTCCGGATGATTGATCCACATGGTAAGCAGCGTCATGGCTCCCAGGCGACCTGTGAACATAACCAGGATAATCACCAGCTTGCCTGCCCAGCAAAGGCTCGGGGTAATTCCCGTTGACAATCCCACCGTACCGAAGGCGGAAACCACTTCAAATAAAAGCTGAACAAAGGTACATTCCGGCTCCAGCACGCACATCAGCAGTGTGGCGACGCACACCACCGTCAGCGACAGAATCGTAATCATATATGCCTTGGAAACGTTTTGTGCAGAGATGCTTCTGCGGAACGCCCCCACATGTCTTTTGGAAAACATACTCCGGATCGACTGAAACAGCACAAAGAACGTACTGGTCTTGATACCGCCTCCGGTAGATCCCGGTGATGCACCGATAAACATCAGCATGATCAGCACGAACAGCCCCGCATTGGTAAAGTCGCCGATGGCATAGGTGGAAAATCCGGCCGTTCTTGCCGATACACTGTGGAAAAACGCACCCATCCAGGTAATATTTTCTGTTGCCTTCAAAAGCAGCGTACCCACTGTCAGCAGGACAATAGTGGTCACGATCACCACTTTGGAGTGCAAAGACAGCTTGCGGAAATTTCTGTGCTTCAGGATATCCAGTATCACCAGGAAACCCAGACCGCCGAATATGATCAGAAAACAGGTGGTCATATTCAAAAGCACATCCGTCTGATAAGGTATCAGGTTGCGAAGTCCGCCCAGGATATCGAATCCGGAGTTGTTAAACGCCGCAATGGAATGGAATATACTGATTCCAAGGGCATGAACCGGCGGATAATCCTGGATAAAAACGATAAAACTTAAAATCGCTCCGGCACATTCGAAGCACAGCGTCATCAGAAGGACCGCCTTCACCAGCTTTACCAGTCCTTTATAATTATCCACATTCAACGCTTCTTTTATCAGAAGCCGGCTTTTAATTCCCACTCGTTTCCCGGCTGCGATGATCAGCCCGGCGCCCACGGAAGTCACTCCCAGGCCTCCCACCTGAATCAAAGCGGCGACCACGCCCTGGCCAAAAGCGGTAAAATGATCCGCCGTGTCAATGGCAATCAGACCTGTCACACAGACCGCGCTGGTAGACGTAAACAGCGCATCAATAAAGGGAACCTCCGCGCCCTCTTTCACCGAAACGGGCAGCATCAGAACCAGCGCGCCAACCAGGATCACCGACGCGAAACCTAACGTAATCAGTCGTCCCGGAGGCTGACGTTTAAAAAAATCAATTAATCTCCTCATTTTTCTTCTTTCCTTTTCAGTATTCCAGCAGATTAATATTTTCTCGATACTGTCCTCCCTTCTTTCCATCTTTCTTCCAGAGGATCAGCAGATCGTTCAAAAACCGCGCAGAAGGGCAGTATTCTGATTGCAGGCACAACAAAAAAGCTCTCTTTAGAAATCCCCATAAAGAGAAGCTCATCCATGCGGCAAAGAAAAGTTGTAGAATCAAGGGTACTTTCAGCGCATTTTCCTTTGGCCGGCGCACGTTTATCACCTCAAGCCTGGGATCTGCCGCGAGATCGCCATGAAGACTTGCATCCGCCGCGCTCAGATAGACAGAATCTTCGCCCTGCACACAGATATCCACCCTGTCGTCAAACCAAAAACCTGCGGACATCTCATACTGTACCAGAAATATATGTAAAAAAAGAAAAACCCAGACCAGGGAAACGCTCAGCAGCTTTCCCCTGCCGTCAGGCTTACCGCTCATTTTTTATTCCATCCTCTCTGTTAAGAGTTGGTATAAACATACCATTAAAAAATGAAAAAGTCAATAAGTGATGATAAGCAATAGGATACCCAGCGCCGTCAGAAAGATCCCCACGATACGGTTCAGCGTCTTCCCATCCGCTCCGGTGGCGATTCTGGTCGCGATCTTCGCCCAGAAGAAGGTAAACACCGTACACAGAATCAACAGATCCATCTGGGGAGGCTCGCTGAGGACAAAATGGCTCACCGCTCCGGTCAGCGCCGAGAAAGTCATAATAAACACACTGGTGCCCACCGCCGTCTTCAGTTCATATCCCAGCACCATGGTCAAAAGCATCAGCATCATCATGCCGCCGCCCGCTCCGAAGAAACCGCAGATCAGCCCGATGATGGAGCCGCAGACCAGACTTTTTGCCGCCTGAATCCACCGGCTGCTCCCGGACAACGTTTTCTGCCCGGACTTCACTGGAAAAATCAAAAACTTCAGTCCCAGCAGCAGCGTCATGATCACAGAGAAATTGCGCAGCGTGCCGTTTTCCACAAAGGAAGACAGCCAGCTTCCCGCCACCGTCATCACCAGAACGCCCGCCATCATCACCAGTCCATTTCGGATATCGGTGCTTTTATTCTTCGCATAGGTATACGCGCTGGCGGCGCTGGCCAGCACATCGCTGCCAAGGGCGATACCGATGGCATTGTAAGCAGGAAGATGCAAAAAAGTAATCAGCATCGGGCTGATGACCGTGGCTGCGCTCATGCCAGCAAAGCCGATTCCCATGCCTGCTCCCGCGCCCGCCAGAAAACAGATCAGTACTTTATACAGTAATTCTTCCATTTTCTTTCGTCTCCTTTCCCTTCTCTTATCCCCGCTCTTTGATCAGCGCCTCGGCAAGCTGTGTAAATTCCTCTTCCACATCTTTCCAGGGCCGTTCTGACACATCCGGTCTCGAGCACAGCGGGGACAGGACGCGGCTTTCATGACCGGTCATCAGATATTTCAGCTCGTAATCCAGCACGGCGTCATCCACCAGCCGCCACTGCTTATGCTCCTCCTGTGTCAGATCAGACAGGCCAAACTTCTCCCACACTTTTTCCATGACCCTCTTTTCGATCTTTCGATAAAGATCCAGATGAACCTTTACCGGCCGGACGATATCCGAGATATAAGCTTCCGCTCCGTCATGAAGCAGACAGGCCAGCTGCATTCTGGCCGTCCAGCCTCTGGCTTTCGCCTCCTTCGCACAGTTTAGGGAGTGCTGCCCCACTGTGTAAAAATGCCGGATATGGCCGCCTCCCCGGCACAGCAGACTCAGCGCGTGGGCGATATCCGTAAGCGAAATGTCCTCCCTGCTGATCTTTAAGGGATCAAACCGTTTCCCCGAAAATGTATCCATTGTACTCATATTTATCCTTCCTCCCCTGAACCGCCCAACAGCATCCTGCGGCATTTCTTTCTCACAAACCAGAAGCAGATCCCCTGCATCACAATCGTAATCAGCCAGGATCCCGGATAGGAAATAAAAAGAAAGTAAAGGGATCTGTGATGAGGGAAAAATCCGTAGATCCAGACGATCCGGGTACCTACGGTTCCGATGACCGACAGTACCATGGGCACGGCAGAGTATCCCATCCCCCGCAGCGCCCCCGGAAACAGATCCATGATACCGCAGAGGAAATAGGGTACAGTGGCGATGGACAGGATTTCCAGGCCGCATTGGATGACATCGCCCTGGGACGTATAGATCCGAAGCAGCTGTGAGCCAAAAACATAGGCGCCCACTCCCAGCACCGCCGCCACGCCGGCGGACAGGATCATACAGTCGATCAGCACCCGGTCCATGCGCTTCGGTTTGCGGACGCCGTAATTCTGACTGGTGAAGCTCATACATGCCTGCGTAACGGAGCTGACCGCCGCATAAAGAAAACCGATGATATTGTTGGCCGCCGTATAGCCCGCCATGGCCGTCGCGCCAAAGGAATTGACCGACGACTGCAAAAGAGCATTGGAAAAATTGATAACCGTACTCTGGATACCTGCGGGGATACCCACCTGGAAAATACGGATCAGATGGTACTTTCGAATGGTCAGCGCCGAAAACCGCAGCTGATAACTTCCCTGGGACCGGTGCAGGCAGCGAAGCACCAGAATACTGGATATCATCTGGGACGTCACCGTACCGATGGCAACTCCCGCCACGCCCAGGGGAATCACGATCACCAGCAGCAGATCCAGCACCACATTGGCCATCCCCGCCAGCGCCAGGTAGAAAAGGGGCCTCCTGGTATCTCCCACCGCCCTTAAAATCGCGGCGCCGTAATTATAGAGCATGAAAAAGGGCATGCCCAGGAAATAAATTTTCATATAAGTTGCGGACAGGGAAATCACATCATCCGGCGTCGCCATCAGACGCAGCGCCCCTTTTGCCAGACAGAAACCCACTGCCGCCATCAAAACGCCGCTTATCAGCGCCAGAGTGATGGAGGTATGTACCACTTCCGACATTTCCCTGTCGCGTCCCGCCGCATAGTACCGGGCCGCCAGGACATTGGCGCCCATGGAAATACCGATAAAAAGGTTTGTGAAAATATTGATCAGCGCCGTCGTGGAACCCACCGCCGCCAGCGCCTGGCTGGTGGTGAACCTGCCGATCACAATGATATCCACCGCATTGAACATCAGCTGCAGAATACTGGTCAGCATCAGCGGCAGAGAAAACGCAATCAGTTTGTCCATGATCGTTCCATTGCACATGTCAATTTCATACTTGCTTCTTTTCAATTTTCTTTCCTTCTTCCGTGCATTCTTCTTTCAACTGCAAATTTATGTTACCGCAATCTTTTTCCACGGTCAATCATAAATTCCGCCGCCGGTCTATTGCCGCCGAAGGGAAAGAATGGTATAATCCATAAATAATTTTTATCGTTAAACCCACAGGAGGTCTTCTGCTATGAACACGATTCAACTGGAATGTTTCATCGCTGTCGCCCAGCATCTTAATTTCTCCCGCGCATCGGAATCTCTGAAAATCACCCAGCCTGCCGTCAGCCATCAGATCCAGACACTGGAGGAGGAACTGGGGGTAAAACTGTTCCGCCGTACCAGCAAAAGCGTCTCTCTTACTTCAGAAGGCATTCAGTTTCTGCCCGATGCGGAACTGATCCTGCGGACCGCCCACTCTGCCCGGGAACGTCTGGGGCGCCATGAACATTTCATCCCCTTCGAGATCGGCTGTCATAACCATTTGGAGCAGAAACTGCTGCCCCCTGTATTTCACAGCCTGGCAAAAGAGTTCCCGCTGCTTCGCCCCTCCGTCCGTCTCGTTCCCTTTCCTTCCCTGCTGGGTCTGGTGGAAAATCAGCAGATCCATGCAGCTTTCGGCATAAAAGACGAGCAGAAAAAATCTGCCCTTTCCTTCCGGGAGCTCCACTCTGCTTCCATTTCCTGCGTCTGTTTCCCAGGACATCCTCTGACCAAGCATCAGACGCTGCCCCGCCACATGCTCAAGGGAAGCTTTATCGCCTGCTCTCCCCGCCACACCGCCGCACCTGTTTTCGCCCTTCAAAGCAGGATTCTCACCCGCCTTCCGCCGGATCAGCAGTACTATACAGAAAGTGTTGAAAGCGCTTTTACCCTGGTCAGATCCCGTCTGGGCTATACCCTCTATCCCGACGTGCCCCGTCTGCGGGATCCGGATCTTTGCTATATCCCGGTTACCGACCTGCCCTCCCTGCCCTTTGGGATCTTTTACCGCTATGACAATGATCATCCGGTGCTGAAACGGTTTTTAAACCTTCTGACGCAGGACGTCTGAAAGGGATTTTGTACATACGGGCAAAGAAAAAGGCAGGAACACCCTGCCCTTTCCTTTGCCTTTTCAGATTTCAATCAGTTCATATTCCCGGGAACCGTATCCCAGCTCGGCAGCCGCCTCAATGGTATGGATTCCATGACGGCTGTTGACACGCTCCATGAAATGATCCCGTCCCGGATCGTCAGAGTTGATAATCAGATCCATACAGGCCTGGTCGATGGCCACCGGATCACAGGAAGCGAGAATACCGATATCCTTCATACAGGGATCCTCCGCCACGGCGCAGCAGTCGCAGTCCACGGAAAGATTTTTCATCACGTTGATAAAAGCGATCTTGCCCCTGAAATGTTCCGCCACACTCATGGCCGCGTCCGCCATGGCCTCCGGGAACTCATCGATGCCGGCATGCTGATTCCAGGTCTCAAAACGGTCATCTGTCTTTCCAGCCGAGTGAATCAGCGCCTTTCCTGCCCGGCTGGCACAGCCGATGGCCAGCTGCTTGAGCGCTCCGCCGTATCCTCCCATGGGATGACCTTTGAAATGGGCCAGCACCAGCATGGAATCATAATTCTCAATATGTTTCCCCAGATAGTTTTCTTTTAGAACTTTCCCATTTGGAATCGGCCAGACCACATCGGGTCCTTCCCCATCCATCAGATCCACATCAAAATATTTATCCCATCCGTGTTCTTTTATCAGCTTCAGATGACTGTCCGTATGATCACGCACACCCACGGTAGCGTCTCCGTAGGCTGTATTGCACTCCACGATCGTTCCTTTCACCCGATCCACCATAGGCTTCCAAAACTCCGGATGCAGATAATTCTGATTGCCCTTTTCGCCGGAATGCACCTTCACCGCCACTTTTCCCGGCAAGGAAACGCCCAGCTTTTCATAGATTTCCACCACTTTTTCCGGGGTCGCCTCCCGGGTAAAATATACTTTTGATTTCATGGAAAATCCCTCGCTTTCTTTTTACTGTCAGCACTTTCATCTCTTTCTGACACTATGTCAATACTTACAATATACCATTTCTTTGACACTGCGTCAATATGACCCGCCTGAAAAATTCCAAAGGCTGCTACACCCCGGCATGCTTCATGTGATAATACGTCACCACCAGTTCCACCATACGGTCATAGCTTTCCACTCCATCCTCCTGCCCGTTGGCTTTCAGGTATGCATCATTCATTTTCTCTGACCAGCCGGATACCTTTCCTTCATACCGCTGCCAGAAAGCAGAATTGGCCCGTACGTCCAGATCTGCCTGCGCCAAAAGCTGCCGCCGGATCTGCGACCAGCGCTGCACGTCCCGGTCATTCAGTTCATTCATGGCATAAATCCATGCAGACAGATAGCCGCTGTACTGAAATTCCGTGCTTTTCGCGTTCACACAACCCAGAAAGGCGATAAAATTCGCCTCCTCTTCCTGCATGAAGCCCCGCAGATGGGCCAGCTCGTGGCAGAGGGTAAAAGGAATATTGTAATCGGTGATATCGCCGTTATAGTTGGCCTCCACGGTAAAAGGCGAATAGACGCCCGTCAGATTCTGCCAGGACAGCAAAGAGGAGAAAATCAGTTCTTTGGGCCGCGGATAAGATCCCTCCAGAGAAGGATACTGCTCCCCTAACGCTTCCATGGCCGCCGCAACTTCCTCTTGCACGTGTTCACCCGCTCGCATCTCTTTCTTTTCATCCCGCTCCACCAGATCGCTTCGCCCATTGATCTCATCTGTCAGCCACAGGCAGACCCGGGCCAGTTCCTCATCAGAATACCCTTCTGTGATAAATCCCTCCTGGACGGCAAAAGAATCTCTCTGATAATTGACGCCGCAGTTGATCACATAGAGGAAGAAAAGCGCCGCTGCCGTCAAAAACCAGCAGGACAGCCACTTTGCTCCCTCTTCTTTGTAATTCTTTTCACGGATTGCCCGAAACAGCCCCCTTATCAGAGTGAAGAAAAACAGAACCAGTAAAATATACAGGCAGATTTCCGCAGCAGAAAAAGGGAACAGGCCCCAGAACCTGGCAAGCACGCCCGCTGTCAGCCGGTAAATGCTCCGGCTGTGCCACTGGGCCATCCCGGGAACCAGCCGTGATAAAAGCAGCCAGAAAACAGCCAGGGCCAGCAGCACCACGCCGGCCATCCATCGTCTCTTTCTTTTCATAAACTGTCCTTTCCAAAGAGTTTGCCTGCTCATCCGATGCCCGCAAGCGCCGCCGCAAGCTTCAACCCGCCCGCCAGTACCATGACAGCGATGGGATTCCATTTACCTTTCTGCAGAAAAACAAGACAGAGAACGAAAATGGCTGCCAGCGTCCAGTTGGTTCCTGCCAGGGAGATCCCTGCGCTTCCCCAGAGCGCCGAAAGCAGCACCGATATCCCCGCCGAGGCGATCATGGCTACCACCGCCGGCCGCAGAGAATTCAGCACCCCCTGCAGCATGGCCATATTGCGGTATTTCAGATAGAGTCTGGCAATCACCGTGACGATGATGCAGGACGGCAGGATACAGCCCAAAGTAGCCACCGCCGCCCCGGGAATTCCCGCGATCTTGACGCCCACAAAGGTGGCGGAATTGATGGCGATGGGCCCGGGCGTCATCTGGGATATGGTGATCAGATCGGTAAACTCCGACATGCTCAGCCAGCCGTGCTGCGTCACCACCTGATGCTGGATCAGCGGCATGGCCGCGTAGCCTCCGCCGAAGCTGAACAGTCCGATCTGAAGGAAACTGACGAACAGCTGCAGATAGATCATGCTTTCTTCCTCCTTCCCCAAAGCGTCCGCACCACGCCCAGCAGCGCGCAGACGATCACGATCCAGACCACATTCACCTGGAAAATACAGGCGGCGGCAAAGGCGGCGGCCATGATCATCAGCGAAGCCGGATCCTTTCCCCGGACGATTCCATCTCCCATCTCCCAGACCACCGCGGCGATGACAGCCGCCACGCCTGCCTGCATGCCTTCCAGCAGCTGACTGACGATGAAATTGTCCCGGAACAGTTCGTAGCATACGGAAATCAGGGAAATAATCACAAAGGGCGGAATAACAGTGGCGACGATCGCCGTCACCGCCCCCGCCATGCCGGCCAGCTTATACCCCACCACGATGGCGCCGTTTACCGCAATGGCTCCCGGCGCCGACTGGGCGATGGCAATCAGATCCAGCATCTCATCCTCCCGGATCCAGCCATACTCATCCACAAACTTTTTCTTCATCAGCGTGACAATGACATAGCCCCCTCCGAAGGTAAAAGCGCTCAGATACAGCGTGGACAGAAAGATTTTTTGCAATACCTTTTTCCTGTTTTCCATACTCGTCTTCTCCCTCTTAGAATCCCGGCGAAAAGCCGTCACAAAAGTCTTCCCAGCTGCTCCACCTCATCCATGGATGTGGCCCAGCTGGTGGCAAAGCGGACCACCGTATGGCTGTCGTCGTATTTCTCCCAGAAACTGAAAACCGCTTTTTCTCCCAGTTCCTTCATTTTCTTATTTTCCAGGATGACAAAGATCTGATTGGTGGGCGAATCCAGGAGGAAACGATACCCCTTTTCCCGGAAGATGCCTCTTAACCGGTCCGCCGTCTCGATGGCATTCCCGGCGATTTTCCGGTACAGATCATCTGTAAAGAGCACATCAAACTGAATCCCCAGAAGCCGTCCTTTGGCCAGCAGCGCCCCCTGCTGCTTTACCATGGTCAGAAAATGAGCCGGCGCTTTCTCCGGAAACACGACGGCTTCCCCGCAAAAGGCTCCCACCTTGGTGCCGCCGATGTAAAACACATCCGCAAGACGGGCGATATCCGCAAGATCCAGATCGGATTCCCGGCATGCCAGGCCGTATCCCAGCCGCGCCCCGTCCAGGAACAGCGGGATCTCATAGCTGCGGCAGACCCGGGAAATCTCCTCCAGTTCCTTTCTGGTATACAACGTTCCATACTCCGTGGGATGGGACAGATACACCATTCCCGGAAATACCATATGTTCATGGTTTGCGTCCCCGTAGAAATTCCGCAGATAATCTTTCAGAGTTCCGGCATCGATCTTCCCTTCTTTTTGCGGCAGTTCCAGCACTTTATGACCGGTATACTCGACGGCTCCCGCCTCGTGGACGCTCACATGGCCGGTGGAAGCAGCGATTACTCCCTCAAACCGTCTTAACATGGAACCGATGACCACCGCGTTGGTCTGGGTGCCTCCCATGAGGAAATAAACTTCTGCCCCGGGGCAGCCGCAGGATGAGCGGATTTTTTCGCGGGCGCTCTCGCTGTAGTGATCCGTGCCGTATCCGGGCAGCTTTTCCATACTGGTCTTCGTCAGTTTCTCCAGAATGGCGCCATGAACGCCCTCGCTGTAGTCGTTTTCAAAATATAGCATTGCAGCCTTCCTCTCTGATTAAGCTTTTTCGTCTTTTCCCCCAATTATAGCAGAGCAGGTTTTTTACAGCAATGGAAACCTGCCTTCCCGTTGGCATCTCTCACCTCCCTCCACTTTATTTCGCACGATTTTTTTTAAAATATTTTTAATTTCGCTCGATTTATATTGATTCCAACCGCTAAATCGCATATAATTAAAATGACCTCAAAGGAAAGGAGGAGTCGTTTATGATCGTAACTGCGACCGAATTTAAAACTAATTTTGGCAAATACCTGGATATGGTCACGAAAGAAGATATTTTCATTACCCGCAATGGCAAAACCATCGCCAAGGTAGTCAATCCCCAGGTTTCCGCTGTGGATTCCCTCCGCGGAATGCTGAAAAATGTCCCTTCAGACCTTGACTTGGATTCTTTACGGGAGGAGCGGCTGTCAAAATATGAAGATCATGTGTGATACCAACATCATCCTGGACGTCCTGCTGGAACGGCAGCCTTTCGTTGAAGATTCCTGCAAGGTCTTAAGTCTTTGTGAGGAACATCGGCTGGAGGGCTTTGTGTCCGCTTCCTCTGTGACCGACATTTACTATCTGGTCAGAAAATACACCCACAGCACCGAACTCGCCTATCAGGCGGTTGGGAAGATGCTGGAAATCGTAAAAGTGTGCAGTGTTACCAACAACGATGTCCTGACCGCATACCAGAGAAAAGCGAAGGATTTTGAAAACTGCCTCATGGCGACCTGTGCAAAATCTATCCGATGCGATGCCATCGTCACCCGAAATAAAAAGGATTTTGAAGAGTTTGGCATCTGTCTTCTTACCCCTTCCGAACTCCTGCAGCAGATTTCATAGTCGCCGAAGGTGTCGCAAAATCATCAAATCAGATGATTGAGCGGCACCTTCAAGACCGTGGATTTTCTTTCTTTTTGCATTATTTTCCTTTTTCCTTTGGCCGGTACCGATGATACACCGCAAAAGACAGAATCACCGTCAGCGTGTCCGCCGTCACCTGGGACCAGACGATACCGTACATGCCGAATATTTCATTTAACACAAACAACATGGGAATATTAAATACCAGCCAGCGCATCACACCCAGAAACAGGGCGATCTTTCCTTTGCCGAAGGCCTGGAACAGGTAAACGGTAAAAAAGCTTAAAAACATCAGCGGCGTGGCCAGAATCCGGATCCTCAGGAACTGCGACGCCATATCCACCGTCCTGGCGTCGGCAATGAACAGCCGGGTAAAGCCGACTGCGAATATCTCATAAAGAATGATACTGATCAGTGCAATCACAAGCCCCAGCCGTCTGGACAGCCGGATGGTGTCCTCCATCCGCCGGTGATGTTTCGCCGCATAGCTGTAGGCCACCAGAGGCATCATGCCCTGGCAGATACCGATTCCCGCATTCAGCGGAAAACGCTCCACCTTCAATACGATACCGATGGCCGCAAGAGCCAGATCATGGTAGGAAGCCATCATCTTGTCGATGATCATGTAATCCAGATCAAACAGAAAAGTGGCGATGGCCGAGGGAATCCCCACGGCAAAGACTTCTCTCATACTCTCTTTGGAGGCTCTTCCCGCCCGCAGACTGAAAGTAATCACAGCACCCCGTCCCCGCTTCCCGGGAACGGCCCACGCTGCGGATCAGATTGGACAGCACATTGGACAGCACCGTGGGCACGCCGCCCGCCACGATCACGCAGAAGGCATACTGACTGGCATAGAGATATGTATGCTCGCCTGCCCCCAGAAATCCCAGCACAGGCTTCATGAAAACGCCCATTTCCAGGGAAAACAGCGCCGCGATGAGGATTCCCAGATACAGGGAAAATACGCTGACCTTCCTGGCTTCCTCTTCCCGGTTCTCTCCCAGCAGACGGGAAATCAGGGCGCCGCCGCCCACTCCCGCCAGTCCGGCCAGACACAGACTGATGTTGAACACTGGCAGGATCAGCTGACTGATCACCGCCGGGACGACCATCACCCGCAGGGCATGGGGTACCGCAAGCTTTTCAAACACCTCGTCCTGACTGACTTTTGCCTGCCGCCTCATCGTTCTTTCATCTCCTCTTCATAGGTATGAAAGGTCGCATCATCAAACAGCACCCAGCGGATCAGTTCCAGCTTCCCCGGATGCTCCCGGACAAACTGCCGCGCCGTATCCACCGCAATCTGTGCCGCCTCTTTTACCGGGAAATGATAAACTCCCGTGGAGATGGAGGGAAAGGCGATCCGCCGGATTCCCTGGCTGGCCGCCAGCTCCAGGCAGGAACGGTAGCAGGAAGCCAGAAGTTTTCTCTCCTGATGCTCCCCTCCCCGCCAGATGGGTCCGGGCGTGTGGATCACATACCGGCAGGGCAGACGATAAGCCCCGGTGATTTTTGCCTGACCGGTCGGACAGCCGTTCAGCGTCCGGCATTCCTCCAGAAGCTGCGGCCCTGCCGCCCGGTGGATGGCGCCGTCCACCCCGCCGCCGCCCAGCAGACTTTCATTGGCCGCATTGACGATGGCGTCCACATCCGTCACCCGGGTGATATCTCCCCGCACTGCTTCCAGCCTGCAGTCTGTATTTTCTCTTTCTGTCATAAAACTTCCCCCTTTGTCATCTTTTCTAAAAGTATAGCAGGAACAAAATCAGAATTCAACGGAAGTCCCTTCCCTGTATTTTTATGTTAAAAAATTGACAAATCGGTTGGAGACTGATATGATATTGACAATCCTATAAAGATACAAATCACAAGGAGAACACAACCTATGGACAAAATACTGATCCTTTATAAATCCAAATACGGAGCAACGGAAAAATACGCCTGTATGCTCAAAGAGATACTGGAGTGTGAGATTCTGAAAACTGAACATTACAACAAGGCGGTGCTGGACTATTACGACTGTATCGTCTTCGCCGGCGGCATTTACGCCAGCGGTATTTCCGGCCTTGAGGTACTGCGAAAGCATTACACTGATATAAAGCACAAAAAACTAGCCGTCCTCTGTGTGGGCGCCTCTCCTTTTGATGAAAAAGCCATCGATATCCTGAGGCAGCACAATCTGAAAGATACTCTGAAAGAAATACCGCTGTTTTACGCAAGGGGGGCCTGGGATGAAAGCGCCATGACCTTCAAAGACCGCACTTTATGCCGGCTGCTGCAAAAAGCCATCGCAAAAAAAGATCCCGCCGGATATGAACCCTGGATGACCGCTCTGATGTCTGCCGTCGGTCAAAAATGCGACTGGACAGACCGGGTTTATCTGGAACCCCTGATTAATTACCTGCAGCAATAACCAATTTGAACATAGAAGAGCCATTGCCCGGCGGAATCATGAACCGCCTTGCAATGGCTCTCTTTTCTGTCTTATCTGTCGTCCCTGTCTTCTGTTCTCTCCAGTTTCTTTCTCAGCAGCACACCTCCTGCCGCCGCTGAAAACAGCAGCATCACAAGGGGCATCGCGCTGGTCTCGTCTCCCGTCTTCACATCCTTTTTCTTCTTTGTCTCAGAAGAGGTGTCAGAGGTCTGGGAAGAAGAAGGCCGTTTCCCCGGTGTTTCCGGCACATCTGTCGGTTCCTTCGTCGGTTCACCGCTGGGTTCTCCTGACGGTTCCTTCGTCGGTTCACCACTGGGGTCCGGTGTCGGTTCTTCCGTCGGCTCTCCACTGGGCGTTGGCGTCGGTTCCTCCGTCGGTTCCCCGTCTCCGTCCGGAACAGGGGATTTTGACAGACTTTCTCCCTCATAAAGGGAATCCGGCAGCTGCGCCTGAGCTTCCTGCTCCTGTTTTATCGTGTCGTCGCCGCTGACCGGAACCGCCTCCAGGGACGCTTTCATCGTTACAGCGCCCTCCGCGGACAGCCCGGAATCTTCTTCTGTGGAAAAAGCTTCCTCCTGGATGAGAATCCTGGTCTTGATATCCTCCAGCTCTGCGGACAGATCATCTCCCTCCGGTCTGACCTGTGCCAGTGTAAAGGACAGCTCCTGTCCGCTCCTTCTTGCAAAGTCTGTCACCGTCACGGTCACCGGCAGAGAGTCCAGCGATACGACAGGCGTTTCTCCCGCCCGGATCACACCGTTTTCATATGTATACGTTCCTTCCGGGAAGTTCAGTCCCCCAGGAAGGGTCAGTGTCACTGATGTCTTCAGCTGTTTCGTATAACGGGTTCCCGTATCCTGTCTGTTTTGGGATACTGCCTGCAGCAAAAAGCCCCAGCCCTCCTCTTTGGCCAGCGCCTGCAGCGTCATCCCCCAGTTAAAGGACGTGGTGACAGCCATCGGCTCTGCCGTGACAGTCTCTCGGACATTTCCCTCCTTTTCCTCTGCAAAAAAATCTTCCTCCTTCCCCTCAAGGGAAGTCGCTTCCGACTGCATCTGCTTCTCCTGCGGTTTCGTCACCGGGTCTGCAAAAGCCCATGACGGAACCATGGTTACCAGCATAACCAGAACCAGGAAAGCAGACAAAAGCCGGCTTTTGATTCGATTGCCTCTCTTCATGTTCGGTTCCTCCTAAAAAAACAGGAACCAATAGGCGATTTTCGTAAAAAATAAGTTTTTTTGTAACAATCAGTCGATAAACATGGCATCCCCAAAGGAGAAAAACCGATATCGTTCCTTCACTGCCTCCTCATAGGCTTTCATAATAGTAGCTTTGCCCGCCAGGGCGGAAACCAACATCAGCAGCGTGGATTCCGGCAGATGGAAATTAGTGATCAGCCCGTCGATAACTTTAAACCGGTAGCCCGGATAGATGAAGATATCCGTCCAGCCGCTGCCGGCTTTCACCACGCCCGTTTCATCTCCCGCGGATTCCAGTGTACGGCAGCTGGTGGTTCCCACAGAAATGATCCGTCCGCCGGCCGCTTTCGTCTCATTGATCAGCCGGGCCTGCTCTTCCTCCACCACGTAGAACTCCGAATGCATGTGGTGCTGGGTCACATCCTCCACCTTCACAGGGCGAAAGGTTCCAAGCCCCACATGGAGCGTCACATGAGCGATGGAAACGCCTTTTGCCTTCACCTGTTCCAGCAGTTCCTCGGTGAAATGAAGGCCCGCCGTGGGCGCCGCCGCCGAACCGTCATGCTTTGCGTAGACGGTCTGATAGCGGTTCTTGTCCTCCAGTTTATGGGTGATATAGGGAGGCAGCGGCATCTCGCCCAGACTATCCAGAATCTCCTCGAAAATGCCTTCATAGGTAAAGCGGATCAGCCGGTTGCCCTCTTCCACAATGTCGATCACCTCACCTTTTAGCCTGCCGTCGCCGAAGATCAGTTTCGTCCCGGGTTTCGCCTTTTTCCCCGGCTTTACCAGCGTCTCCCATACGTCCTTGTCCCGGCGTTTCAGCAGCAGGATCTCGATATGGGCGTCCGTATCCTCTTTTCGCCCGAACAGCCGGGCCGGGATCACCTTGGTGTCATTGATCACCAGGCAGTCGCCGGGATGCAGCCACCTTAGGATATCCGTGAAATGCTGATGGCAGATCTGACCCGTCTTCCGGTCCAGGTGCATCAGTCTGGAATCCGACCGTTTTTTCAGCGGATCCTGGGCGATCAGCTCCTGGGGCAGATCATAATAAAAATCCGATGTTTTCACTTCGTTCCCTCCCCGTAATAATCGCCCATGCGGTCTTTATCGTAAAAAATCTTATCCTCAGCCAGGATAGAAAAGCCCTTTTCCTTTACTTCCACAATACTGACGCTGCAGTTGGGGGGCACGTGTCCTCTCCAGAACCCGGCCGTATAATCCTGATAAAAGTAATTCATCAAGGCCCGCAGCGTACAGCCGTGGCAGGAAATCAGCACATTGCTCTCTTCTTTGCCCATTTTGCGGATCAGTTCCTCCAGGAAATCCGCCGTCCGGCCGCATACGTGCCGTACGGTTTCCCCCTGGGCGGGCGGCTGGTAACCAAAGGGATCCAAAAAGAAGTCCTGGAAAGAATCCGATGGAATCTCGTAGTGATCCTTATGGCAGGACAGGCCCTCCCAGATACCGAAACCGATTTCCTCCAATCTCCGGTCTGTGACGATGGGGACGTCCCTGTCCCCCGCCACCAGCTGCGCCGTCTGCAGCGCCCTCTTTAAGGGACTGGAATAGATAGCTGCGAAAGGTACGTCCGCCAGGGCCTCTCCGGTGACGCGGGCCAGCGCCACCCCTTTTTCATTCAGGGGAATATCGGATTTCCCCTGAAGTTTTGCCTGCGTATTCCACACGGTTTCGCCGTGTCTGATAAAATATAATTTCATATGCATTTACTGTCTTAAGACAGCTCCCAATCCTTCCAAACCGTTCAGTATCTTCTTCATCGCGGCGGTAATATCCGCCTCCGCCAAGGTTCGGTCCGCAGCACGGAACGTGATGGAGTAGGCCACCGATTTATATCCTTCTTCGATCTGGTCGCCTTCGTAGACGTCAAAGAGCTGGTAAGATTCCAGGATCTTTCCGCCCCGCTGCTCGATGATTTTCTCGATCTCGCCCACCATAACCGTCTTGGGTACCACCATGCTGATGTCCCTGGTCACCGCCGGATATTTGGCGATGCCCGTATACTTTCTGTCGTAGGTGGCGTATTCCAGTACGGACAGGATATCCACCACGGCCACATAAACCCGGGTCTTCAGATCGTACTGATCTGCTACTTCCGGGTGGATCTCGCCCAGATAGCCCAGGCAGGTTCCCTCATAAATCACGTCTGCCTGACGGCCCGGATGCAGGAAGGGTTTCTTATCAGAGGGATCGTACTGGACTTTTTTATGCATCCCGACTTTTTCCAGGAATTCTTCCACCACGCCTTTCATGGTAAAGAAATCCCCCTCGCCGTACATGCCCAGCGTAAACATCATCCTCTCCTTTGGTAACTCCGTCAGCGGCAGCTGCTTGGGCAGATAGATATTGCCCAGCTCATACAGTCTGACATTCTTATTTCTCCGGTTATAATTGGTGGCCAAAGAAGTGAGCATACCGTTCAGGGAAATGGTCCGCATGATGCTGAAATCTTCTCCTAGAGGATTTAAGATGGTCACTGCCCGGCACAGCGGACTGTCAGCGGGAAGCCGCAGTTTGTCAAACACCTTGGGGCTTTCAAAGGAGTAGCACATACCCTGGGAGAATCCGCAGAATTCCGCCACCTCCCTGGCCGTCTCCTCGACGCGCATCTTAAAGGACTTTTTCCCTGTGGTGGCCTCGCCGCTTGGCAGCGTCATAGGAATGTTGTCATATCCGTAGAAGCGAGCCACTTCCTCCGCCAGATCCGCCGTACGGAAAATATCCTGACGGAAAGTGGGAGCCACGATCTCATTGGCCGTCTCATCGTAAGCCAGCTCCACCCGCGCCAGATACTCCAGCATCTGCTCCCGGGAAAGATCGGTTCCCAGCAGGGCATTGATTTTCTCCGGCTCAAAGGGAACCCGCACCGGTTCTTTTTTCTTCGTATAGACATCCACCGTGCCGCCGATCACCTCGCCGGCGCCCAGCTCTTCCATCAGCTGGCAGGCCCGGTCGATGGCCGCTTTGGCATTGTTGGGATCCAGCCCCTTTTCAAACTTGCCGGAAGCGTCTGTACGCAGTCCCACTTTCTTGCTGGAAAGACGGATGTTGGTGCCGTCAAAACAGGCTGCCTCAAAAAGCACCGTCTTCACCGAATCCGTAATCATAGAATTCTCGCCGCCCATGATGCCGGCGATACCCACCGCTTTCTTTGCGTCGCAGATCATCAGCACAGAGTCGTCCATGGTCCGCTCCTGACCGTCCAGAGTGATAAACTTCTCGTCTTTATCCGCTCTTCGCACGATGATTTCCCGTCCGGCGATGGTATCCAGGTCATAGGCGTGCATGGGCTGACCATACTCTTCCATCACATAGTTGGTGATATCCACCAGATTATTGATGGGCCGGATTCCATTGGCCGCCAGACATCTTTGCATCCATTTGGGAGAAGGCCCGATTTTGACATTTTTCACCACCCGGGCACAGTAGCGGGGACAAAGTTCCTCATCCTTTACCGTCACCTTGATGTAATCATGGGCATCCTCCTCATTTCCGGTCTCCTTCACCACCGGCGGATGAAATTCTTTTCCAAAAGTGGCGGCGGCTTCTCTCGCAATACCGATCACGCCGTAACAGTCCACCCGGTTGGAGGTGATCTCATACTCGAAGATCACATCATCCAGCCCCAGCGCATGGATGGCGCTTTCTCCCACCTTGGCGTCCTCCGGGAAAATATAGATACCGTATTCCGGCGCCTCCGGGTACATCTCTCTCGTGCTGCCCAGCTCCTCGATGGAGCACATCATACCGCAGGACTCCACGCCCCGCAGCTTTCCTTTCTTGATCCGGATGCCGCCCGGCGTCATCTTGCCATCGTGACCGCCCGCCACGCGGCCGCCGTCCAGAACCACCGGAACCTTGTCGCCCTCTTTCACGTTTGGCGCCCCCGTCACGATCTGGACGGTTTTTGAACCCACGTTCACCTGGCAGACGATCAGCTTGTCCGCATCGGGATGCGGTTCGATCTTTTCGATCTGTCCGATCACGATATCCTCCAGATCCTCATCCAGCCTTTCAAATCCTTCCACTTTAGTGCCGGACAGCGTCATGGCGTCCGTATATTCCTGTGCCGTCACATCCAGATCCGGTACGTACTGTTTGATCCATGATAATGATGTATTCATCCTCTTTTTCCTCCTATCCCCTGTCAGAACTGTTTCAGGAACCGGTCGTCGTTCTCATACAGCAGACGCATATCGTCGATTTCATATTTTAGCAGCGCGATACGCTCCAGCCCCACGCCGAAAGCAAATCCGGTGTACACTTCCGGGTCGATACCGCACATCTCGAACACATGGGGATGCACCATGCCGCATCCCAGGATCTCGATCCAGCCGGATCCCTTACAGAAACGGCATCCCTTTCCGCCGCATTTAAAGCAGGAAACATCCACCTCGGCGCTGGGCTCTGTGAACGGGAAATGGTGAGGACGGAACTTGGTCTTGGTCTCCGGCCCGAACAGTTCCTTGGCAAACTGTTCCAGCGTTCCTTTCAAATCCGCAAAAGTAATGTTTTTGTCCACCACCAGTCCTTCGATCTGATGGAAAGAAGGAGAGTGGGTGGCATCCACTTCATCGGAGCGGAACACGCGGCCGGGAGAGATCATGCGGATGGGAAGTTTTCCCTGCTCCATCACTCTGGCCTGCACCGGTGAAGTCTGGGTACGAAGGACGATATCTTTGTTGATGTAAAAGGTATCCTGCTCATCCTTGGCCGGATGGTTGGCAGGAATGTTCAGTTTTTCGAAATTATAAAGATCGTATTCGATCTCCGGACCTTCCACCACCTCATAGCCCATGCCGATAAAGATCCGCTCCATCTCCTCCAGGGCGATGGTGTTGGGATGGCGATGGCCTACGCTGGCCCGTCTGGCCGGCAGCGTGACGTCGATGGTCTCCTCCTCCATCTGACGCTCCCGGATAGCTTTCTCCAGCCGTTTCTTCGTCTCCTCCAGATGCTGCTCGATGGTCTGTCTGGCGTCGTTTACCATCTGACCCACGATGGGCCGTTCCTCCGCCGCCACATCCTTCATGCCCTTTAACACGGAGGTCAGTTTCCCTTTCTTTCCCAGAAAGCTGACGCGGACGTCATTTAATTTGTCCAGTGCATCAGACTGCTGAATGCTTTGCATCGCCTCATCCAGAATCGACTGCAGTCTGTCTTTCATGTTCTCATTCATGATATTTTTCCTCCTTTACAAAAAAAGAAGCTCCGTCCCTGACATAGGGACGAAGCGATAATCCGTGGTACCACCCTGATTCCCGCACCGGTGCGGGCACTCGTGGAAGCTTAACGCGCTTCTTACGGCACTCCCTACTGCAGTTTTCAGGAATGCGGCTTGGGTGGGAACCTCAACATATGCCTGAACTCGGAAAAGCTTTCAGCCGGTGACTTCTCCTCTCTGACAGAAAGCATATGTCTACTGACACCTTCACAGCCTGTTTACATATCATCTACAATTCTATCACAAAAGGGCGTACTGTCAAGATAAAATTATTTTTCCTTCTTTTCTTCCCTCTTTTCTCTTTGCTCTTCTTCCTCCCCGCCGGCGAAAGAACGCATCTCCATCCGCAGATGCTCCATAGCCGCCTGCTGCAGCCTGCGAAACCGGTCTTCAAAGTATGCGTTGATCTCCGCACCCAGCAAAAAGATAAACATGCAGAAATACATCCACAGCATAATCATGATCAGGGTCGTCAGGCTTCCGTACATATTGGCCACGCTGAAAAGATCCAGATAAATGGAAAAACACAGGGAAAACACCGACCATGCCACGGCGGAGATCACCGCACCCGGCAGCTGGCTTTTCAAAGTGGCTTTCCGATTCGGCAAAAACTTATACATCATCAGAAACACCGTCGAGAGCACGACCAGGGAAAGAGCCGTACGCATCTGAAGAATGCTTTCCGTCACGCCGCTGATAAAAGGCAGATGCTCCACCAGCGCTCCCTGTATGCTGTTGCCGAATACCAGCAGGATCAATGTCGCCACGATCAGTACGATAAAAATCAGCGTATACAATGCCGAGCGGATCCTGGCCGCAAAGTAATTCCTGGTTTCATACACCTGATAAACGCTGTTCAGGCCGTTGGTCAGACCCTGAAGTCCCTTCCCCGCCGTCCACAGCGTGATAATAGCCGTCAGCGGCACAACCGCCAGACTTTTGGAGTAAACCTCCAGAATAATCATTTTAACAAAATTCTGGAATTCTTCCGGCGTTACCCGCACCACCGCTTCCAGCACCATGCTCTGCGTCAGCGGCGTATAACGCACGGAAGTCATCAAAAGAAGGATAAACGGGATAAAAGAAAGCAGAATGAAATAGGCGCTCTGAGCTGCATAGGCGCTGATATGATCCCGGTTGGACCGTTCAATGAATCCATTTACGACTTTCAAAAAATTTTTCATGATCTCATATCCATTCTCAATAGCAGCAGGTCTGCGTTTTTATCATTCTCCGCTATGAAAAGAGAGCCATCTTACAATGACTCTCTCTTTGTCTTTTGTGGGCCCGGGATGCCGTTCCTATTTTTTGAGTCCTAGCACTCGGCTAGGTGGGTGTCCGCAATCCGGCTTCTGCCTTCCACGACGTGAGGCCTGACATCCGTCGGACGATGTAAGACTCCCTTTTTTAAGTTGTAGGTTCAAAATTAATAGGGCTTCGAACATTCCAGGTTACCACAACCTTTTCTTTAATTCTGATTATACATTATTTTATGTCATTTTACAAGAACCATACATAGATTTTTCATTTCTCAATGAATCCCCAGAATCCTTTCCACGATTCCCTTCATGCCGTCTTTTTCCACCACCGTATCGTGAAGCACAGCCGCCGTGCGGATCTCCTCGATGGCCTTTGGCACTTTCACCTGGGAGAGTTCTGACAATCTGTCCACCAGCTGGAAATCTGTCAGATCATCACAGCCGGAATCGATGGCCTTCATCACGCTTCTGGTAAATTTAAAGGGACTGGCCGTGGAAGCGATCACCGTTTTTCTGCCGTTATCCCGCTCTTTGCGATACTTCCGGTATACATCGGCTGCCACCGCCGTGTGGGTATCGATCACGTATCCATCCTTGCGGTAGATATCAGCGATGACAGCGGCTGTCTCCTCCTCGCTGGCATAATTCCCATAGAAATCAGAAAGCTGTTCCTTCATCTCTGGCGTAATGGCATATCGGCCTTCCCGGGACAAAGATTCCATGAACGCCCGGTTTTGGTCCGCATCGTCGCCGGTCAGATGGTAAATCAGCCGTTCCAGATTGCTGGAGATGAGGATATCCATGGAGGGAGACGAGGTCAGGATAAATTCCCGGTTTCTGTCATAAGTTCCGCTTTTGAAGAAATCATACAGAACCTTATTCTCGTTGGAAGCGCAAAGCAGCATATCGATGGGCAGTCCCATCTGCTTTGCATAGTAAGCCGCCAGGATATTGCCGAAATTCCCCGTGGGAACCGTCACATTGATCTTTTCGTCCCTGCCGATCTTCCCTTGTTTATACAGCGTGGCATAAGCGTACACGTAATAAACCACCTGGGGCACCAGACGGCCGATATTGATGGAATTGGCCGAAGAAAACTGATATCCCGCCTGATCCAGCTTCCTGGACAGCTCTTCGTCGCTGAACATCTTTTTCACGCCGGTCTGGGCGTCGTCAAAATTACCGCGGATGGCGACCACGAAAGTGTTCTCCCCCTTTTGCGTCACCATCTGCTTTTCCTGAATGGGGCTGACGCCGTCCTTGGGATAGAACACAATGATCCTTGTGCCAGGCACATCGGCGAACCCGGCCAGCGCCGCTTTTCCCGTATCCCCCGAAGTGGCCGTCAGAATCACGATATCATTGTGCACCTGATTTTTCCTGGCCGCCGTCGTCATCAGATGGGGCAGGATGGAAAGAGCCATATCTTTAAAAGCGATGGTGGCGCCGTGGAAAAGCTCCAGGAAATACGCGCCGTCCGCCTGGTGCAGCGGGGCGATCTCATCGGTATCAAATTTTTCATCGTAGGCTCTGGCAATGCAGGTCTGCAGTTCTTCTTTCGTAAAATCCGTCAGGAACCGGCTCATCACCTCATAGGCCACTTCCTGGTAAGTCATCCCGGCCAGCGTATCCATATCCACATCCAGAGCCGGGATGCGCTCCGGCACAAACAGTCCGCCGTCATCGGCCAGACCTTTTAAAATCGCCTGGGAAGCCGTCACCGTCTCTGCGTTTCCTCTTGTACTTCTATATAAAATATCCATCTGCATTATCCTTTCTCCCGTTTTATTCTGTTGATACTATATCATAAAATGAAATCCCTGCAAAGGGATTTTACAAACAAAGCGCCTTTCCTTTTCACGCAAAACTGCCGCAGGTCCGGCTTGTCACCGGACTGCGGCAGTCTGTCTTTTTATCTGTTCAGATTAATACGTATAAAAACTGTGCACGCCGTGCTGGAACAGAAACTTCAGATTGGTGTCAAACCATTTGACATTCTGCTCTTCGGAATACTCCCGCTCCAGGAAAAACAGCGCTCCCTGGGAATAATCCTCGCCGTCGATGGCCCGGTTCACCGCCTCCCTGGTGGTATCTGACACGGTAACCGTGTGAATCCTTCCATCCGCCGTCGGCGAAAACTGCGGACTTCCGCCGGACCGTTCATAGACGACCTCCGTCACCGTATCCGGGAACTGATCGCTTTTGACACGGTTGAAAATCACATTGGCCACCAGGATCCTTCCTTTGATATCCTCTCCGCCGGCCTCCGCCTCCACGATAGCCAGCAGCGTCTCATAATCCTTATCGGAAATCTTTGTCTTCTCCACCAATTTCCAGGACTGGTCGTCAATGGTATTAACTGATTCCTCGATCAGCTCTCCCGCGTCAAACTGGGACACCTCTTCCCGTCTGGCCGTCCGCTGTCCCACCAGCACATCTTCCACACTGGTTCCGATGGGATGATATTCACTGTTGGACGCCTTCGCAGCTTCCACTCCCTCTATAATTCCCGTAAAACCCACGGGAAGACTTGGGAGCTCCTGCCTGGAAGGCTCCTGCAGCTGCGGATCCTCTTCCGGATCCGATGCATCCTGGGACGATTGCAGCTGCTGTTCCTCCCGGATCTGCTCCTCATGGGAAGCCTTCGCCGCTCCTGCCGTCATGCCAACCGTGGCAGCGGCAACGATCACCCCGGCCAGAGCGGCTCTTTTTGACAGCCTGCGCTCTTTCCTGATCTGTCCAAGCAAACTTCTTGCCATGCACAGCAGTCTTCTGATACTCTCCATATACTATCCCTTTAATCACAAATTGTATCGGACACTAAGAAAAGTATAGAGAGTCAAACGGTCAAAGTCAATAGAAAAGCACCATTTTTGGCTTATTTCACTAATTCTTCTCCACTTTTTCGGGGAAAATGCCTATTTTTCAATAGGTCTTTCTCCACTTTTCGACCAAAATCGCAAGATCAGCGGTTGTTGATCGCTGTCACAAGAGCGTCGATGGACGCGCGGATAATATCCGGATCCACCGCGGCGCCCCAGGCCATTTTGCCCTCCGGCGTCTGGATGCCCACATAGGCGATGGCTCTGGAACTGGAGCTTTTCTCCAGCGCATGCTCCTGGTAGGTTACCAGCTGATAGTCCAGCCCGTACGCTTTTTTCAGCGCATTGCTCACCGCGTCCAGACGGCCGTTTCCTGTCGCCTCCGTGGTAACCTTTTCTCCATGGAAGGTGGAGGTCACCTGAGTGGTAATGCCGTCTTTTTGCTGGAAATGAACCTCCACGATATTGTACGGTTCCACAATATTTTCAAATCTCTTCTTGAAAAGCTCAAAGATTTCATCCGGATGCAGCTCTTTGTGGGTATGATCGGACACCTCTTTGGCCGCGTAACCCATGGCCTCCCGCATCTTCGCCGGCAGACATAAACCAAATTTGGTTTCCAGGATATATCCGACGCCTCCTTTACCGGACTGGCTGTTGATCCGGATCACGTCCGCATCGTAATTTCTGCCGATATCCGTCGGATCGATGGGAAGATAAGGCACCGTCCACTGTCCCGGCGTCTTTTCCTCGATCCATTTCATGCCCTTGGCGATGGCGTCCTGATGGGAACCGGAGAAGGCGGCAAACACCAGCGAACCGCTGTAGGGACTTCTGGCGTTGATCTCCATGCCGGTATACTCCTGATATTTTTCACAGATATCCGGCATATTATCAAACTTCAGCTGCGGGTCCACCCCCTGGGAATACATGTTCATGGCCAGCGTCACGATGTCCACATTTCCCGTACGCTCCCCGTTTCCAAACAGCGTACCCTCGATCCGGTCCGCGCCGGCCAGAATGCCCAGCTCCGTATCCGCCACGCCGCAGCCCCTGTCGTTATGGGGATGCAAGGACAGTACCACGTTGTCACGGTATTTCATATGCTTGTGCATATATTCGATCTGGCAGGCATAGACATGGGGCAGGGAATGCTCCACCGTCACAGGAAGATTGATGATGGCCTTTTTATCCGCCGTTGGCTGCCATACATCCAGGACGGCATTTACCACTTCCAGGGCATACTCCGGTTCCGTACCGGTAAAGCTCTCCGGGCTGTATTCAAACAGGAAATTCCCCTCCGTCTCATCGGCCAGTTTTTTCAGCAGCGCCGCTCCGTCCACGGCAATCTTTAAAATCTCCTCTTTTGATTTCCGGAACACCTGCTCTCTTTGTGCAAGGGAAGTGGAATTGTATACATGAACCACCGCCTTTTTGGCTCCCTTTAACGCTTCAAAGGTTTTGCGGATGATGTGCTCTCTGGCCTGGGTCAGCACCTGGATGGTGACATCATCGGGAATCAGATTCTGTTCGATCAACGTCCGCAGGAAAATATATTCCGTATCGGACGCAGCCGGGAAGCCCACCTCGATCTCCTTAAATCCGATATCCACCAGAAGTTTAAAGAAAGCCACCTTCTGATCCAGACTCATGGGGATCACCAGCGCCTGATTGCCGTCCCGCAGATCCACGCTGCACCAGACGGGCGCTTTTTCGATATATTCTTTTTTCACCCAGTCATAGCAGTCTTCCGGCGGCATAAAATACTGCCTTTTGTATTTTCTGTAGTTCATCATGATTTTTCCCTCCTGATTTTTAAAACTTACGAAAGACACGAAAAAAAGCCCTCCGTTCCCTGGCTTTTCAGCAAGAGACGAAAGACTGTCAGTCTACGCGGTACCACTCTTATTTTATGAAATACTTCATACTCTCATCGGATACAGACATCTGTCGATATCCTTCCCATGGTAACGGTCGGGTTTCCGTCTGCGTCTACTCTCACGGAGATTTCGGGCAGCCGCTCAGAGGCGAGTTCCATCCGTTTTCTCAGCTGTCTCGCATCACCCGGCAGCTTTCTGAATTCAAAAAGGGATGTACTATTCCTCGTCTTCGCATTTGTATATTTGCTTCTTTAACAGAGTACCATTAAATAATTTATTTTGTCAACCGTTTTCTGAAAAAATCGGGTGCGGATCTTTCCGCACCCGATAACAGAATCTGTTTTTATAACTGAGGACCGGCTGCAACAAGGGCCTTGCCAGCTTCGTTTCCTTCGTATTTTGCAAAATTCTTGATAAATCTTCCAGCCAGATCTTTGGCTTTTGCATCCCATTCGGAAGCGTCCGCATAAGTATTGCGGGGATCCAGAATATTGGTGTCAACGCCCGGAAGCTCTGTGGGAACTTCAAATCCGAAGATCGGAATCTTCTTGGTCGGTACCTTCAGCACATCGCCGTTTAAGATCGCATCGATGATACCGCGGGTATCTTTGATGGAGATTCTCTTTCCGGTTCCGTTCCATCCGGTATTTACCAGATATGCCTTTGCTCCGCTGGCTTTCATTCTCTTAACCAGCTCCTCTGCATATTTGGTGGGATGCAGTTCCAGGAATGCCTGTCCGAAGCATGCGGAGAAGGTCGGTGTGGGCTCTGTGATACCACGCTCTGTTCCGGCCAGTTTTGCGGTAAATCCGGACAGGAAATAGTACTGTGTCTGTTCCGGTGTCAGGATAGATACCGGCGGCAGAACGCCGAACGCGTCCGCTGACAGGAAGATCACTTCCTTGGCTGCCGGAGCTGCGGAAACAGGACGTACGATATTTTTAATGTGGTCGATCGGGTAGGATACACGGGTATTCTCCGTCACACTCTTATCATTGAAATCGATCTTGCCGTCTGCATCCAGAGTAACGTTCTCCAGAAGCGCATTGCGTTTGATGGCGTTGTAGATATCCGGCTCGGACTCTTTATCCAGGTTGATAACCTTTGCATAGCATCCGCCTTCGAAGTTGAAGATACCTTCGTCATCCCATCCATGCTCGTCATCGCCGATCAGCAGTCTCTTGGGATCGGTGGACAGCGTCGTCTTTCCGGTTCCGGAAAGTCCGAAGAAGATCGCTGTATTTTCACCATTCAGATCTGTATTGGCAGAACAGTGCATGGAAGCGATTCCTTTCAGCGGCAGATAGTAGTTCATCATGGAGAACATACCTTTCTTCATCTCACCGCCGTACCATGTGTTCAGGATTACCTGCTCACGGCTGGAAATATTAAACACAACTGCTGTCTCTGAGTTCAGACCCAGCTCTTTGTAGTTTTCCACTTTCGCTTTGGAAGCATTATAGCATACGAAATCCGGCTCAAAGTTTTCCAGCTCTGCCTCTGTCGGCTGGATGAACATGTTTTTGATGAAGTGAGCCTGCCATGCAACTTCCACGATGAAACGAACTGCCATGCGGCTGTCCTCATTCGTTCCGCAGAAAGCGTCAACCACGAACAGTCTCTTATTGGAAAGCTCTTTCAGTGCAATTTCTTTAACAGCTTTCCATGTCTCCTCTGACGCCGGATGGTTGTCGTTCTTATACTCATCAGATGTCCACCATACTGTGTCTTTGGAATTTTCATCCATAACGATGAATTTATCTTTCGGTGAACGTCCTGTATAAATACCTGTCATTACGTTCACTGCACCCAGTTCACTTACCTGTCCTTTTTCGAAACCTTCCAGCTCCGGTCTGGTCTCTTCTTCAAACAATACTTCATAGGACGGATTATGAACGATTTCTGTCGTGCCGGTGATGCCATACTTACTTAAATCAATCTTTGCCATAATAATGTAACCTCCTAACTCATTAACACGTGTCACTAAATAGATATTATACATAAAAAAACGAAAAAGTCATCATAAAAAATAAAAATTTAATATTTTTTTATCACTGCTACATATTGCAATATACTTTATTCCCTTTTTTTAAAAAAATTCTTTACAAGCAACAAATCTTCTGCTATAATAAAGAACGTTCCAAAAAGCGGGGTATGGCGTAGCTTGGTAGCGCGCACGGCTGGGGGCCGTGAGGTCGCAGGTTCAAATCCTGTTGCCCCGATTTTCTTTTTAATTTATCTTATTATCATCATTATATCTCTATTTATTTTTTTATTCTTTGAATTTATTTCCCAAAATATTATTCCACAATATTTTCTATTCCCGGCATTCTATTTGTTGATTTTTTATTTTCCCCGCTTATTATAATTTCAACTTTTAGTTTACATAGCTCTATATTTATGCTACAATCAGCAAAGAGGAGGTTTGCATTATGATGGACAGTACAAAAAGCGATATTCTGGAACAAATTCTCCAGAGTATAAAGTTAGTGGATTTAAAAGTGGATTCTTTGGGCAGCAGACTCCACTCCCTGGAGAACAGATTTGACTCTCTGGATAGCAGACTCAGCTCCCTGGAGAACAGATTTGACTCTCTGGATAGCAGACTCAGCTCCCTGGAGAAC
>DSTFC04002__coassemble_690_pt1 | contig 39705 bp, 29 predicted proteins | sample DSTFC04002__metabat2_high_PE_045 | metagenome-assembled genome bin DSTFC04002
CCTTCCTCTCTGGCATCCGCTATCATTTCCTGCAAGCCGTTCATCGTCTCACTTCTCCCTGCCTCTCGCCCTTCCTCTCTGGCGTCCGCTATCATCTCCTGCAAGCCGTTCATCGTCTCACTTCTCCCTGCCTCTCGTCCTTCTTCTCTGGCGTCCGCTATCATCTCCTGCAAGCCGTTCATCGTCTCACTTCTCCCTGCCTCTCGTCCTTCCTCTCTGGCGTCCGCTATCATCTCCTGCAAGCCGTTCATCATCTCACTTCTCCCCCTCTCTCGTCCTTCCTCTCTGGCATCCGCCAGCATATCATCGATCGCTTTGCACATATTCACCTTCCCCTTTCGCTCCTGCTTCTCTTTTTTGATTCGATCCAGTTCCTCCGTCCCGGTCATCACGCTGATCAGGTCATAGGCGTCCTCCGCCAGTTCTGACAGCGCTTCCTCTTCTGCCCTGGCAAAGGCCTGCAGCTTCTCCTTGTCGTCCGCATTCTGCACGAAACCGAACACCAGCTTCAGATCCGTCCGGAACGCTTCCGCGTAAGGATAATTCCCCACCTCAATCACGTGAACCGGGTAGTCTGCTAAAAGCTCCCGTACCTCCGGCAGCATCCCTTCCAGATCCAGCAGATCTTTCAGATTCCTAGGGCCGTCCCAGTGCTTCCCGAAATAGAGCACCAGGGTCACTACCGGCAGGAACCGGTCCTCCCGGGAGATCCCGGACAGATATTCCTCCGCCTTTAAATCTTTCCGCTGGCGATGCTCCTGCCTGCGGATCCGAAGCTGCTGCTCATAGCGGTCCAGGTCGTAGCCGATCACCCGGAAGGGCATGGTGTAATCCACCTCGCTCTGCTCTTCCACGCAGATCACCGCAAACCGCATCCCCAGGGCTACCCGGCGGATCACATCCCGGTACCGCTTCCCGGTCCGTACGCCTCCTGTCGTCCGGTCCCTGCGGATCCGGATTTCCGCGCTGTCCAGCTCCTGGATATCCTCCGGCCGGACCACCGGGCGGCCGCCAAAAAGCCAGCCATTGAGCAGATCCGCAAAGCGGCTGTTGTTCTTAAGATAAGCTGCCGTCAATACATCTTTATCCCGCATGCATTCTCCTTTCCGTCAAATGCACATCCTGGATTTGCTTTCATTATACAAGAAAGGAGCTGCAAATGCAACGAAAAATACTGCATTTTATACAATCACACAGATCTGTGCAATCCTGACTGTCCATCTGACTGTTTTTAATTGTTTATCATGGAATTTGTCGGCCGAACGGCCTTCTGACACCGGAAACCCCGGTTGTAGAGTGGTATAATCATATCATATGCCCGCTTCCGATGCAAGAAACATTTTGTTGCATTCTGTGCAAAATAAAACGCAGGGGTGAAACATTTTTCACTCCTGCATTCTTTTTATTCCGATTCCTGTATGGCATCATAGCCGGTCTCACCGGTACGGATCTTCAACGCGGAACGTATCTCATAACTGAAAATTTTTCCGTCCCCTGTTTCCCCGGTAAATGCAGCCTTTTGTATGGCCTCAATGGTTTTCCTTTCCCATTCCTCCGAGGAAACCACAATCTCAAACTTGATCTTGGGCTGCATCTGCATATCCACTTCCATGCCTCTGACAATCTCTTTATAACCTCTCTGGATACCGCAGCCCATCACCTGATATACCGTAAGACCGTTTACATTGATATCATCCAGTGCCTTTTTCACATCTTCAAATTTGTCTTCTCTTACATATGCCTCAATTTTTATCATCATATTTTCATCACCACCTTACTGATCCAGTCCATTGAAACTTGGATATGCGCTCTCGCCATGTTGAGAAATGTCCAGGCCTACCTGTTCTTCCTTTAAAGATACGCGAAGCGGTGTAAAAATTCTCACAATGGCCACACAGATCAGCGTTCCCACAAGCGCCACGGCAGCCGTAATTACAATACCCAGCAGCTGGGCCGCAAAAAGCTGGTAATCTCCAAAGATCAGTCCATCCCAGCGAGCCACACTGTTAATAGAACTTTTACCAAACAGGCCGGTTGCGACACCGCCCCAGATGCCGCCGATGCCGTGACAGCCGAAAGCATCCAGCGCATCGTCGATCTTCAGTTTTTTCTTTACAAGCGCTACGCCAAAATAGCAGATGGGGCTTACCAGCGCGCCAATGATAAAAGCAGACCAGATGGGGACGAATCCTGCACCGGGCGTGATGGCAACCAGTCCCACAACCAGCCCTGTGGACGCACCCACCAGAGTGGCCTTTCCCGTTTTCACCGTATCAATCAACATCCAGGAAAGCAGCGCCGCCGCTGCTGAAATGGCTGAGGTCATAAACGCATGAGCCGCCAAGCCGTCGGCCTTCAGAGCACTGCCCGCATTGAATCCGAACCAGCCAAACCAGAGCAGTCCCGCTCCCAATACCACGAAAGGAATATTGTGAATACGGTAAGAGGTATGCTCATATCCCCTTCGTCTTCCCAGAATGACCGCCAGCGTCAGTGCACTGATACCTGAACTGATATGAACCACGTTTCCGCCGGCAAAATCCACAGAACCGATCGCCGCCAGGAAACCTCCCTCTCCCCACACCATATGAGCCATTGGATAATATACTGCCAACGACCAGAGCGCGATAAAAAGGAACAGCGCCTTAAATTTCATACGGCCCACCAAAGAACCTGTAATCAGGGCCGGTGTGATCATGGCAAACATCATCTGAAATGCACAGAACACCAGATGGGGAATGGAATCGGCATATAATCCCGGCTCCATCCCTACGCCATTTAACGCAAACCACCGCAGATCCCCGATAATGCCCCCATGGTTTCCTCCAAAAGACAAAGAGTATCCAAAAAGTGTCCACATAATCACAGAAAGCCCCATAATCGCCACGCAGGCCATCATCGTATTGCAGACATTTTTTCTCCTCACCAGTCCGCCATAAAAGAACGCCAGTCCCGGAGTCATGAAAAACACCAGAGCGGAACAAATCATCATAAAAGCTGTGTCACCTGTATTCATACGTTTTCCTACCCTTCTGTATTTATTTTTCAAAAACCGGTTTTCGCACAAAAAAAGTGCCCGAAACGTAAAACTTACGCTCCAGACACCTTTGTCATACTCAGATTAGCATATTTCAGTATGAGACACAAGTAGAAAAAAACTGTGAATTCTCTGTGAATTTCGGCAATATGCCGGATTTATCTTCACCGGATACGTATTGAAAACCGGTTACCGCTTTCTCATCTCATAAACCAGATCCGCCGCATTCATAGTGGAATCCCGGTGAGACACCAGCACCACCGTCTTTTCACCACGGGTTTCCGTCAGAGACTTCAGAATCACTCCTTCATTGAGGGCGTCCAGGTTACTGGTAGGTTCATCCAGCAAAAGCAAAGGGGCGTCGTGCAGGAAGGATCTGGCGATACCGATTCTCTGGCGTTCCCCGCCGGAAAGGGTATCTCCCAGTTCTCCCACCGGCGTATCGTATCCTTTGGGAAGGCCGGTGATAAAATCATGGATAGATGCCTTTTTAGCCGCCGCAATGATCTCTTCCCTGGAGGCATCCGGTTTTCCCACTGCGATATTTTCTGCGATGGTATCGTGAAACAGACAGGTTTCCTGAGTTACATAACTTTCCATATCCCGCAGATCTGCGGTATTGATCCCGGAAATCTCCCGACTGCCAATGCGAATGCTGCCTCCCTGGATATCCCAGAACCGCATCAGCAGCTTCAGGATCGTAGATTTCCCCGAACCGCTGACTCCGTGGATTCCCAGAATCTTACCCTGGGGAACCGTCAGGGAGCAGTTTTTTAAAATCTGCTCTTTTTCATAAGCAAAATCCACCTGCTCCATGGCCACATCTCCGAACACAGCCGGCTCTTTTCCTTCGATCTCTTCCACCTTTGGAGTCTCCTCCAGAAGAGACAGTACCCGTTCACCGCTGGCCAGCGTCTGATTCAGGTTGTTTGACAGATTAGACAGCGCCACCACCGGCCCAAAGGATCCCATCATGGCGATGACCGCCGTCAGCATCTGCCGGTAATCTACGCCGCCTTTCCGGTAAAAATACAGCATCAGAATCAGCATGGCAAAGGAAAAGAGTAAAATCAAAAGGTTAGTCACCGAACGCTGTGACGCCTCCAGCCGGTTCAGTTTCCTTTGCATCTTTCCCAGCCGGCGGGAACGCTCTTCCATCTCCTGCAGACGTTTTGCCCCGCCCCGGTACTGGATGGTTTCATCCAGCCCCCGCAGGGAATCCAGTATGAAACTGTTTAAATCGCCAAAAGAATTTCGCATCCACAGTCCTTCCTGCCCGCCTGCGCGTCCCACCAGCAGGGGAACCGCCGCCCCCACTGCCAGATAGCCTGCCAGCGCCAGAATCCCCGCTGCCGCAGAATTCCTTCCTATGTATAATATCATGATCCCCGAGGTAAGTACTGCGATCACAATGGGAGAAATGGTATGGGCATAAAACACCTCCAGCAGTTCGATGTCCGAGGTAAGCACTGCGATCAGATTTCCCTTGTCACGCCCCTCCAGTTTGGCCGGACAGAGACGCCGCAGAGCGGCAAACACCTTATGACGGATCACCGCCAGCAGCTTAAAGGCAATAAAATGATTGCAGTACTGTTCCCCGTAGTGCAGAACGCCCCGCAGCACTGCCAGCAGGATCAGCAGGAAAAAAAGGGAAGTAAATCCCATGGATGCAAAACCTCCCGTCATACCCGGCATCAGGGAGATCCCCATCATTTCCATCAGCCCGCGAAACAGCGCCTGTCCGGCCAGAATGGTCAGAAAAATAGCGCACAGATAGCCGGCCACTCCCAGAAGGATCGCCAGGCACATCAGGGGCAGCAGCGGCTTTACCAGTCCGATCAGCCGGCCCATAACCGCAGGCCCGCTTCTTCGTCTTCCTTCTCTCATACCCTCCCCCTCCTTCCATAATTTTCCAGCTCCTGCTGATGTTGAAACAGCTCCCGATAGGGGCCTTCCTGCGCCATCAGAGCGTCATGGTTTCCCCACTGAACGACCTTGCCCTGTTCCAGCAGATAAATCCGGTCTGATTTCACCACATTGGCCAGACGGTGAGAAATCAGAATCACCGTCTTCTTTTTGGCCAGACGATGAATCACATCCATGATCATCTCTTCGCTCTCCATATCGATATTGGAGGTAGCTTCGTCAAAGATATACACCGGTGTGTCGTGCAGCAGCGCCCGGGCCAGCGCCAGCCGCTGACGCTGGCCGCCTGAGAAATTCTCTCCTCTTTCCGCCACTGCTGTCCCAAGTCCCTGCCGGCTGTGCAGAAAATCATAAAGGCGCACTTCCCTCAGTACTTCCTCCAGCTCCTCATCAGAAGCATTCTCTTTGCCCATCCGCAGATTTTCCTCCACCGTGCCTTTAAACAGATAACTGTTATGGCTGACCATAGTCACTGTATCCATCAGACTGGCCTCCGACACCCGGGACAGTTCCATCCCTGCCGCCGTGATACTTCCTTCATATCCTTTGTTTCTGCCTGTGAGCAATCCCGCCACTGTACTCTTTCCGCTGCCGGACAGCCCCACCAGAGAAGTAAAGCTGCCTGCCGGAAAATTCATGTGAATTCCTTTCAGAATCTCCCGGTCCGGTTCATAGGAAAACCGGACTTTGAACATAGTAATGTTCACCCGCTCCTCCTGAATCTTCCCCTCCTCTTTCTCCGGTTCCGGTAGGTCCAACAGCGCGAACATTCTGTTGCTGGCCGCCATCCCGTTCATGGCGATGTGGAAAAAGGAACCCAGCAGCCGCAGGGGGATGAAAAACTCCGACGCCAGCAAAATCAGCATCAGTGCGCCTCCTAATCCCACATGGCCGGCGCAAAACTGGCAGACGGTGACGATCATGCCCGCCGCTGCTCCGCCATAGGCGATGATATCCATCACACTGGTGGAATTCAGCTGCATCATCAGCACCTTCATGGTGATCTGCCGGAACCTTTGCGCCTCCTCGTCCATCTTCCGGGCCCGGATGCCGTCACACTGGTATATCTTCAGCGTGGTCAGACCCTGAAGATTTTCCAGAAAGCTGTCCCCCAGTTCTGTGTAAATTCCCCAATACCGTTTCAGAAGTTTCCCGGCTATTTTCTGTACCGCCACGATGGATACCGGTATCAGCGGCACACAAACCAGCAGCACCAGACTTGCCTGCCAGTTGACAAAGGAAAGGATTACAAACAGTGTCACCGGCGCCGCCAGACTGTAGAACAGCTGGGGCAAATATTTCCCGAAATACGTTTCCAGCTGTTCCACTCCTTCGGCCGCCATCTGCACCACTTCCGAAGTAGATACCCCTTCCCGGTAAGAAGCCCCCAGCCGCAGGAGCTTTCGGTAAATCTGCTCCCTCAGGATCCGTTTCACATCCATGCTGGCCGCAAAAGAAGCCTGAGCCGCCTGCCGGTCACAGAAAAAACGCAGCGCCATTCCTCCTGCTCCCAGACATGCGTAAATGGCCAGCCGCTTTTCTGTCAGCGTGCCGAAAACGGCTCCGTCCAGCGTCATGGCCACGGCATAGGTGATCAGTACCTGACACAGCAGCGCAAACCACTGCCACAACACCTGGAACACAATGTATTTTTTCCCATGGGCCAGAAGCCCGATCAGTCTTTTTTTAATCATAAGCTTCCTCTTTTTTGACTGTTTTTACCCGCAGGAAAAAGTAAAGCACATGGCAGACCCAAACCGCTGCCAGGCAGATCCGTCCCACAGGCACGTCCCGCATCATGACAAAGGCTGTCGCCATCACCGCCGTCACCGTTCCCACGATGGAACACTTGGTCTTTAAAGTCATGGCCTTCTGCCGGACAAAGCTTTCCAGGTGCTTTTTGTAAAGCTTTGTCCCCAGAAACCAGTCATGGAGCCTGCGGGAACTTTTGGCAAAGAAAAACACCGTCGCCATGAAAAAAGGCACCGTGGGTAAAATGGGCAGAATCACTCCCAGGGTCCCCAGCCCCAGACAGAGAAATCCCAGCAGCAGCCAGAAAATCCGTAATGGTTGTTTTTTCACCTGCAATCGCCTCCCCTCTCACACTGTCAATACAAATTTTTTCTCACCTATCACCGTCACATCCAGTTCAATCCCATACAAAGAACGGATACTTTCCCGGGTGATCACCTCCTGGGGATCCCCTTCCATCTCCACCAGCCCGTCCTTCAGTCCGATCACACAATCAGAAAAATAAATGGCCTGATTAATATCGTGGAGCACCATGATGATGGTGATCCCAAACTCCCGGTTCAGCTTTTTCACCAACTCCAGAATCTCGATCTGATACCGGATATCCAGATAGGTGGTAGGCTCGTCCAGAAACAGGATCTTCGTGTTCTGCGCCAGCGCCATGGCAATCCACACCCGCTGGCGCTGACCGCCGGAGAGCCGGGAGATCTCCCGGTCCCGGTATTTCTCCACATTGGTCACCTCCATGGCCCATCGGATCAGCCGTTCATCCTCCTCGCTTCTTCCCCGCATCATCTTCATGTGGGGCGTACGTCCAAAGGATACCAGACGCTCCACGGTAATATCGTCGCTGGAGGTATTGTACTGATGGACGATGGAAACCCTCCTGGCAAATTCCTTCAGTCCCAGATTCTGGATATTCTTCCCTTTGAGAAAGATGTCACCCCTGCGGGGGTAAAGATTCCTGGTCATCAGAGAAAACAGCGTGGTTTTTCCACAGCCGTTGGCTCCCATGATGGTGGTGATATCCCCCTCTTTAATCCGGAAGGAGATATCCTTCAGCACCCGGTTCTTTCCGTAGGCAAAAGAAAGGTTCCTCACCTCCATGGCAGGTTTGTTTTCAGTTTGCATATTTCTTCGACCTCCTCAGCAGAATGATAAAAAAGGGACCGCCCACCACGCTCATGATAATGGAGGCCGACACCTCATAGGGAGCCGCGATGGTCCTGCCAATGGTATCCGCCAGCAAAAAAGTAAAGGCCCCCGACAGCATGGAAAAGGGGATCAGCGCCTTATGATCGCTTCCCACCAGAATCCGTCCGATATGTGGTACGATCAGCCCCAGAAAACTGACGGCCCCGGCCACCGCCGTGGAAATGCCTGCCAGCAGTACTGCCGTCAGGGAGATGAGGATCCGCATGGTGTTGACATTGACCCCCAGCCCCCGGGCTGTCTTGTCTTCCAGCGACAGCAGGTTGCATTTTCCTGCAAAAAACAGCGCCAGTATCAGTCCCACGATGACATAAGGCACCAGCGTCTTTACATCGTCCCAGGTTTTCATGGTGATATTGCCGTTGACGATGGAGGCCACCCCCGACATGCTGCCGCCGCCCATGGAATTCAGCGCGCTGGACAGCCCGCTGAACATGGCGTTTACCGCCACGCCCACCAGAATGATGCGAAGAGGGCTTAAGCCCCCCTTCCAGGACAGTGTGTAGACCAGAAAGAAAGCCAGCACTCCGCCCAGAAAGGCAAACAGAGGCGTGAAGAAAAACAGCATGGGGGCAAAAGCGGTGATCAGCACCGCCGCAAAACTGGCTCCGCTGGAGATTCCGATGATCCCCGGATCCGCCAGAGGATTCTTCAGCACTGCCTGGAAAAGAACGCCGGATACGGCGATGGCTGCTCCTGCCAGCATGGAAATGATAATGCGCGGGAAACGCAGATCAAAGATCGTCGCCACATCGTCGTTATATTCCACAAACAGCCCCTCCCATAACTGAGTCAGACTCACCTTCAGGCTTCCGATATTCACCGCCGCGAAAAAAAGCACACACAGCAGGAAAGCCATGATCACAAAGGAGAGAACCGCCCGCATCCTTTTCTTTCTTTTCCGTACTATATCCTGATCTTTTTCCTGTAATTCCATAGCTTCCCCCTTTCTACTTTGTAGCTTCTTTCAGTGTTTCCTCATCGGTTTTTTCTGTGGCTTGGGAATCTTCAGCCGCCTCTGTTGCCTTTTCACTGTTCTCCTTCGCCCGGGAGACATTCTCCTCGCTTTCCGGGTACAGCATGGGCTGCAGTTCCTCCAGCGCCTCCGGATAACGGAAGGTTGCGCTCATGCCGAACAGTTCATATGTCAGGTCATAGACCCTTCCCTCCTGCACCGCATCGAAATGTTTCCAGATATCGTTGGTTTCAAAATCTTCCTGGAACATCTCCACCACCTGATCCGGCAGCGCATGGGCCGCACGCAGGATCACATCCGGCTCCTTCGTCTTCATATCCTCCGTGTTCACTGTGAGAAATTCCTGGTTCGTCCCGGCATAGACATTTTCCCCGCCGGCCAGCTCCACCAGACTTCCCACATAAGAATTTTCCGTGGCGATGATATAAGAACCGGGAAGTCCCATCAGCACCAGCACTTTGGGAGATTCTTTCCCTTCATTTTTACCCTTATACTCTTCATAAAACTCCGTGAACTCATCTACCAGCTCCTGCGCCTGCGCCTGCCGGTCAAAAATCTCTCCCAGTTCCTGAATCGAACGGTACATCCCCTGCACGCTGCGCAGATTCAAAAAAGCCCAGTCCGTATCGATGGCTTCATATTTGGGCTGCTGATCCGACTGCAGGGAGGAAGGGCTTAAAATCCAGTCAGGATCCAGAGAAGAAACGATCTCCATATCCGGCGCCATGGCCGTCCCCACCTGGGGCAGATCCGCGTATCGTTCCGGCACTTCCGATATGGTGGTTTTACAGATCCCCACCAGATCCAGATCCAGACGGTCACAGATGTCCGCCGTGGCCGCCGAAGTGGCAATGATCCTGGGAGCAGAATCCATAGCCTCTACCCTGGCCGCAGCCGCTTCCACCGCCGCTTTTTCCTGCGGATCGGTGATCTCCAGCAGACTGCTGGCCGTCTGCTCCTCCCCGGCCGAGTCATCTGTCTCTTCAGACGACTCCTTTGCTTCCCCTTCCGGATCCTGATTGACACAGCCTCCCATCGTCAGACAAAGCAGCGCCAGCGCCGCGACGATGGAAAGCACATACAGGATTTTCCTAGTCTTCATCATCTTCACCACCGCCCCATCGTCTCCAGTTTTTGCGGAAGAAATATACGATCCCCGCAGCCGCTCCCAGCAGAATCAGACCTCCCAGGACAAATACTGCCCCGGCGATAAACAGATAACTGACCAGCGCCTGCCCGATGCTCTCTCCCAGTTCGCCGGCCGCAGCCTCCCCTTGCGTGGAAAGACTTAATCCCTGAGCATCGCTGAGCGTCTCATCAGTGGAAACTTCCGGCTGTGGCGTGGCCGCAGCCTCGATACTGCTCTCCAGCTCCATAGCCGGCTCTTCCTGTTCCTCTGATTCGGGAGCAGCCGTCAGCGTTGGAGTCGCCGCTTCGCTCTCCAGCGCTTCTGCTGTCGGAGCGGGCGTGGTTTCCGCTGTCTGGGACTGCAGCTGTGCCGCCTCGCTGCTTTGAGCAGATGTACCGGCGGAAGAAGATTCCGCCGCCGCTGTGCTCCCGGAGGCTGCTGCCGCATCACTGCCTGCGGCGGCAGTCACCATGGTGGCGTTCATATCCGTATTATTTCCCTGGGAAAAATCGCTGGGATAGAGGTAAAACACCACGTCCCTTCCCATGGGATCCACATACATGCTGCCCCGCACCACGCAGTTTTCACTGGGTACCTGAATACAGATATCCGCCGTAGTTCCATTGCTGTCCGAGCCGTTTCCGGTGACGCCCACCGCAGGAGTGGCCCAGCCGGAATCTCCCACATTCTGCACCCAGAAACTGTGCCCGGAGGTATAATCCATCAGACTCATGCGGATCGTCAGATAATATCCTCCGGAATCCGTCAGTTCCAGAATACCGGTGGTATATACGGCCCCCTCCACCATACCCTGTCCTGTGGCATAGGAAGCCTCGCCGCCGGAATCTTCGATCTCGCCGGTCACCGGATGTGCATAGCAGGGATGGATGACACAGGTGTACACCGTCCCCGATTCCGCCCATACCGGAACAGCAGGAATGCCTGCCCCCCAAAAGAGGGCAAGCATCATGCTTAAAAGTCCGGCGAGGAATGCTTTTCTTTTTCCCTTCGCCTTCATCTTATTTCCTTTCCGCCTTACGGCTGTCTCTTTCGCTTTGTTTCATATAAAGAGCCAAAGCTGCCGCTCCAAAAGCCAGAGCCGTCAGTCCGGCCAGCGCGCCCACCGGCGTCTCGTCCCCGGTCTTCACACTGGAAGCTTTCAAAGAAGAACCTGTACCGGAAGTACCGCTGCCCAGTCCCGAGCTGCCGCTTAATCCGGAACTGCCGCTCTTTAAGCTGCTTCCGCTGCCGCTTAATCCGGAACCGCTGGTTAAACCAGCGCCGCCGCTTAAATTGGAACCGCCGTTTAAGTCAGTTTTATCGCCATTTTCATCATCGGCGCCGTCATTGTTTCCATCATCCTCAAAAGCAGGATCATCGGCATCGGCGCTTTCGATGGTGCTCCAGTCAAGTTTCAGAAAGACGGGCTGGGTTCCTGTGCCTGCAGCGATGGATTCCATGATGGGAACAAATACCTGCAGCGGCACATAACCGTCTTCCAGCGCTTCCGGAATCAGTTCAAAGGTTACATAATCCGGATAGTCTGTGCCAAAACTGTCTTCGACACGGTTGCCGTTTTCATCCGTCTGATAGGAATCAATGGTCACATCTGCCAGATCCCCCTGGGGCGCTCCGTACTGATCTGTCGTATAGCCGCTCAGGAAGTATTTCAGCGTTCCCAGATACCCGAACTGACTGTTGATCTTAAGACCGTTGAAGTTCATGGTGAGGTAATATTTTCCGTCCTTTACCGTCAGTTTGATGGTGTGGTTAATGGCTTCGTTGGACATGGAGTAAGTCTCCTTGTCAATCTTCACCATCTCGCCGTTGATGGAATACACACCGTCCTTTAGATTCCTGTAATCCAGGGTGGTGTCGCCCGGTTTGTTATCTCCGTCATCCGGTTTGTCATCTCCGCCCGGCGTTTCCGGGTCAGGATTCACCACAGAGGTCTTTCCTTCCAGATCCAGCATGGCCATGGCCAGCGCCGATGCCTGGGCATTGATCTCTTCCTGCGTTGCTTCTTCGTCATTGTAAACTGCTTCCGCTGCCTTAATAGCCACTTTCAGGGCTTTAATTGACTCAGCTGTGTAGAGATGTTCTCTTCCGGCCATGTTGGAGGCCGCTACGATCATCTCGTGAAGTCCCTGTCTGTTCACGGCGACCTCATCCACTCTCTTCAGGTTGTTAACTGCATAGGTGAGAATTCTTACCTGGGCATCCACTTCCTCCTGACTGGCATTCTCATTTTCATAAACTGTCAGCGCCTCATCATACAGCGTCCGCAGAGTTTCCAGCGCCGCCGCTGTATAACTGTCCGCATCGTTGAGACACGCATAAGCGTTTTCCAGCGCTGTCTTCAGATCTGTCTTTACAGCTCCCACGATTTCCAGTCCCTGGATAGCTTCATCGATCGCCCTTACGCATCTGTTTACCTGGGTCTGGGTAGCCTCTTCGTCTTCATAGACCCTGGCCGCCTCATCTCTGGCTGCCTGAAGAATCTGTCTTGTAGCTTCCGTATAAACCACATCGTCACGGTTCAGATAGGTGTCCGCCACTTCAATGGCTTTCGCCAGCTCACTCTTATCCACTTCCACAGCTTCCTGGCTGAAAAGATGATAAACTGCCGTCAGAGATTCCGTCATGGCGTCCACCGCACTCTGTCTCACATTCAGACTGTTATCCACATATTTTCCGGCCACAATGGCTGCTTCCAGGACATTTAACTCTTCCTGAGTAAAGTCTGCAGCCGTCAGGGCTCCTTCCTGCGGATTTTGATCACCCAGCTGCTCTTTCAGTTTTTCCAGCGCACTGATCTGTGCCTGAAGGTCTTTCTTGTCTGTTTCAACACCGCTTACCTGAGTCAGCGTACTCCAGTCCAGAGTCAGCTTTGCATACTGACGTCCGCTTCCTGCTGAAATACTTTCCATCACCGGTACGTATACTTCCACCCAGAACTGGCTGTAATCAAAGTTCACCGGCATCGTCACGAAATGGGGATATTCTTTTCCCTTCATGGTGGCATCGGTTCCCGTCTCGGGATCATTATAGGAATCATATACCTCCTCATAAACCGATTCCACGTTCACAGACACTTTCTCCTGGCTTGCATCCGGCAATTCTGCATCCGCATAATCCGGGAAGTAATACAGTTCTCCCAGATAACCGGTCAGGCCGGTGGTAGTCAGCGGTCCGAATTCCATCCGAAGCGTTGGCTGTCCGTCTTTCATGATAATCTGCATCGGTTTTTTCAGCGCTGCATTTCCCATCGAAGTCTGATTATCATTGCTGGCATGCATGATAGCCCCGTCAATGGTATAAATGCCGTCATAGACCACTCCCTCTTCCTCTGCTTTGATAAGGGAAGCGGAAGTTTTTTCCAGCAGCTGAATATGCTTGTCCACATCCGTCTGGGATGCTGCACCATTGCTCAGAATATTCTTTGCCGAAGCAAGCGCCGCTTCAAAAAGCGCTGTGGTTTCTTCTGCATATCCCGATGTATCCATAGCATCCGCCTGTTCCACCAGGTTCTGAAGTTCACTCTTATCCACGGAACCGTAGAGATTGTCCAGCGCGTTCTGCAGCAGAGTCAGCTGTCCGTCCACATCCGTCTGGGATACGTTGGGATCCTCCAGCACTTCCTTCACAGAGACAAGGGCTGCCTGAAGCGCCTCCCAGCCTGGATAATTATTGTTCTCTATCGCCGCCGCCTCGTCATATTTTGCCTGCAGCTTTGTCTTGTCGGCCTTTTCAATCAGTCCTTCCACAGCCGCGTTCAGTGCGGTCAGCTGCGCTTCAATCTGCTCCTGTGTCAGATCTTCTTTCTCCAGCAATGCCAGGGCCGCTTCAATCTGCTCTGTCAGCTTCTGATAGCTGGCCGGTGTGTAGAGATTTTCATCCAGAGCCTGCGCTTCCTGAATCAGTTTGGAAAGAATATCCGGATTCAGATTCAATTTCACACCTTCCAGAGCCGTTTTTACCAGTTCTGTCTGTTCATCAACAGCTGTCTGATCTGCTTCTGGATTCTGTAATACTGCCAGCGCATCTGCCACAGCTTTCTGCAATGCGGCTACTGTTTCGGGATCATATTTATCGGCATTTACTGCTGCATCGTCCAACTTTTCCTGCGCCTGATTAATCATTTCCTGAAGACTGCTTCTGTCCACATCCGGACTTACCGGAGTATATTCATCCCACTTCAAATCAAGATAAGCAAACTGTGTACCGCTTCCCTTATTAATTGCTTCCATAACCGGTACATAAACCTGAATCAAAATAGAATTCTCAGTTTCAAATCCGAGTTCGCTGTCTGCGTTGGCCGTTACTTTTACCGGAATAGAAACCGTTTTCGGATACAACCGCCCTTTCATCTGGCTATCTGTTCCTGCCTGCGGATCATTATAATTGTCATACACGCCATCCCATTCTTCCAACACCACAGCATCTTCTGTGGTATATTTCACAGGATAACCATACTGATTTTCTTCTTCCACACTGATCACTTTCTTGAGCCAGCCAAGATACCCTGTCAGTGAAGAATTCTGAAGTGCATGGAATCCAAGTTCCAACACAGCCGTTCCGTCTTCTGACACAACCAGAACAGCTGATGACTCCATTCCAGCATTTCCCATAGACAATTCTGTGTCAGATCCCCATTTACGCATCTGAACCGGCACAATATAATTTCCTGCCGGAATTTTCTCCGATTCCTCTGCTTTCACCGCCTTAGTGTAATCAAATACAAGACGTGCGTCCTGCTGCACATCGCCCATAGCGTCTACTTTCACACGAACATAAATAGTTTCTTCCTCTGCCGTGCTGCGGTTCAGTTCAAATATCTGTGGAAATGTAGACGTTCCACCGGCCAGATCTGTATCTTCATAGGTTTGAATTACTTTCACTTCGCTGCGATTTGCTTCTGTCAGATCTTTAACTGTACTGCCTTCTTTATAACTCCAAAGCTGCTGGAGATGTCCATATTTCTCTCCTGTTCCATCCACATCGATGGAAACGCCTTTAAATGTAAGCTGAATACTGGAGGTTCCTTCCTTAATAGTAACAAGAGCAGTTCCTTCCAAAGCTCCCGCGCCCATGCTGGGCTCATCCTTGTATGCCTGCATCAACGTTACCGGAACCTGGTACGTTCCATCTTCCAGGGTTGTCTCCTGTCCAAATTTTTTAAAGGTCAATTTCTGAAGCGCAACCTGAGACTCCTCCTTCCCATCTGTTTTAGCCCGCGCTGAAATATTAACAATGCCGTCTTTTACCTGTTCATCTTCACCAGTTACCGTAAATTTATCAGTGTATCTCTGCCAGTTAAAATCTCCTTCCTGAGCACTTACGGAATATTCAACCACCGCATTTTCTTCTGCCGTAATTTCTATTTCATAGGAATCATTTTCTTCATTATACGTATAATTGATAACCGGTGTTTCTGTAATCGCTTCCGTCGCCTGTTCTTCACCGGTAATCTGCTGAATAGTGTTACTATAATCCAGCCAGAGAATAGTACCCTGCTTGCCCATCAAAGATACATTCGACTCAATGCCCGCATACACCTGCTCAAACTCACTGAAAAGAGGAACTATTGCCGTTGCAATGGTGCGATCATCATTATATGTATAAGATACTTCCTTGGCATCTCCCATATTAGAGGAACTGAATGCCGCCGCCTGGTCACCAGTATTGTTATCATTATTCTCCCAGTACCACATATGAGTCAAACGTCCCGGTAAATTGGCGACAGACATTCCCTGTAACGGAACCGACAAATATTTTTTTCCGTCCCTGACATAAACCGTAGCATCTCCAGCGATTGCTCCTGCCCCCATTGAATCAACTTTTATTCCCTGGTTTCTCCAGATTCCTATATTTATCATATCCACAGGAACCTGATAGGAATCACCTTCCCGCATGTTGTCCCACCAGGAAGTTGAAAAACTGATCGTATAGGATGAAGCTGGAGAAGCATTGTATCCATCTCTTACAGCATAAGCCTGGATTACCGTCGGTTCGCCATCTGTCAGCGCCGGAACACGAAATTCGCCTTCATACCGATTGCTGTTTTCTGTTGGTTCACTTCCATCCACCGTATAATATATCTTTGCTTCTTCTGTAGCTGTAGAAAGCCTTACATTATAATAGCCGGTCTCTGCAGTGACGCCATTTTCCTCAAAGGCATAATCATATCTGGCATCAATCACCGGAACCTGAACGGTTTCTGCCAGCTCACCTTTCGCCTTAAACTCAATCTCCAAAGATGCAACATTTGACGTGGTATAACCATCCTTCACCGAGATGGCTTTAATGTTGTAAATCTGTCCATCCTCTTTATCAGTCTTTAATGTAAATGGCTCCGTATACAGATGTTCTTTACTCTCTGTCGGTTCTGTTCCATCTGTTGTATAATAAATCTGTCCATCTACAGCGTCGCATTGTATAGAAATTTCCGCATTATCTTCATTGATAAACGCAGTCGCCCCTGTGCTCGTTGTGATGCGTGGCGCGGTGAGTACAACACCCTGCTCATAGCTGTATACGTCACTATAATTAACCGCCAGAATCACATCCTGCCATCCCGACTCTCCCTGCACTTTCACCTGAAGTTCTATATATGCCGCATTTTTGTCTTTATCAGTCAGAGACAAACAAACAGTTTTGGGATAATTTCCTTCTACATCCATATATTTTTCTACTGACTGAAGTGTTTGCCCATTATATCTGATATTTGAAATATATCGATCATTTTCTGATTCAAGTGTCAAATATATTTCTTTTTTTCCACTTTCTTTCACAGAGATGACCGCTAATCCATTTCCACCGATATAAGAATCCAACATCGATGTTTTGGAAAACCATTGATCGACCGGAGTGCCGTCATCATCTGTCTGCGGCGTTACAAATTCCACCGGAACTTTGTAATTTCCTGCCTCCATATCTTCTTCAAGGTTTGTCAGCGGTGTCCGCATTAATATGTATGTTCCGCTGGGATCTCTATTTTCCTCATAGGTTCCGATTATGTTTCCCATCGCATTTGAAGTAGGATATGTGTACAGTTCTTCTATCTTTCCATTGTTCAGATAGTATATTTTGCAATTAGAGGGATAATAACCCTCTTCTTCATCTTCTTCATCAAGATTAAATACGATATTCTTTTTTACCGTACTGCCAAATGAATCAATACTATAAATACCTTCTCCCCATTCTCCCGTCGGATTCAAAAGGACGATGGCATTTCCGTCTGGATCAGACAGATTAATATCATAAAGTCGGAAATCTCCGAACTGATCCCCTGCCTCCTCTTTCAGCAAAGAAGCTGCTTCCTGCATCCTTTCACTGTCAGATATCTTTGACACAGTCAAGACAGTATCATAAGGAATCGTATTATTATACCCGACCACTTCTATACCTGTCTCTTCATCGGAAACTCCACTGATTCCCGCTTTTGAAAAAGGCACTTCCAGACTTGTCTCTTCCAGCCACTGTCCATTACCGTCTGCAGTCTTAACACGACCTCTTACCCGCACGGTTTCTGTGTATGCTTCCTGTCGGTTACTGTCCGCAGTAACCATAAAACTGTTGGTCGAACTGCTGTCTGTATCCTCCGTAATCTCCTCATCTCCCGCTGTACTATAATACCAGGTGATTCCTCCATATTCTGTACATGGGTACTGGATATAATAATTCAGCAAACGGTTTTTATTACTTGCACCCGGCTGCGGACCAAACAACCCGTCAGATGTTTTATAATAATTATATGGCCAGAAAACCGGCGTAATCTCCGGCTTTTCCTCCGTTACCTCTTCTAAATGCAATGTTGTTTCATAATCTTCTGCACTTACTGTAGCCTTTATTCTGATACTTGTATTTCCCGCTTCTTCAAAACTTGTGATATCCAACGGTATTCTGGCAGAATAAATCTTCAAATACCTGTCTCCCGATAATTTACTGGATGAATAAAACACTTCCCGATTTTCATCCTGAAAACTCTCAGTTACATCCACAAAATATTCTCCGTTTTTATATTCCAATCCAGATAACAGGTCAGTAGGCGCGCCTGGTTTATCATTTTTTATATTGTACCTTTTCGCTGCAAACTCCAGTCTCAGATAAAATTTTTCGCCTTCCTGGACAACCTGACCGTAATTCAAATTCATATATTGAACCATTGCATTGTCCTTGTCGACCTCCACGGAATGTTCCGACGAGCTCAGCGTCACATACCTGGTATTCTCCGAAGGAGCTGCTTTAACCTGCAAACCGGGAAGAAGAACAGTGCACAATAACAGACTTAATATTCCAGCTATCTTTTTCATCATATTCAAAAATAAGGATGCCAGAGCATTCTGACATCCCCGTCCTCCTCCTTACTATGATTAGTATTCTGCCAATTCAGAAGAAAAATATAAATCGGCATCGCTTGCCATATCCATCGGATAAGTTCCCATAAGAATATTATAACCAGTTGTAACATCCAGATAGGTATCTGTATCTACACAAAATCCCCCAGTTTCTTCATCCACAAAAACATTTTCCGTATCCCAAATAGTCACAACGCCTGTGTCAGGATCATTGTCGCCATCGTTTTCATAATCTGCCGTATAAACTTCTCCATTAACTGTCAGACTGGTCAGTTGACCTGTGCCTGAAAAAGATCCCATACTGTGTGTAAACACTTTTACCGGAATTGTTATCTTATAGCAATCCTTTGCCTCGTCTACTGTAACTTCACTTTTACCAGCAACCGCTTTCTGTACCATAGAGACAGAACCTGAACCTTGTCCATCTTTACAGAATTTCGCATATACATCTCCATCCGCTGCAAATGCTGTTGCACTCATGGCCAGCATCATGGTTGCTGCGGCCGCAAGACCAACTACTTTTTTAAATTGCATTACAAATACCTCCTGTTCCTGTATTTCACTTTGCCTCTTTGTTAATGTATCGGCATTTGTGTAATTGTTTTTCTCACACTTAGTTAGCCTATACTAACTTCTATTTTTTCAAAAAAGCGGTGTGCACATTCTTTCCGGAAAACCGCTTTTTCTCTCTCAAAAGATTTGGTTAGTTATGGCTACCTCGTGATTCATATATATCACATGTGGATTTCTCCTGTCAACGGCATGTTTTTTCCATTCGTCAAACTGATGCGCAGTTTTTGAATGGAAAATCGCCGGTTTTCTGCCCGCTTTTTTGATAAAGCTGCAAGCCTTCCTCGTTTCAGTCGGTAATAAATTTAATATTTCTGTAATATTTCACAGCCAGAAGACCAGCATAGCGGTGCTCTCCGGCATATGAACACGCCCCACATTGCAAGTGACCGTTACCGCCAGTTCGCCCCGGATTCCCCCTCCGCTTCGTCTGCGCAAAGTACATGCCTCCAGCGGCAGCCGCAGCCGTCCGCCGGTTATCCTGGCCAGATGAAGGACGCCTCCCTGCTCGTATTTCAGACTTTGAAGGTGTCCTTCCATGGGCGCCCCGTCGATATTGGAATGAGCGCTCATTTCACAGATGGTCAGTTCCAGCCAGCTGCCTCTTTTATTGTGACGTAAAAGACCGGGTTTGCGAAACCCTCTGTTCGCCATGGAAATTCCCCGCTCGTCCTGCCCGTGCTCCACCCGCAGCAGCAGGAAAAAAACTTCACTGGTGCCGTATTCCAGTACTTCGCTTAAAATATTTCTGGTTGCTGCACGGTTCTTCCCCTGAAAATCATCTTTGCGGTTCCTGTCATAGCGCAAAACGGCTGTCAGCGTCAGATAATCGGTGTTTTCAATCAGATTTTTCACATTCTGGGGAATCTCCCTTTCCGGAACCCCTGCTTTTCGCAGAAAGACCGGCAGGTCCTCCAGGAGTCTCTGATATCCTGCCAGCCAGGTTTTCCCCCGTTCGGTGAAGGTATAATCCTCCGTCAGATACCCCAGTTCGCAGCAGATTTTCAGATAACGGCTGACAGAGCCGTGATGAACGCCGCAGGCTTTAGCCACTGCCGTTACGCTCCCTCTCTTTCCCCCCTGTTTTTCCAGTTCCGTCAGATAGCGCAGCAGCTGCATGGTGGGCAGATTTTCCCGTTTCAGATTGTCACCTTGTGCCATGATTCCCCTCCTGCCAGATATGTACGTTGATTTCCCGGAAATCCGATTCCGAAGGAACTGTCTTGTCTTCCTGTGTCAGAGCAACGACACTTTCCCCTTCGATGATGGGATCATCCGGCACAAAGGAAAATACAAAGATCTCCGTCGGAAGCCGGTACTCTCCCCGACTCTCTTCCGCCCGCTTCCAACCGCTGCGGCTGCAGTACCAGAGGATATTTTCCCTCTCGCTTCTTCTTTTCTTCAGCCAGAAGCTGCTGGCCTCCTCTCCCACTTCCAGCCGGAGTATGCTTTCAAAATCCTCCGTCTCGTCCGCCAGAATCCTGGGATAACGGACGCCGGCCCGATACAGGCTCATATAAAACCGGTATTCCCCGGTTTCATAGAGAAATCTCAGATTGCTGTTTCGGATACTTCGCTCAAACACATCGCCGTATCGGATAAAGCGGCTGAATCCCTGTACGATCTCCTTACTGATCACATGCTCCATGCGGCAGGCGTTCTCCTCCGCCGTTTTCTCATCCACGCCGCAGACCATTTCCAGAAACTGGGTCAGACTCTGATGTCTTGCCAGACACTCCGCCCCCTGAGCCTTTCCAAAAGCCGTCAGCTTTATTTCCTCTCCCGGTTCCCAGGCTTCCAGATAACCGTGCTGCGCCATTTTCCGAAGCAGCCCATTCACCTCCCGTCTTCCCAGATCCAGACTGTCGCATAATTTCTCAGGATTTGCCGGATGTTCTTCCCGATACCACTGATATAAAATCTCCAGTACGTCTTCTTCCCGTTCTTTCTGAGAGTAGGCCATATTTTGCCCCACCTCCTGACTCTGCAAAAATTCCTTTTCTTTTTTCGTTGTCATTTCCCCCTTTCTCACGTTCTGTAATCTTGTTTTTTCTTTAAAAGAATTGCTTGTTAGTTTCAACTAACCTATAACGTTCAAAAAAGCCGCTGCTTTCAAGCGGCCCTTTTTGAATATATTATAAAGATGTTTTTTTTGATTTGTCAATCCCAGATTTTCTTTTCATCTTAGCATTTTGCCAAATTTGCTGCTTTCTTCATGGGGTTGTGATATTGATTGGGTGACTTTTGTTAAAACCCTTCCTCTTTTCTCTGTTTTCGCATCGCCCGTCTGCGGATACCTGCTTCCCACTCCGCTTTTTCCGATTCTGTTTCTACGATCAGGCCTGGCACACGAACCGGTTTATCCTTCTGATCCACCGCCACCTGTACCAGATAAGCCCGGTTTACCGGACGGCGCATGCCATCCAGCGTTTCCACATAAGTGTCCACCCGCACCTCCATGGAAGTATGACCGACATAAGTCATCTTTCCAATGAGCACCAGAAGATCTCCCTGGTATACGCCCCGGATAAATTTCAGATTGTCTACGGAAGCGGTGATCACATTGCTCTGAGCATGGCGCATAGCCACCAGACCGGCCACCTCATCGATCCATTCCATCAAACGGCCGCCGAACAGTCTCCCTGAACCATTCAGGTGCTCCGGACGCACCTGGTATACCTGTTCGATCATAGTATCTGACACATGTTTTGGCTGCATGATGTTTTCCCCCTTTGTATTTCAGTAAAGATGGACCTCCCATCTTCCGCTTCTGCTTGATCCCGTTCTGCTCAGTATGCCCGCTTTTTTTAATTTTTTCATTGTATACCGGACTCCATCCACTGTCAGCCCGGTACTCTCTGCCAACTCAGATTGTGTGATATCCGGCCTGCTTTTTAATGCTGCAATAATTTTTCTTTCGCTCTCTGTGCAGTTTTCCGGTAGTTTTCCGGTAGTTTTCCGGTAGTTTTCCGGTAGTTTTCCAGTAGTTTTCCGGTAGTTTTCCGGTAATTCCTTCACGATTTCATGTGTTGTTTCATAATCGAAAGAATACTTTTCATCCAGAGGAACTATCGTCCGGAAAATGTCTCCTTCCAGAAATTCCGGATCTTGTCCTGAATAAAATTTACTGTACTTAAATAAATTTCGTACCCCCGATCCCAGGCGATCCGCTCTGCCGATATTTCGGAAAAAAGATGCAATCAGTGGATTCTTGGGATTAGGCTCCAGATTATCCGGTGTAATAACACCCTCTTTTAAAGCCCTGTTTGCATTCTCCGTATACATACGGTCTTTCATAATTACGAATTTAGCCGCATATGAACTGACAAACTCCCTGTGCATCAGAATGTTACTGATTATCTCCCTGACTAATATATTTCTCAAACTCAGACGATTTTCATTCTCAAGGAAAAATTTATCCGGCAAATGCTTTCTGGCAAATTCCATCAGCTGATCGAAACTTTCAACTAAATTTGTTCTGACTATCTCCCGGTCATCATAGCGATCCAGATTTATTCTTCGCACAATTGCATCTGTCTCGTAAGCAGGACAAACATCCCGGATTACTTCATCTTTTCCCAGAAGAAGGATTGCTGCCAGATTAAAACCCCTTTCTCCTGTCGCCATATCTGTCCCATACAAACCAGCGCTCACCAGCATTTCCTGATCGTTCATTGTGGCCCAGGGATGCTTTCCGCCTGCGTGATTCACAGCCATCTGACGAATACGCGGCAACAGATCAAGACGAAGATCTGCCGCAGAAGCATAGGGATATATTTTTTTCTCTGTATAAATATTCTGCTTACGAATGTACATAGATGCAATCTGTGACGTAGCGCTCACCTTTACATCAGCGTCATCGATACGATCATAAATTACTTTTTTATAACTGTGTACTTCCGCACTTAGTGGTACATGGATATGAATCACAGTATGTCCGTCATACTTCAGTATTTCAGGCGTCAGATAAACAGTTGGTGTAAAAAACATCGGATTACCAATCGTACTGATAAAATTCTTAATCATATCTGATGCCGCTTTTTCCGGTACACCCATCACTGTCCCATCGTCCAGAACTCCAAGAAATAAATCTCCTCCAAAACGATTTAAAAATGCACATACGCTTTCATATACGTCATGCTCTATTCCGCTGCCGCAGCGTTTAAATTCGACAGCTACCGTTTCCCCAACATTCAATATCGATTTGAATGTTTCTAAATTCATGGAAATATCATCCCTTCTCCCTGAGATTCTTTATAGAAACTATTCTACCATATAAAGTCTGCTTTATGTAAAATATTTTCCTGCATGACATTTCACATTCCTTTTATTCCGCCTGACTGAATCGCTTTTTCTGCAATGGACGCTCCAAAAGCCGCAAGCGTCTTTTGCGACGCATCTATATTCTGAGCCAGAGCTACCGCTCCGATCTGAAACCTGCCGCTCTTCCCGGAAAAAACCAGCATTCCTTTGGCCAACATATGCCGGATCATTTCCATCAGCGCAGTATCCGTTCCCCCGACAGGCGACTGCGCTGTAACAAATGCGGCTCCCAGCCGACCCTCAAGGTCAATCCGAAAACTGTTGTCAAACCACCGTTTCAGCTCCCAACTCATGCTGGTAAAGTATACCGGAGACCCAAATATCACCGCATCGCTGGTCTGTAAAAATTCTACATCCACTTCATCTTCACTGATGTCCATTCTTTTCACCTGAATAAATGGATATTTTTCCAGGATTCCCTCTTCGATATATTCCGCCGCTGCTTCCGTATTACCTGTCTGACTTACATAAATAATTGAAACTTTCATCAATATAATCCCATAGAAAAATTTTTAAATCCTATGGTTTCTCCTTTCTCAAAAATTACGAATTGTTCATCCCATTTCCCGGACACCAGCTTTTCCAGGATCCGGTTGCTTCCCGGCACATAATCCAGAATACAGCGGATCAAATCCGCATTTTCCTGTGCCTGAACGGCAAATTCTTCGCTGTAGCAGTCATACGCGCCTGTATCAATAATATCCACATTGGTGTAATTCTGGAAATATGACCCAAAAACCATGGTCCCAAACTCCATTCCGTAATCTCTGCACAGTTCTTCCTTCATACCTTTTATACTGTATTTTCCGGTATCGCTGTCCCGGATATACATATGGCCTTTTTCTTTCAGATTTGCATGCTGCACATCATCCGTGTGAAGCAGCATGGTGATACAATCGTCCATATTTGGAATCACAATTTTTCTCTCTGCCCTTATTCCATCCCAGGAACCTCCGCAGCAAGCCATCGCTGCCAGCACATTTTCCACAGAATCGGGCAGCTCTGTCAATTTATTCCGCAGACACTGCTTCATGCTCTGAGGATCCACATGGTACTCCCGGTCTGCTTCGATAACAGGAAAATCTGTCTTCATTTTTTTCTGGGCTGCTTCCACGTGAAGAAGCATGGAAGTACAAGCCAGAATCACTGTATTATCCTTCGTCAGCATTCCTTCATCCCCTGTCCATCTCTTCTTTCAGCCGGCTCATCAGATGGGACAGAGCAAACATTACCGTTTCATAATGCATATAATCCAGCATATTTTTATCTGTCAGAATCTGCAGACTGGCCGGGAATTCCTCGTCCGACTCCCAGAATCTCACGATGACCGGAAGGAAAGGAAAAAGCGCCAGCTCATAGGCCACATCTCCTCTCTCCAGCTTTTTCCCGCCAATCGCTTCACAGGCTCTGGCAAGCTCTTTCGTCTTACCGTCAAAATAATCGGCAGCATGCTGAAAGAAATCGCCTCCTTTTTTCAGATTACCGCCCAAAACAGCTGGAAGGCTGTTTACATTTACCCATTCCCCCAAAAGATGGCAGTCTTCTTTGGAGCTGCAAAGCACATCGTAGATAGTCATCGCCTCATTATATCCCGCGCTCTCCTCCGTCCGGAAACCATCCTCCGACCAGCTCACCTGACCCGTCTGACAGCTGATCCGATAATTTCGGTTCAGGCATACAAGGTACAGAAAATTCTCATCGTACGACAGATCAAACTTTCTGATCATTGTCTCCCGGTCATACTTAAGAAATACCTTTGCCATGTCATTTTTCATCTTCTCATAATTAGAAGTTTCTGTTTTTACCGTCATTATTCTTTCTCCCTGACAATCTGTTTCATCTGATATTTCATCTTCTCCAGCTGGTTTTGATCCCTGGAAATTCGATAAAGCAGAAGGTTGCCCTCGTAAACCGTCAAAGCAAAATCAGCCGCCGCTTCCAGTTTTTCGCCGGACACTCCACTTTTTTGCAGCACCTGGAAAAATATTGCTCTGACCTGATCCATAGCTTCCCAATAAGATTCTGCCAACTCCTCCTGGAAGGCAAGCTCCATACCCAGGACTGCCAGCGGACAGCCGTAATACTGCTTATCCTTCAGCTTTTCTTCAAACGCACAAAGGAAGACGTCGCAAAACGCCTCCCATGAATCGGCCGATTCCTCCGTATCTTTTAAAACATCAATAATCACCCGGCTGTAATATCCGATGACCTCCCTGGCCACATCGGACTTACTTTTAAAATAGAAGTAAAAAGACCCTTTAGGCAGACCGGTGGCATCAAGAATATCACGGATTCCCGTCGCAGCATACCCTTGCTTCCAGAACAATTCTCCTGCCGCTTCTACAATTTTTGCTTTTGATGCTTCTCCTTTTTTCATCTTCCATCATACCCATTTCTCTTTCTTTTACATTTAAATAATAGACTAGTCGGTCTATTTTGTCAAGGAGATTCCTTTGCCTACATTCTGCTTTTACGCCAACCCCTTTTTCTCCAGGAAATCGTATACCGTCCTCTCGCCCCTTTTTATTTTCTTAGACCGGTAATCAAACAGCAAAATCGTCAAAAGCGTAAACACAAGCGTAAGTGCGATCATGACTGCCGCCGGAACCGCTATACCTTCTCCTGCACAGATCACGCTGCGAAATGCATTCACCGTGTACGTAAACGGCACCAGATTATGTATCCGGGCAACAAAACCGGGAGACAATTCCACCGGATAAGTACCCGCCGATCCGGCCAGCTGTACTACCATGAATATCAGCATCAGAAAACTTCCCACTTTTCCCAGGCAGACGTTGAAGAAATACATGATCGAAGTGAAAGCCACAGATACCAGACAGGAAAACAAAATCGCTTTTCCCATCTGTTCCGGCGTAAATCCATCCAAAATATGAAGCAGCCATATTAAGAGCGCCCCCTGCAGCAGCGCCAGTGGACAAAGAACAGACGCTTTGCTCATCCACCAGGCAAAACCCGATTTCAGTTTACCCTGGTATTCGGTCAGCGGATACATCAGACAAAAAGCAAGAGAGCCGACCCACAGTCCCACCGACATCATATAAGGCGCCATGGCATGGCCGTTATTTGGAACATCCGTCATTTTACTTTCCCGGCTGTCCACCGGAGCAGAAATCATTTTGATGTTGTCTTCCCTGGCAGTATTATCGTTAATCTGCCGTGCCCCGTCCGCCAGGCTGTTTTTCAGCGTATCCGAACCGCTGTACAATTTTCCAAGACCCGTTCCCAATTCCTGCGAACCTTCCTGCAGCTGTTTGGCGCCAATGTGAATCTGCTGTGCGCCGCCGCTTAGCCGTGCCGCACCGTCATTCAGCCGTATGCTGCCAGCCGTCAATTCTCCTGTTCCTTCATACAGAGAGTTTGTCCCCTCTTTTAATTTCAAAGCTCCCTCTCCCAAAACACCGGCTCCATCCGCCAGAGATTGGGATCCTTCTTTCAATTTTCTGCTGTTTTGATCCAGCTTTTTCACGCCGTCCGTATAGTCGATAATCCCGCTATCCAGCCGTTTCATTCCGTCAGCCAGCTCCTGCACACCCACGGCTGCCTGAGAAACACCTTTCATGAAATCATCGCCATGAAACTTCAGTTGTTTTGCTCCCGCAGAGATAGCAGCGGCAGAACTTTGCAGTTTTCGCGCACCTTCTGACAAGATCGTATCCTTTTCTGTGAGGGTGTTAAACCCCTCTTTCAAAGCCTGGATGCCTGCAGCCGCCTGCGGAAAAGATGCTGTCCCCTTTTCCAGCTGATCCAGCCCGTTTCCCGTCTGCTGTATCCCCTTTAAAAGTGCGGCAGACCCCTGATACGCTTTTTTCAAATCCTCACACAATTCTTTCAGCGAGTCCTGAGAAAATCCTGCTGGAACGGCCGCTGCACGCTCTTTCATTTCCTCTGCGCTGTCTTTCATATGCAACTTTTCTGATTCTATGGACTGTGCCTCGTGCTTCAGTCCCTCTGTCATCTGATTTAATTCCTTTGCAGCTAAAAGGGCAGTTTCTCTTTCTGTCTGCATATCCCCGTTGATCTGGTCAGAAATCTGCCCGACCCTGCTTTCGTAATCACCGGCATTTAACAGCTCTTCCTCTGCCAGACTGTCTCCGGCCGCATTTAGAGAATCCGCCAGCTGATTTAATACCTCCGCAGAAACCGTTACAGTTCCATCATCAGAAGATGCGGCGCTGATGTCCAAAAGCTTCTCAGCCGCAGATTGAAAAGCCATATGCCCATCTGCCAACCGTCGATTGACCCGGGCAATTTTATCATTTCCTTCTGAAACAGCATCGGAGGTCACCCCGCTGTACTGCCGCTGCGATTCGCTCAAATTTTCCCCCCATCCGTCCACATCTTCCGCTGTCATATCGCAGAGTTTGGCGGCGGCGGCAATTGTCTCTGATGATTCTTCCATTCCTTCCGAAACCGTCTCCATCACTTGCCCAGCGGTTAGCATCTCGTTTTGAGTCTCTGCTATTTTTTGAAACAGTGTCTGCATTTCTTTCGCATCGGCGCTGGTCTCCAGGAGAGCAGCCTGATCACTGATGCTCTTTAAAGAAAAAGTCAGTTCCCGGGCGCCTTGTTCCAATGTACCTTCCTTCTCCCCGGATACCGCATTCTCCAACTGTATGACTGCACTGTGGATCTGACCCAGATTTTCCAGACCGGACAACTGTAAAACTCCTTTTTCCAGCTGTTCCACCCCCTGAATATACCCCGGATTTGTCTTTGTCCCATCTCCCAGCAGACCATCTGTCAGCTGTTTCACACCTTCCACATAGCCCACGGTTTTCTCTGTCCCCAAAAGGCCATCTGTCAACCGTGTCACCCCTGCCATATATTCCCGTGCTCCATCTTCCAGAGCAGCTGCTCCTTGGGCCAAAGCTTGCGTACCGTCCGCTGCCTGACTGCTTCCCTCTGTCAATTCTCTGGAATGGTCATACAGCCTGCTCACGCCTGCCGTATAGTCCTGAACCCCCTGATTCAATGTACCGGTTCCATTCAGCAGATCCGGCAGTCCGTCTGTCAGAGAACTGACGCCGCGGTTCAGCTGCCCCGCACCTTCATGGAGCTGGTTCACTCCTGCGGTATACGCCCCGATGCCTTCTGTCAGTTCTTCTGTCCCATTCTGAAAGGTCAGCGTACTGTCCGCCAGTTTCTTCAGATTATCTGAGATAGTTTTATTTCCTGCAGACGCATCCTTTACTCCTTCTTTGATCTGTCCGGCTCCATCAGCCGCTTTTTGCATCCCCTCGCCGGCCGCATCGATCTGATCGAATATAACTTCCGTATAAGTCTCCGTCACTTCCTCTGCCACGCTTGTCCGGATCTTTTCCATCCCCGTTTCACTTAGTTTGGAAGCGATATAATTTGTTCCCGGGTTAATTTTGTAGTTCAGCTGCATTTTTCTTGGATGATCATCCATCACCGTGGCTGCATTGGCCGAGAAGTCCTTTGGTATGGTAATCGCCATGTAATAAATTCCCTTTTTTAATCCTTCATCAGCAGTCCGCTGATCCACAAAATGGAATGCCATGGAACCGTCCTCCCGTAACTTCTCCACAAGTTCATCTCCCACGGCAAGCGTAACATCCCGATACTCTGCCGGACAGTCCTCATTCACCACCGCCACCGGAAGTTTATCCACATTTCCATATGGATCCCACATGGATGCCAGAAACAACCCTGCATAAATAACTGGAATCAATGCAATCACCAGCACTACTAACAAGAGAATTTTGTTACGAAACAGACTTTTCCATTCTTCTTTTATCATAATATCCCTTCTTTTACCTCGACAATTTTTCTATTAATAGACGTCATGTTGATTTTTATTACAGGATGCATTATACTAAAAGAAAAAATAAGATACAACCATCAGGTTCCCCAACAAATGCCGACTACTGCACACACTTTTTAAAAATGTCTATCTGTCTCATAACAGGGAGGAATTTTATGTCAGAAAAAACAGATCGCCGCGTCCGTAAAACAAGAGCGCAGCTTCGTGCCGGACTGGCCACACTGATGCAGAAAAAAAGCATCAAAGAAATTACCGTAAAAGAACTGGTAGAGGAAGTCGATATCAATCGCTCCACCTTCTACCTTCATTACGCAGACATTTATCAGATGCTGGAAAGTATCGAAAATGAACTGATGGACGAAATTCAGAAAACGATACAGGGACATTTCCCCTCCCATGACGCCGGAGGATCTTCTCTGGAATTCGCCGTCGAACTGCTGTCCATCTTGTATCAGAACAAAGAACTCTGTATGGCTCTTATGGGGCCCAACGGAGATATGGTCTTTGTGGGAAAGATCGAAAAACTAGTGGCTGAAACCGTACTGCCCGATCTCTTCCGCCAGCTTTCCACTGATCCCCATAATATGAATTACCTTTATGCCTTCTGCCTCAACGGCTGCGTCGGACTCATCAAGGCCTGGCTGTCCGGTGGCCAACAGGACTCTCCGGAACATATGGCCCGCCTGATTCACAGGGTCATCACACGCTATCTGGCCAGCAACGCACCGGAACTCTACTGACGAATATCCACTAATCCAACGTCTAACATTGATTCCGAAAATTCAAATGCTGCTCCATCACCATTAAGGTTAAGATACATATTATCCAAATCATTCTCATTCACAATCCAAGCCATATTCACCTGGATTTAAAGAGGAAATATAATTGTCTCCATTTCCATAATCCTCAGTTACGCTCATATATGTCATTTCAGCTGTTTTTGCAGCACCATCCCAAATAATACTGTCATAATCATTACCAGACTGTTCTTCTGGAACGTAAATTCGATACATTCCATCTTCATGGTTCATCAACATCAATGAGCCAAGATAAGGCATATGATTTATTTCTTTATCTGTCTTATTGGCATAAGTGACAGATGCGTAGACAAGTTTTTGTTTCACACTTTCTGTTTTTACAATCTTATCCAATGTATTAACACCATCGCCCGACTTAATATAAGATAGCGTATTGTTTATTATTTTTCCATCCGCCCCAACTGTGGTTTTCCATTCTTCAGGAATACGATTCTGATCCAGAAGTTGCAAATCATCTGCCACCTGAACACTATCCACGCAAACGGAAATCTTATCTGCTTCCAAATAATTTCCATGATTATCTTCACCAACTGCCGACATATCAAACTCCTCACCAATCTGATATACTGGCAGTTTATCATCTTCTACAGAAATCAAAGTCCCTTCTGATGATAATTCTTCCGGTGAAACCATTTCGCTCCATGTGGCCATACCAGCTGTTTCAATCTCGGTATCATTTTCAGTGATTACAAGGTTTTCCGCTACTTTAATGGCATCCTCTTTCGTAATATCATCACCAATATAAACAGTAATTACACGATACACATCTGGACAAAGAAGATAAATTCTTTGATTAAAAGATCCATCCTCTGCCAGATCATTCTAATCTAAAAACGCAGATGCAAAACTGAATCCTCCTGTCCGGCTATGATCTGGATACTCCAGATGCCATTTATCTATCCACTCCATACCTTCTGGAATATATCCTGCTGCAATATCTATATCATGGATTTTTTCCGGAAGATCAATTTTTCTATTATTGTCATCTGTCTTAATTCCAACAGCGGTACTTATGATATAATTTAACACCTGCATAGGCTATCGTCGATGTAGCCAGTATACATACCGCTGCGGCGGCTGCAACTTTTGTACCAATCCATTTTTTTCTTTTCTGTATATGAACCACTTGTGTGTCCTGAAGCTGCTTTTTTACTTCGTTTTGAATCATTGTATGGATGAACTCCGGAGTTTCAGGAATGTCTTTTTTCATATCTTCAAACTTCATATTTCAAAGAATTTATTAGTTTCCTGGATTTTCGCAAAAGAGTATAGCACTCATTAATCAATATACGAATCAACCATGTTCTGGCATACTTATCATTCCTCAAGGTTTCAAACGTCACTTTAACACCACCTTCTTTTTAGCCGGCCAGCTATTTTCTTTACATAGATTAGACGTATAACTTTCCAAAATATCCCCAACAAAACTATTTTTTAATAGTAAAGGAATGATATATTTCTGTACAACAGAAAAACCCCGGAAACTTTTCGTTTCCGGGGTAAATCTTACGTTTGGACACAATGCACCTTACGGTACTCTATATAATTGATAATTACTCGATGATGGAAGCAACACGTCCTGATCCTACAGTACGTCCACCCTCACGGATAGCGAATGTAAGACCCTGATCCATAGCGATCGGGTGAATCAGTTCGATTGTCATCTCTACGTTGTCACCAGGCATGCACATTTCTGTTCCTTCCGGCAGAGTGATAACACCTGTTACGTCTGTTGTACGGAAGTAGAACTGCGGTCTGTAGTTGTTGAAGAACGGAGTATGACGTCCACCTTCATCTTTTGTCAGAACGTATACCTGAGCGGTGAATTTTGTATGGCAGGTGATGGAACCGGGTTTAGCCAGAACCTGTCCTCTTTCGATTTCGTTTCTCTGAACACCACGAAGCAGAGCACCGATGTTATCGCCGGCCTGAGCCTCATCCAGAAGCTTACGGAACATTTCCACACCAGTTACAACGACTTTACGTGTTTCTTCTTTCAGACCAACGATTTCAACTTCGTCAGATACGTGAAGCACACCAGCCTCTACTCTACCGGTAGCAACCGTACCACGACCTGTGATGGAGAATACGTCCTCTACAGGCATGATGAACGGTTTGTCAGTGTCACGCTGGGGATCCGGAATCCACTCATCAACTGCGTTCATCAGCTCCAGGATCTTGTCGCCCCACTCGCTGGACGGATCTTCCAGAGCTTTCAGAGCAGAACCCTGGATGATCGGTGTGTCATCTCCCGGGAACTCATACTCGTTCAGCAGTTCACGGATTTCCATATCTACCAGTTCCAGAAGCTCCTCATCGTCTACCATATCACATTTGTTCATGAATACAACGATGTAGGGAACACCTACCTGACGGGACAGAAGGATGTGCTCTTTTGTCTGAGCCATAACACCGTCAGTAGCAGCAACAACCAGGATAGCGCCGTCCATCTGAGCGGCACCAGTGATCATGTTCTTTACATAGTCAGCATGGCCTGGGCAGTCTACGTGTGCGTAATGTCTTTTCTCTGTTTCGTATTCTACATGAGCTGTGGAGATTGTGATACCACGCTCTCTTTCTTCCGGAGCTTTATCGATGTTTTCGAATGCAACAGCTTCACCAGTACCCAGTCTCTCATGAAGAGTTTTTGTAATAGCAGCTGTCAGAGTTGTTTTACCATGGTCTACGTGGCCAATGGTACCAATGTTACAATGCGGTTTTGTTCTTTCAAATTTAGCTTTAGCCATTTTGAATGTCCTCCTTAATACAACCTCTGCCCCTGGGGGCTCATCTTTTTTCGTTTCAAACAAAACTTGCTATCCTTGATTATATTGCAAATCAAGGATATTTGCAAGTTATTTTTCTCTATTTACCTTTTGCGGAAAGTACTTTTTCCTGAACGGATTTCGGTACCGGCTCATATCTGTCGAAGAACATAGAGTAATTACCACGGCCCTGTGTTCTGGAACGCAGGTCTGTCGCATATCCAAACATTTCAGCCAGCGGTACATATCCGCGGATCATCTTTCCTCCGCCGATATCGTCCATACCCTCGATACGTCCGCGGCGGGAGTTGATATCACCGATAACATCGCCCATGTAATCTTCCGGTGTGGTTACTTCCACTCTCATGATCGGCTCCAGAAGTACGGGAGCTGCCTTCGCCATGGCTTCCTTGAATGCCAGAGATCCGGCAATGTGGAATGCCATTTCTGAGGAATCGACTTCATGGTAAGAACCGTCATATACGTTGGCGTGTACGCCGACAACCGGGAATCCTCCCAGGATACCTGCCTTCATAGCTTCTTCGATACCTTCGCCTACAGCCGGGATGTATTCTTTGGGAATCGCACCGCCGACAACAGTAGATTCGAATTTGAAGGTCTCTTCCGCATTGGCGTCCATAGGCTCGAATTTAACTTTACAGTGACCATACTGACCACGTCCACCGGACTGTTTTGCATATTTGCTGTCCACATCAGCCGGTTTTGTGATGGTCTCTTTGTATGCAACCTGAGGAGCGCCTACGTTTGCTTCTACCTTGAACTCACGCAGCAGTCTGTCTACGATGATTTCCAGATGAAGCTCGCCCATACCTGCGATGATGGTCTGACCGGTCTCCTGATTGGTGTGAGCACGGAATGTGGGGTCTTCCTCTGCCAGTTTTGCCAGAGACTCGCCCAGTTTGCCCTGGCCGGCTTTCGTCTTCGGCTCGATAGCCAGTTCGATAACCGGTTCCGGGAATTCCATGGATTCCAGAATAACCGGATGCTGCTCGTCACAGATGGTATCACCGGTGGTGGTTACCTTAAATCCGATCGCTGCAGCGATATCTCCGGAATAAACCTTATCCAGCTCTTCTCTCTTGTTGGCGTGCATCTGAAGGATACGTCCAACACGTTCTTTTTTATCTTTGGTAGAGTTATATACGTAAGAACCAGAGTTCATGGTTCCTGAGTATACTCTGAAGTATGCCAGCTTTCCAACAAAGGGGTCTGTCATAATCTTGAATGCCAGAGCAGAGAAGGGTTCCTCATCAGAAGAATGTCTTACCGTCTCATTGCCTTCCATATCCACACCCTGAATCGGCGGAATATCGGTGGGCGCCGGCATATATTCCAGGATGGCATCCAGAAGTTTCTGTACACCTTTGTTTCTGTAGGCGCTTCCGCAGCAAACCGGAACGGCTGCACATTCGCAGGTTCCTTTTCTCAATGCGGCCTTCAGTGCGTCCACAGAAGGTTCGTCACCTTCCAGATATTCCATCATCAGATCATCATCCAGCTCACAGATCTTTTCAATCAGCTCGGTGTGATACAGTTCCGCATCATCTTTCATATCGTCCGGGATGTCAATGATGGAGATATCCTCTCCCTTATCATCGTTATAGATGTATGCTTTCATCTCGAACAGGTCGATGATCCCTTTGAATTCATCTTCCTTGCCGATGGGCAGCTGAAGACAGATCGCGTTTTTACCCAGTCTGGTCTTGATCTGTTCCACTGCGTTGAAGAAGTCTGCACCCAGAATATCCATCTTATTGATAAATGCCATTCTAGGTACGTTGTAGGTGTCTGCCTGACGCCATACATTCTCAGACTGGGGCTCAACACCACCCTTTGCACAGAACACGCCTACGGCGCCGTCCAGTACACGGAGTGAACGCTCAACCTCTACTGTAAAGTCTACGTGACCCGGGGTATCGATGATATTGATACGATGCTCCAGTGCACCCGGCTTTGCCTTGCAGTTTTCCTGCAGTGTCCAGTGGCAGGTTGTAGCGGCTGAAGTAATTGTGATACCACGTTCCTGCTCCTGTTCCATCCAGTCCATGGTAGCAGTACCTTCGTGGGTATCGCCAATCTTATAGTTAACACCGGTATAATACAGAATACGCTCTGTCAGTGTGGTTTTACCCGCATCGATATGAGCCATAATACCAATGTTTCTGGTTCTCTCTAATGGATATTCTCTTCCAGCCATTGGATTTCCTCCTAGAATCTGTAATGAGCAAATGCTTTATTCGCTTCTGCCATCTTATGCATGTCTTCTTTTCTCTTAACAGATGCTCCAGTATTATTCATAGCATCCAGAAGCTCGTTGGCCAGTCTTTCTTCCATGGTCTTCTCTCCTCTTTTACGGGAGAACATGGTCAGCCAGCGCAGAGCCAGCGCCTGACGTCTGTCAGGTCTTACTTCGATCGGCACCTGATAGGTGGCGCCGCCGATACGTCTTGCCTTTACTTCCAGTACCGGCATGATGTTGTTCATTGCTTCTTCAAAAACTTCCAGAGCTGGTTTTCCAGCTTTTTCTTCCACTCTGGCGAAAGCGCCGTATACAATCTTCTGTGCGATGCCCTTCTTACCATCCAGCATGATGTTGTTGATAAGCTTGGTCACCACTTTATTATTGTACATCGGGTCTGCCAGAACGTCTCTTTTCTGAGTATGTCCTTTACGTGGCACGTTACTTCCCTCCTTAATCATTTCCATCTGTCATAGCGGCAGATATCTTTTTTCGATTAAATCACAGGTACTCACAATGACAGTCATGGGCAGTACCTGACTGCCTACTATGTGTTCGCACTGGTAAATTCCATCTATTAACCCGCAGCCGGCAGGGCTTTGGAATGACCGTACATAGCATTGTGATACTTCTATAATGTGATAACTAAACGATTATTTTTTCGGTCTCTTGGCGCCGTATTTGGAACGGGCCTGTTTTCTGTTGGCAACACCTGCTGTATCCAGTGTACCTCTGATGATGTGATATCTGGTACCTGGCAGGTCTTTTACCCTTCCTCCACGGATCAGTACAACACTGTGCTCCTGAAGATTGTGACCTTCTCCCGGAATGTAACTTGTCACTTCAATACCGTTGGAGAGACGTACTCTGGCGATTTTTCTAAGAGCAGAGTTCGGCTTTTTCGGTGTGGCAGTCTTTACGGCTGTACATACACCTCTCTTCTGCGGTGAAGACATATCGCTGGATTTTTTCTTCAGAGAGTTAAAGCTTTTCTGAAGTGCCGGCGCAGTTGACTTCTTTACAGATGTCTGACGACCTTTTCTTACTAACTGATTAAATGTTGGCATTCCAATTCACCTCCTGTAGATTCCTCCGCATCCTGCGGGTTTGCTGCGGCTGCTATTATTCGTAATTGGGCGCGCAAAAACTACTGCGTTTTAATGCACGCTTAGATATTATAGCCTTCCCCTTTCCCGCTGTCAAGCAAAATAAACAAAATCCAGGTAAAATGCGGGTAAAATCCCGGATCAGCCAGCCTGGGACGCAAAATACTGGTCAATTCCGTTGGCAATACCGTCCACCATATTCACCTGCATGGAAGGATCCGCCATGGCAGCGTCGTCAGAGGGACTGCTCATATAGCCCATCTCTACGATGGTCACCGGCATGGAGCACCAGTTGATACCGCTCATATCGTCTGTCATGTAGACTCCCTGATTGTTAAATCCGGTTGCCGCCACATAAGAGTCGATCACACACTGGGACAGTGCCTGACTCTGGGTGATCAGATCCGATGACAGGAAGGGATTCCCATCGGAGGGCGCCATGGTAAGCGCGCCGCTGACGGAACTGTCTTCCGAACCGTTGGCATGGATCCGCACAAAAACGTCTCCTCCCACGGAGGCTGCGTAATCCGCCCGCTCCTTGTTGCTCATGCTGACGTCATGGGTTTCTCTTGTCATATACACCGTATATCCCCTGCTCTGCAGTTCATCCCGAAGCTGCAGGGATACGATCAGGTTCAGTTCATACTCATCCAGACCGGATACGCTGCCGGAGGTTCCGGAACTTACCCTTGGCTTGGTTTCAGAGGCGCCGGGACCGATGGGTTCCTGTCCGCTGTCGCCATGACCCTGATGACCGGGATCGATAACGACGATTTTCCCACTCGTCTGCTCCGCCACGCCGGCATCCCCGGTGCCGTTTTCCAGCAGTTCTCCGTTCACGGCCTCTTCGGGCATCTCGGTGGAAATCAGGTCGTTGCTGACGTAACAGGTCTGTCCATTGTATTCCAGCCGGCTCCAGTCAGCGGAGATTCCTGTCCGCTTAAAAAGCTTACTCTTGGGGGCCGTTTCGATTACCTGCGCATCGGTGCTGGGTTCCGTACGGATATTTGCTTCTTCTATAATAAAGATATTATCATCCGCATCTTCAAAAGCGATCACAGAATCCTGCGTCTCCGTCGGTTCCACCACCTGCGAATCCGATGCTTTGCCTTCCTCCCTGGTCTCATCCAAAGCTTCCAGCGTCATCTGCTTCGCCTCTTCTTTGGTCTTTTTTGCCTGCTTCAGCATAAAAAAAGAGCAGACAAACAGCACCACCGCCAGCAGAGCGACAACGCTGACCAGTATGATTGCCAATTTGTTTTTCTTCACATTACCTTCCTCCATTTTTACTGTGAAAGCATATCCGCCGCCTGATAATACAGGTCATACCCTCTGGCCTGATAAGCTGTGCCCTGACTGATAAATTCCGGATTTTCATATTCATTGTCATGACGCGTCTCATAATCCGGATAGCACCAGCGGAACAGACTGTCGTCTTTATAATAGAAGCGGGACTCTTTCCCATCTCTTTTTTCAAAAGCAAATATCAGCTTCCCATCTTCAAAATTATAAATCTCCTCATAAGCGTCCGTCACGTCTTCCACCCTGGTTTTTATCACCATGATCTTACCACAATCCAGCCACGCCGTAAATCCATTTCCCAGATCTGCCTGTTCGTAAGTTCCTGCCGCTGTGCAGGCTACCTGTTCATTGAAGACTTCCCGGACATGAAGGGTCTGTGCTTCCACCTCCTCATCGGCTACCAGCTGTTTCATGGAACCGGTCTCTTCTTTGGATGCAGACTCCTCTTCCCAGTAAATACCCAGTTCCTCAAGACGGATTCGTACATCGGTATAGTCCTGAACCTCTCCTGAAAATTCACCGGTTGTCCAGCTGTCTCCGGTCCTTGCCGAAGTAAGAAAACAGATATCATTCTCCTGCGCCTGCTCCGGTTTTTCAAAATCCTGTTCCGACAACCCAGCCTGCTCCAGTTCCTGGCTGACCGCTTCCTCCGGGTCAGAATAAACGCCCTCCGTCTGTTGACCGTCATCCGAGGACAGATAAATCATTTCACCGTTTTTTTCCACCCTGGCGCTGACCGTCTCCCTTGCGGATACCAGTCGGAAGATCTCCTCAAAACCGTTTTCCGACAGCCGAAAAATCTGATACATCTTTGTATTTCCTTCCATCCGGAACTTCTGCTGGGAACAGACAATTTCAAGATCATCTCCCCGTTCCCTTAAAAACACCTTAACCCGACATTCCATATCCCAGAAACTGTCAAATAGGCTAAGCTCCGACTCCTGACTTTTCAGCAGGGCATATCCATGCTGTCTTTGCTGATACAAGCGGAAAGAAAGCTTATTTTCCCCATCCCGGCAAACCATATAGACCAGCAGACGAAAGTTCCGATCCTGTCGGGAAAAATCGTGACAGCTGACGATTCCGCTGACCGGATGACTTGCATTTTGTTCCGCCCAAAAAGAGAGGGCCTGCAGATCCATCAATCCCAGACTGTGAACCTCGCTTCCTGACCAGAAAGCGATTTCCCGGTCCAGTTCCTGCTCCCTTTCTTTTTCCGCGCCTTGATTTTCTTCTTCTTTCTGATCCGTGGAAGATGACAGGTCCGTCGTTTGTGTTTTTAGATCCTGCAGATACTCGTTCTGCCGCTGCAGCCTGTGGTTCACCGCTATTACAACAACCAGAAATACCAAGACCAGCACGGCGGCTGTTCCTGCCAATATATTTCTCTTTTTCATTTTCCTGCCTTTAACAATATCGTCAAAACCCGGAACCGGAACAGACTCCTGCTCCTGATTCCGGGTTTTCCCAAGTTATTATTCTTCTGTTTCTGAATCGGAAACGCTGATCAGTTCTTCTTCCTGTTCGTTTTCCACGCTGTTCTCCTCTGAAAGGTCCTCTGCTGGTGCAGCATCTTCCAGTTCAAAATCTTCTTCCTCTTCCGGTTCAATCAGATCGGTATCCAGTCTGATATTGCGATACCGTTTCATACCGGTTCCGGCAGGAATCAGTTTACCGATGATAACGTTTTCTTTCAGACCGATCAGATTATCCGCTTTTCCTTTGATCGCGGCTTCGGTCAGCACCTTCGTCGTCTCCTGGAAGGATGCTGCAGACAGGAAAGAATTCGTAGCCAGAGAAGCTTTGGTAATACCAAGCATCACCTGTTTTCCTTCTGCGGGTTCTTTGCCTTCCTGAGCCAGTTTTTCATTTTCTTCCTCAAAATCCAGCACATCCACCAGAGTACCCGGAAGGAAATCAGTATCTCCGTTGTTCTCCACGCGGATTTTTTTCAGCATCTGACGGACGATAACCTCGATATGCTTATCGTTGATCTCCACGCCCTGAAGACGATATACTCTCTGCACCTCGCGGATCATGTAATCCTGAACGGCACGCAGACCTTTGATCTTCAGAATATCGTGAGGATTCACACTACCTTCTGTCAGTTCATCACCGGCTTCCAGCACAGCGCCGTCCTGTACCTTGATTCTGGAACCATAAGGAATCAGATAAGTCTTGGATACGCCTTCCTCATTGTCTGTCACTACGATTTCCCGTTTCTTCTTGGTGTCCTTGATCTCAGCCACACCTTTGATTTCCGTGATAATCGCCAGACCTTTCGGTTTTCTGGCCTCAAACAGCTCCTCCACACGGGGAAGACCCTGTGTGATATCGCCGCCGGCCACACCGCCGGTATGGAA